>OJEO01000047.1_pt1 | contig 77765 bp, 81 predicted proteins | sample 1593621 | NCBI WGS metagenome assembly OJEO01 (sample SAMN05416875, study PRJEB24817) | seawater metagenome | isolation source: Sea water | place: Canada:Atlantic | collected 2013-11
GCACCTAAGACTGTGCCTGCGTTCGAACCGAAAATCCGTGTTTATTAATAGGGAAACGAATCATGTTAGTTAGTATTTATCGCTATAATCCTGAAAAAGATGAAGCGCCTACAATGCAAGATTATGAGATCGAAATGCCTGCGGGCAAAGATCTTATGGTGTTGGACGTTTTAAACCTAGTTAAAGAGCGCGACTCTTCTGTTTCTTACCGTCGTTCATGCCGTGAAGGTGTTTGTGGCAGTGATGGTATGAACATTAACGGTAAAAACGGTTTGGCGTGTATTACTCCAGTCTCTGAAGCTACTAAAGGCAAAAACGACAAGTTGATCTTGCGTCCTTTGCCTGGTATGCCAGTGATTCGTGATCTTGTTATCGATATGGGGCTTTTCTACAAGCAGTATGAAAGTATTAAACCCTATCTTGATAACAATACGCCAGCGCCTGCTATTGAGCGTTTGCAGTCACCTGAAGATCGTGCGAAATTAGACGGCTTATACGAGTGTATCTTGTGTGCTTGCTGTTCTACGTCGTGCCCTTCATTCTGGTGGAATCCTGATAAATTTGTTGGACCGGCAGGCTTATTACAAGCTTATCGTTTCTTGGCAGATACTCGAGATACCTCCACGGATGAAAGATTAGCTAATTTGGATGACCCATTTAGCGTTTTTCGTTGCCGTGGCATCATGAACTGTGTCAATGTATGCCCGAAAGGTTTAAATCCTACGCGAGCAATCGGACACATTCGTGGAATGTTGTTGCAACGCGAGATCTAATAAGCGATATTTTTGCTTTTAGAGATCGAATTGATCGTCTGTATAAAGGGTGGATTGGACATACAATCCGCCCTTTTTTAAATACTTTCAAAAATATCACCCACAAAGTGATATTTTTAACTATGATGTATATGAGAAGAGGGAGCGGGTAATCCCCGTTTTGTAATTAGGCCTTCGATCTTACCCGATCTGCCTGCTCCGGTGAGCCGGTATTGGTTATTAATTATGATTTCCCTTTGAAATGTTCAAACAGGGTGGTCCTAAATGCACGAGCTGACAATGGAGCAGCTATGGAGTACGTCCCAACTCGCCGGTGGGAACGTCGCTTACATAGAAGAGCTCTTCGAAACTTATCTTCGTGATCCTAACGAAGTTCCGGAAGAGTGGCGCCAATATTTTAATCAACTCCCTCGAGTTGAAGAGAATTTGACGACCGATATTCCGCACAAACCGATTCGCGAACAATTTCTGTTACTTTCAAAAAATCAGAATCGGTCAAAACCTACCTCACAATCCAGCGTAAGCAGTGAATTCGAACGAAAACAAGTTAAAGTATTGGAGTTGATTAACGCCTTTCGTGGTCGTGGTCACCAGCATGCTCAACTTGATCCGTTAGGGTTGATGGAGCGTGAAGATGTACAAGACTTAGGCTTGGCTTTCCATGAGTTATCTCACGCTGATTTGGACACTACGTTCCAAACTGGCTCTTTATTTATAGGTCAAGACGAAGCAACACTTAAAGAAATTCTAGATGCACTTCAGCAAACTTATTGTTCAACAGTAGGTGCTGAGTACATGCATATTGTTAATACAGGAGAGCAGCGTTGGTTCCAACAGCGCCTAGAAAGCGTGCGCTCGCATCCTAAGTATGGCAATGAAGTTAAAAAACACTTATTAGAGCGTTTAACCGCGGCGGAAGGGTTAGAGAAATATCTTGGTTCTCGTTACCCTGGGGTTAAGCGTTTTGGTCTTGAAGGCGGTGAGAGTTTAATTCCGTTAATGGACGAATTGATTCAACGTTGTGGTACTTACGGCGCAAAAGAAATTGTTATTGGTATGGCGCACCGTGGTCGATTAAACATGTTGATCAATACTTTTGGTAAGAAAACTTCAGATTTGTTTGATGAGTTTGATGGTAAGGCTCATTACGATCACAGTGGCGATGTTAAATATCACCAAGGTTTTTCTTCTAATGTCATGACCCCTGGCGGCGAAGTTCATTTGGCACTTGCCTTTAACCCTTCTCACTTAGAGATTGTTTCTCCGGTTGTTGAAGGGTCTGTTCGTGCACGCCAGGATCGTCGGGATGATGAAGCCGGTGATTTAGTTGTTCCTGTGTTACTGCACGGTGACTCTGCTTTTGCGGGTCAGGGTGTAGTGATGGAAACCTTCCAGCTATCACAAACTCGTGCTTACAAAACGGGGGGTACTATTCATGTTGTGATTAACAACCAAGTTGGCTTTACCACCAACAAGCGCGAAGATGTACGTTCGACTGAATATTGTACTGACGTAGCCAAAATTGTTGAGGCCCCGATTTTACACGCTAATGGTGATGACCCTGAAGCTGTTTTATTCGTAACTCAGTTGGCAGTTGATTACCGTAATGAATTTAAAAAAGACGTCGTTATTGATTTGGTTTGTTACCGTCGTCGTGGTCATAATGAAGCCGATGAACCATCGGGTACTCAGCCTCTTATGTATCAAAAAATTCGTGAGCAAAAAACGACTCGCCAGTTGTATGCCGAGAGTTTAGCCGCAGCTAATATCATTACTGATGACTTTTGTTCGCAAATGGAAAGCGAATACCGTGATGCATTGGATAATGGTTTGCATGTTGTTAAGAGCTTGGTTAAAGAGCCCAATGAAAAATTGTTTGTTGATTGGACGCCTCACTTAGGTCATAAGTGGACAGCCTATGCTGATACTCAATACGACCTGAAATCTTTGCAAGAGCTTGCAATTAAACTTCAAGAAGTGCCTGAAGGTTTTTCAGTTCAGCGACAGGTTAGCAAGATTCTAGACGACCGCCGAAAAATGGCTGCTGGTGCGTTATCTATTAACTGGGGCTTTGCTGAAACTTTGGCATATGGCACCTTGTTAGAAGAAGGGCATCAAGTTCGTTTTACTGGTCAAGATGTTGGTCGAGGAACTTTCTCTCACAGGCATGCTGTTTTACATAATCAAAAAGATAGCTCTATTTACTGCTCGTTGCAGAATATTTCTGAAGAACAGCCACGCTGTGATATCTACGACTCTTTGTTGTCAGAAGAAGCAGTGCTTGCCTTTGAATACGGTTATGCAACCACTAACCCAAGTGCATTGGTTATTTGGGAAGCTCAGTTTGGTGACTTTGCCAACGGCGCCCAGGTTGTATTTGACCAGTTCATTTCTAGCGGTGAGCATAAGTGGAGTCGTTTATGCGGTTTAACTGTTTTATTGCCTCATGGCTATGAAGGTCAAGGGCCTGAGCATTCATCTGCTCGTTTAGAACGTTATTTGCAGTTGTGTGCTGAACACAATATGCAAATTTGTATTCCAACGACGCCAGCTCAGGTTTATCACATGCTGCGTCGTCAAGTAATCCGCCCGCTACGTAAACCTTTGATTGTATTTACACCAAAAAGTTTATTACGTCATAAATTAGCAATTAGTACCCTAGAAGAACTTGCAGAAGGAAGTTTCCAGACGGTTATTCCTGAAGTTGATGATCTAGATCCAGCTAAGGTTGAGCGTGTTGTTTTATGCTCGGGTAAAGTTTATTACGACTTGCTACAAGAGCGTCGTGATCGCGAACAAGAGAATGTTGCGATTATTCGTCTCGAGCAGCTGTATCCATTCCCAGAAGAACAGCTTTTAGAAGCACTTGAGCCATATACCAACATAAAAGATATGGTTTGGTGCCAAGAAGAGCCTATGAATATGGGTGCTTGGTACAGCAGTCAGCATCACATGCGTCGTGTACTGCAATTACAAAACCCAGACCTGTATCTTAAATACGCAGGTCGTGATGCAGCTGCATCTCCGGCAGCAGGTTATATGGCACTGCACATTGAACAACAGCAAACACTAATTAATGACGCGCTTACTGTTGAGTAAGCGAGCACAGGATTGTAAGGAAAGATAATGACTATTGAAATTAAAACCCCAACTTTTCCAGAATCTGTCGCAGATGGAACGGTAGCAACTTGGTATAAGCAACCAGGTGAAGCGATTAGTCGTGATGAATTAATCGTAGACATTGAAACGGATAAGGTTGTCCTTGAAGTTGTGGCACCTGCCGATGGTGTGTTGAAAGAAATCGTTAAGCAAGAAGGCGATGTTGTTTTAAGTGCTGAAGTTTTAGGTTTTTTTGAAGAAGGTGGCGTTGCTGAGGCAGTTGCACCAGAAGCAAAAGAAGAAGTTAAAGCGGAATCTTCTGAAGCTAGCGAAGATATTATTATGAGCCCTGCAGCTCGTAAGTTGGCTCAAGAGAATAACATCAGTGCAAACGATGTGGCGGCAACCGGCAAAGACGGTCGCGTCACCAAAGAAGACATTTTAAATCACTTAAAAGCACCTAAAGCTGAAGCGGCTCCTGTAGCAGCTCCGACTCAAGCTGCTGCTAAGTCTTCTCCTGCGGCGGCGGCTGTTCATTTTGATGCGGGTGATCGCATTGAAAAACGTGTTCCTATGACCCGTTTGCGCGCTACGATTGCTCGCCGTTTGGTCAGTGCACAGCAAAACGCAGCCATGTTAACAACGTACAACGAAGTTAACATGAAGCCTATTATGGAGATGCGTAAAAAGTATCAAGATCGTTTTGTGAAAGCGCATGGTGTTAAATTAGGCTTTATGTCTTTCTTTGTGAAAGCGGCTACTGAAGCTTTGAAGAAATTCCCAGCGGTTAATGCGTCAATTGATGGTAACGACATGATTTATCATGGTTATCAGGATGTGGGTGTTGCAGTGTCTACCGAGCGTGGTTTGGTAGTACCTATTTTACGTGATACCGATAGCATGGGCTTAGCAGAAATTGAAAACAGCATCGGTGATTTTGGCGTTCGTGCTCGCGATGGCAAGCTTGGTATAGATGAGATGCAAGGTGGTACTTTTACTATCTCGAACGGTGGGACTTTCGGTTCTTTATTGTCAACACCAATTTTGAATCCACCACAAACAGCCATTATGGGTATGCATAAAATTCAAGATCGCCCAATGGCGGTTGATGGAGAGGTGGTTATCTTACCAATGATGTATCTTGCGTTGTCCTACGATCACCGCATGATTGATGGTAAAGAAGCTGTTCAGTTCTTAGTTGCAATTAAAGACATGCTAGAAGATCCAGCGCGTCTTTTGTTAGATATTTAATAGGGAAGATACATGAGTAAGCAATTTGATGTTGTGGTAATCGGTGGTGGTCCTGGTGGTTATGTGGCGGCCATTCGCTGTGCCCAGTTGGGTTTATCAACGGCTTGTATCGATAAGTGGGTAAACAAAGAAGGTAAGGGTGTTTTTGGTGGTACTTGCTTAAATGTGGGTTGTATTCCATCGAAAGCCTTACTAGATAGCTCGCACAAGTATAAAGAAGTCAGTGAAAAATTTGCCTTACACGGTATTACTACCGGTGAAGTAAATATGGATGTACCCGCGATGGTACAACGTAAGGATCAAATCGTTAAAAATTTAACGATGGGTGTGGCGACGTTATTTAAAGCCAATGGTGTTACTGCATTAGAAGGCACAGGTAAGCTTTTAGCTGGCCGTAAAGTTGAATTTACCAACCATGCTGGTGTAACTGAAACAATAGAGGCCGAAAATGTCATTATTGCAACAGGCTCTGTCCCTGTTGAGATTCCACCGACGCCTTTAACTGATAATATTATCGTTGATTCTACTGGTGCGCTTGAGTTTACTGAAGTACCTAAGCGCTTAGGTGTTATTGGTGCTGGTGTTATTGGTTTAGAACTAGGCAGTGTTTGGAGCCGACTAGGCTCTGAGGTGGTTGTTCTAGAAGCTCAAGATTCTTTCTTGTCGATGGTTGATCAAGCTGTTGCAAAAGAAGCTAAGAAACTACTAACAAAACAGGGCTTAGATATTCGTATTGGTGCTCGCGTTACTGGTAGTGAAGTGAAGGGTGATGAAGTAACGGTTACTTATCAAGATTCAAATGGTGAGCAGCAAATTACCTTTGACAAGCTAATCGTTGCGGTTGGCCGTCGTCCATACACTGAAGGTTTGTTAGCAGGTGATAGCGGCGTGACAATGGATGAGCGTGGTTTTATATTCGTTAATCATTATTGTTCTACGGATGCTCCTGGTATTTGGGCCATTGGCGACGTTGTTCGTGGCCCTATGTTAGCCCACAAAGCATCGGAAGAAGGGGTTATGGTTGCAGAGCGTATTGCAGGTCATAAGGCTCAGCTTAACTATGACGTGGTGCCTTCTGTTATTTATACTCATCCTGAAATAGCCAGTGTTGGCCGGACGGAAGAAGAGCTTAAAGCCGATGGTGAATCTTATAATGTTGGTATGTTCCCATTTGCGGCAAATGGCCGTGCAATGGCATGTACGGATACTGAAGGTTTTGTGAAGATCATTGCAGACGCTGAGACAGATCGTATTTTAGGCGCTCATATCATTGGGCCTAATGCGGGTGATTTGTGCCAACAAGTTGTGATCGCGATGGAGTTTGGTTCTAGTGCTGAAGACATTGGTATGATGGTTTTTGCTCACCCAACGACCTCAGAAGTGGTTCACGAAGCGGCTCTAGCGGTTAATAATGCTGCTATTCATAAAGCAAATCGTAAGCCAAAGAAAAAGTAAGGCAAGCAATTTAAAACTTGAAGCTGGTTGTAACCGGCTTTAGGTTTTAATGGATTAATCCAGTAATTATTTGGTACTAGCTTTGAATGCATAGCGTTTAATAATATGCGTATTGATCTGATTTTGTACAATTCAAGCGTATTTTAAGGTTAATTAGACGGGCTTAGACTTTAGTATAATTGACTTTGTTCTTGGCTAGTTGAATGATCAACCTACTCAATTTGACGGGATAATTTGAATGAACCTACACGAGTATCAGGGTAAACAACTCTTCGCTCAATACGGCTTACCAGTATCAAAAGGTATTGCCTGTAAGACAGTTGAAGAAGCAGTCGCTGCAGCAGATGAGATCGAAGGTGGTAAGTGGGTAGTAAAAGCTCAAGTACATGCTGGTGGTCGCGGTAAAGCCGGTGGCGTTAAGTTGGTTTCTTCAAAAGAAGAGATTAAGGATTTTGCTCAGCATTGGTTAGGCAAAAACTTAGTCACATATCAAACCGATGCAAATGGTCAGCCAGTAAGCCGAATTTTGGTTGAAAGCTTAACTGATATCGATAAAGAGCTCTATCTAGGGGCGGTAGTCGATCGCTCTAGTCAGCGTGTTGTTTTTATGGCGTCTACTGAAGGCGGCGTTGAAATTGAAACCGTTGCCCATGAAACACCAGAAAAGATTTTGAAGGCTGAAATTGATCCTTTGGTTGGTGCACAGCCATACCAGGGTAGAGAACTAGCGTTTAAATTAGGTCTTGAAGGTAAGCAGGTAAATCAATTTGTTAAGATTTTCTTAGGCTTAGCGCAGCTGTTTGTTGATAAAGATTTAGCATTGTTAGAAATTAATCCTCTGGTTGTTACAACAGCGGGTGATTTACATTGTTTAGATGCTAAATTAGGCATCGACAGCAATGCTGTTTACCGCCATAAAGACCTTCAAGAAATGCACGATCCTTCTCAAGAAGATGAGCGTGAAGCGCATGCAGCTCAGTGGGAGCTTAACTATGTTGCTTTAGACGGTAACATCGGTTGTATGGTTAATGGTGCTGGCTTAGCTATGGGCACCATGGATATTGTTCAATTACATGGTGGTAAACCGGCTAACTTCTTAGATGTTGGTGGCGGTGCAACTAAAGAACGCGTAATCGAAGCCTTTAAAATCATCCTGTCTGATGCAAACGTCAAAGCCGTTTTAATTAACATTTTTGGTGGCATCGTTCGTTGTGATCTTATCGCAGAAGGTGTAATTGGCGCTGTACAAGAAGTGGGCGTGACCGTTCCTGTTGTTGTGCGTTTAGAGGGTAATAATGCAGACCTTGGCAGAAAAGTATTGGCTGACAGTGGCTTAAACATCATTGCCGCAACAAGTTTAACCGATGCAGCAGAGCAATCTGTTAAAGCCGCTGCAGAACAGGAGGCTAAATAATGAGCATTTTAATCGATAAGAACACTAAAGTTATTTGCCAAGGTTTTACCGGTGCACAAGGTACTTTTCATTCTGAGCAAGCGATTGAATACGGTACGAAAATGGTTGGCGGTGTTACACCAGGTAAGGGTGGTCAGACTCACCTAGGTTTACCTGTATTTAACACGGTTGCCGAAGCTGTTGCCGAAACAGGTGCTGAAGCTTCTGTTATTTACGTACCAGCTCCATTCTGTAAAGATTCTATTTTAGAAGCGGCTAACGGTGGCATTAAGTTGATCGTTTGTATTACAGAAGGCATTCCGACTTTGGATATGCTGGATGCTAAAGTTAAATGTGACGAGCTTGGTGTACGCTTGATTGGGCCGAACTGCCCAGGTGTTATTACTCCTGGTGAGTGTAAAATCGGTATTATGCCAGGTCATATTCATTTGCCAGGTAAAGTAGGCGTTGTATCTCGCTCTGGTACACTGACTTACGAAGCTGTTAAGCAAACAACCGATTATGGTTTTGGTCAATCAACTTGTGTAGGTATTGGTGGTGATCCTATTCCTGGATCTAACTTCATCGATATTTTACAGATGTTCCAAGATGATCCAAAAACTGAAGCCATTGTTATGATTGGTGAAATTGGTGGCAGTGCTGAAGAAGAAGCCGCTGCTTTCATTAAAGCCAATGTGACTAAGCCAGTTGTTTCTTACATTGCTGGTGTAACAGCTCCTGCAGGTAAGCGCATGGGTCATGCTGGTGCAATCATTGCCGGTGGTAAGGGAACAGCAGATGAGAAATTTGCTGCTCTTGAGGATGCTGGGGTTGAAACTGTTCGCAGCCTTGCTGATATTGGCAAAGCGCTACAGAAAATTACTGGCTGGAGTTAATTCAGTTTAGGAATTTATCTAAGAAGGGCGCTTTATGCGCCCTTTTTTGTGCGTATAAACACCGATAAACTCATTAATTAAGCGATATTTTTCTGCTATTCGGGTTTTATCGCAAATCATTATAATGTATAAACTCGCCTCGTTAGCCAAAAGTTAACTGAAGTATCGGCCTTTGTATGATTGTATGAGAGCCATTTAGAACCACTACAAGTTTTCAAGAGCCATCAAGAGACCTGAGTTTCCTATGAATATTACTGCAAAGCAAAAAGCAGAACGATTTTTATCAGTTTTGCGACATTGCCAGCTTTTGGGTATGAAAGTTATTCAAGCAGATCAAAATAGTTTGCAAATGCTATTGCCTTATAACGAAGCGATTATTGGTAATCCGTTAATGGCAACCATTCATGGTGGAGCATTAACCACTCTTATGGACACGGCGTGTGGAACCGCTTGCTTTGTTGCGATTGACGGTATGGAACTTTGTCCAACTTTGGATTTGCGCGTTGATTACATGCGTTCTTCAGAAAAAGGTGAAAACATCATTGCCTATGCCAGTGTGGCAAGGGTTACTAAAAATGTGGTTTTTACTGAGTGCTTGGTTAAACAGGAGTCTGATAATCTGCTTATTGCTAAATGTAATGCTGCTTTCATGCGCATTGGACCTGAAATGACTCCCCCAGATTTTCGTAAAGTGGTAGAAACCGGAGATGCCAGTGTTTATTTAGGTACCGATCCTTTGGTAAAGCACGGAGGAAATAGTTTATGAGTTTTCAAGACATTATTCATCAAGCGCAAGTAAGTGGTGATTTTAAGCCGCTAATTGATAGTATCCCTTATGCTGGCTTTATTGGTTTAGAGTTTCAGCGTTTTGGTGATAACGTTATTTTTAAACTCCCTAAAAACATCGACAACATCGGCAACCCAATTTTGCCAGCAATTCATGGTGGTGTGATTGGGGGGTTTATGGAATTGTCGGCGGCCATTAATTTATTAATGTTTATGGATACCCCTTTAATGCCTAAAATAGTTGATTTTTCATTGGATTACCTGAGAGCAGGTCGTGATCAAGATACTTTCGCAGAATGCCAGATATGGCGACAGGGTAGCAGAGTTGCTAATGTTTCCATCACTGCTTGGCAAAATGATCGGGTTAATCCCATAGCCACTGCTCGAGCGCATTTCTTATTAGCTAAAAAATAGTTTTCACTCTGCTGCACTTGAATTTTTCTGTGTTGTCCCAATTTGTATATCAGGTTATTTAATTACCACTCTATTTAAAACGGTCGCTGTGATTGGTTCAATCGAGCGCCGTTGCTTAGTAACGATTGTTCAATTTTAGGAGTTAGAATGTCTGCAACACAAAAAGAAACAATGGGTTTTAAAACCGAAGTTAAGCAATTATTGCATTTAATGATTCACTCATTGTATTCGAATAAAGAGATATTTTTACGGGAATTGGTTTCAAACGCTTCTGATGCCTGTGATAAATTACGCTTTGAGTCTGTTTCAAACGCAGACTTGTATGAAGGTGACAGTGATCTTGCTATTCATATTGATTTTGATAAAGAAACCAACACGGTAACCATTGAAGATAATGGTATCGGTATGAGTCGCGATGATGTTGTTAATCATTTAGGGACGATTGCTAAATCTGGCACCTCGGACTTTTTAAGTAAATTAAGCGGTGACGAAAAACAAGATTCACAATTGATTGGTCAGTTTGGTGTTGGTTTTTATGCTTCTTTTATTGTTGCAAAAGATGTCATTGTTGAAACTCGACGAGCAGGTTTAGCGGCTGATAAAGGTGTTCGCTGGCAGTCTCAAGGTGAAGGCGAGTTCAGTTTAGAAGATATAGAAAAAGCGACTCGCGGTACGCGTATTATCTTGCATTTAAAAGATGATGAGACAGAATTTGCAGATAGTTATCGCCTGCGCACACTGATCAAAAAATATTCAGATCATATTGCTATCCCTATCTATCTTCCACAAGAAGTTAGTAGTGATGATGCCGATGGTGAAAGCAAACAAATTCCAGAAGCTGTTAATGATGCTAAGGCGTTATGGACTAAGCCCAAAACCGAAATCAGTGATGAAGACTATAAAGAGTTTTATAAGCATGTCTCACATGATTGGCAAGAACCTTTAGCGTGGTCGCACAACAAGGTAGAGGGTAAACTTGATTACACCAGTTTATTGTATATACCTTCTCAAGCACCTATGGATCTTTGGAATCGGGATGCTGCAAGAGGCCTTAAATTGTATACTCAGCGTGTGTACATTATGGATGAAGCAGAACAATTCTTACCGCTTTATTTACGTTTTGTGAAGGGCATTTTAGACTCGAATGATTTGTCTCTTAACGTATCACGTGAAATTCTTCAGCAAGACAAAAACGTCGACTCGATTCGCGCAGCTTTAACTAAGCGTGTGCTTGACATGCTGACGAAAATGGCCAAAAAAGACGAAGAAAAATACGCGAAGTTTTGGTCTCAGTTTGGTGAAGTGCTTAAAGAAGGTCCAGCTGAAGACTTTTCCAATAAAGAGAAAATTGCAAACTTATTCCGTTTTGCCAGTACTAATGGCGAAGGCGATAAGGCGACAGTTTCTTTGGCTGATTACGTAGGCCGAATGAAAGAAGACCAGAAGAAGATTTATTATGTGACGGGTGAAAACTTTGATGCTGTTTTCAATAGTCCTCATTTAGAATTCTTTAAGAAAAACAACATTGAGGTGTTGTTGTTAACTCAGCGTGTTGATGAGTGGATGATTAGCCATCTAGGAAACTTTGATGAAAAATCATTCCAAGACATCACCAAAGGTGAGTTGGATCTAGACGAGTTAACTAACGAGGAAGAAAAAGCCGCTGCGGAATCATTAGCTGAAGAAAACAAGAGCTTAGTCGAGCGTATTACAGCTGCCTTATCGGGGGAGGTTAATAAGGTTCGAATTACCTCTCGCTTGACCGATTCACCCGCTTGTTTGGTGGTGGGGCAAAATGATATGAATGATAATTTACGTCAAATGTTGGCGGCAGCTGGTCAAGAAGTACCGCCAGCTGAAACCACCCTTGAAGTGAATCCTAAACACCCATTAATTGCAAAAATGGATGGTGAGCAGGATGAAGCACGCTTTACAGATTTAGCTCATGTTATTTATGGTCAAGCGCAGTTAGCGCAAGGCAGCCCATTGCAAAAGCCAGCAGAATACGTTGCTAAACTAAACAAACTGTTGCAAGACTTAATGCAATAATTCTTTTTAATCATGTTGTTATAAAAAGAACAGCGCTTCGGCGCTGTTTTTTTATTTTTTATTGGTAACTGCAGTTTTCGCAAAGTTTGTAGCATCTGTTATGATGCGTAAAAAAATTGGGTTTAAAAATTATGAAAAGTGTAAATGCTGTTTTTTCTAGCTTGTTGCTATTAGCAAGTGCGCAGAGTTTTGCCGGTGGCTCATTGGATTTAAGTTTATCTAACGATTCTGCACGGTTGGAATACGATGCGACTAAGGTAGGTTCGGGTCTGCATGTCAGTGCCAGTGTTCAGCACAATGAACAAGATGGTGAGTTGATTGCTTTAGGTTTGCATGTGGTTGATGTGCGTGAACCGAATAGTCCTTTATATTTAGGCGTTGGTGCTAAGCTGTTTGGTTTTCAAAATGACTACCTAGACGGCGGCGCTTTAGGTGTGGGTGGTTTTTTCCGTTATCAAATTCCTAATGTTAGCGGTTTAAGCACAGCAGGTTATCTTTATTATGCACCGAAAGTGGTTTCTTTTGATGATACAGAAAACCTAACTGATGCTGATATCCGTTTGCAGTACGGCTTGTTACCCACTGCGCGTGTCTATATGGGTTATCGTTATAGTGCTGTTGATGTTGAAAAATACCGCGACACAATTAAGTTAGAAGAAGGTATTCACTTTGGTTTAAAGGTTGATTTTTAATGGCCGAATGGTTGAGTCAAACAAACCAAAAACTTTATCAGGCGCGTCTTTTGTTAGATGCGCTTGATGCATATGAAGTGTCTAACAATTCTCCAGCGGCCATTATTTCGGCGCTGCAGGAGTCTGTGTTGTTTCAGTTGATGTTGGCCTATCAATCTTATCTTCACGAGATTGCCGAAATGGCTCAATGGCGTGAGAGCGTTATTTCTTTAACGCAACTCATCGATGATGCGCCAACGGTTACCGGAGAAATGAGAGAGTTAAAAAAACTTGAAGAAGATGATTTTGGTTGGTTGTGTCAATTGCTAATGGCTTTCCATCAATGCGGTGATAAAAATTCTGCAGCTGTTAAAACGGTTAACAATCCATCGATCATTAAAATTCAAGACACAGCCTCTGCGTCCTTACCATTAAGAGATTGGTATGATCGTCTGATCGATTTGATCGATTTGCAACGCAACAATCGCCAAGAAAGTTAATTTTAGAATACATAAGTGAGTGCCATGGCCGATTTTTTTGAGATTATTGAGCTATCAAATGGTGACATTGGTTTGCGTAAAGCAGACGATGAGTCAGCAGAGATGATTGTAACGATTCAATTTTCACCCGATGCTAAAGAAGGTTTAAAAAATCATTACGTTGAAGTTGCCCACGCAATGATTGAAGCGGGTATCCATAAAGTGGGTGAGTTGTCTGGGCTAGAAGTAGAGCAAGAACAAGTGATGACAGATCCACAAACCCCAGATTTAATTCATTAACATTGTGATATTAAATAATTAATGCCTGAGTATGCAGGCATTAACAAAAAATTTATTACCTGCGTCTTACGAGCAGGGCGTGACTATTGCCTTTTTTAGCAGCGGCTTCCAGTTCTGCCAAGTCTTCTACTGATATTTGATCTGGCCATTCAATGATTAAATGCCCGGTTCCTGCCGCGAGTGCTTTGCAGCAAACTTGATGAAAACACGCTTTCTCTGCATTAATATGTAGTATCTGAGCAGTATCAATACCCAGTGATACAGCCCAGTGACGGTTAATAGTGGGTTCATCGGCAATCCACATTAGCCAGCGTTTATCAATCGACATTTGGCTGAGAATTGGCAGTAAGTACATGGGCTGTAATGCACTGTCTGTAGCTAAAATGATTTCACTAATACCAGCCTGAGTTGCGCCTGTTTCGTGGTTGAAAGACTTGTTGTTGTCTTCATCTAACGAAAGGTTAAGCGCTAGTTCAGAGTTTTTAATTCCAAGTGATAGCTGACGCATATTAAATTCCTTGTGGTAAAAGCAAGCTGTTTAACGCAGTCTCACTGTTTGTCAATTTAGATATTAAGAGGTTAATGCTGGCGGCGTATTACACCGACATACAAACCTTCAATGGCAAAATTTGAATCTTTTAAGTTTACTTCTATCGGCGAGAAACCGTCGTTTTCTGGTAATAAAGTAACTTTGTTACGATTTTTTTGATAACGTTTTACGGTTACTTCGTCTTCAACTCTGGCAACAACGATTTGACCATTGCGTGCGGTTTCTGCTTTATGTACAGCAATTAAATCCCCGTCCATAATGCCTACATTTATCATGCTTTCGCCGTGAACCTCGAGCAAAAAGTCAGCACTGGGTTTAAACCAGTTTGCAGGGATTTCACAATAATCTTCAACATGCTCTTGTGCCAAAATAGGTTCGCCTGCGGCAACTCGGCCAATAATGGGTAATCCCATTTGCTGATCTTCGACTATACGAATACCGCGTGAAGCCCCTGGCATCATTTCAATAGCACCTTTTCTGGCTAATGCTTTTAAATGTTCTTCTGCTGCATTAGGTGAACGAAAGCCAAGTTGTTCTGCTATTTCTGCACGTGTTGGGGGGTAACCAGTTTTAACAATCGCACTTTTAATAAGATCAAGAATTTCTTGCTGTCGTGCGGTTAGTTTAATCATGTTTCTACCCCGAAGCTTGTTTTATAGTGTTTATCTATACAGTGGGTGTGAATATATACAGTGTTTTTGATGCTGTAAAGTCCCTTTTGTGCTTTTAATGCAAAACTATTCTTATTTCTGGCAATCCGTTACTTGCACTAATAGTGTTTAAAACGTATGTTTGAATTTCATTAAATAGTTAATAGAGTAGTTATGGCACAGAAAGATACCGTTGAGCGCATTCTCGATGCCGCGGAAGATTTGTTTTCTGAAAAAGGATTTGCCGAAACGTCGTTACGTAATATTACGACCAAGGCTGGGGTTAATTTAGCAGCGGTTAATTATCATTTTGGTTCTAAAAAATCCCTAATACAGGCAGTGTTTGCACGATATTTGACGCCCTTTAGTGACCAATTTTCTTCTCAGTTGGACCTTATTCAGCAGCAGGAGCGAACCCCTGAGCAACTGCTAAAATTGTTACTGATAACGTTAACTAAGTCTGGGTTAGAAAACCCTGCTAAGTTTGCGGTTTTTATGCGTTTATTAGGCTTGGCCTATAGCCAAGGCCAAGGACATTTAAGAAAGTTTTTAACCAGCGAGTATGGCGATGTTTTTAAGCGCTATATGAAAGAGATTAATCGTATTACTCCGCAATTGACACCGGTTGAGAGATTTTGGCGTATTCACTTCATGTTGGGGGCTGCGGTTTTCACCATGTCGAGTGTTGATTCTTTAATGGCCATGGCTGATCACGATTTAGGTATTGAGTCACAGGTTAAAGATGTTGTTGGTCAATTGATGCCTTTCTTGGCGTCGGGTTTAATGGCTGTTGAAAACGATGAATCCTAATTTTCCTTATATAGAAATATCAATTCAAGATCAGCTATTGCGTTTGTTTAAAGCAGACGCTGTTGTCGAATACTCCATATCAACCTCAGCATTAGGGCCTGGTCAACAAAAAAACTCTAATCAAACTCCTCTTGGTTGGCATGTTTTGCGGGCCAAGATAGGACATAACGCTCCTTTAAACAGTGTGTTTGTAGGTCGTCGATTGAGTGGTGAGATATACAGTAGTCAGTTGGCGGATCAGTTTCCTAGTCGAGATTGGATTTTAACGCGTATTCTTTGGTTAAGTGGCTGTGAAGTGGGTCGTAATAGGCTCAAAAATGTAGACACCATGCAGCGCTTTATTTATATACACGGCACGCCTGATACAGAGCCTATGGGTGAGGCAAAGTCTCATGGTTGTATTCGCATGCGTAATAAGGATGTTGTTGAGTTGTTTGATGTGATCGCTGTAGGTACGCCTATTTGGTTACAAGAATCAACGTTTGCGAGGATTTCATGTCGATCTGTGTAATGGCTGATATCTCAGGACTCTCGCTCTCTAAAAGTGATAAGGTTTTTTTATCACAGCCAGAAATCGCGGGTATTATTTTATTTTCACGAAATTACGATAATCCAACCCAATTAAAGTCTTTATGTCGCGAGTTAAAGGCCTTAAGACCTGATCTTTTAATTGCAGTTGATCAAGAAGGGGGGAGAGTTCAGCGTTTTCGAAAAGGGTTTTTATCTCTTCCTGCTATGCGGTCTTTGGGTGTGGCCTTTGCTTGCAACCCTAAAAAAGCTTTGCTACAAGCTCATTCTTTGGGGTGGTTAATGGCTGCAGAATTGATCCATCACGGTGTTGATATTAGTTTTGCTCCGGTGTTGGATTTGGATTTTGGGCGATCGGATGTGATTGGTGATCGCGCTTTTGCCAGAGAGGCTGAGGATGTTCAGCAATTAGCGGCTGGTTTTATTGACGGTATGCAAGATGCGGGTATGAGTGCGACAGCCAAACACTTTCCTGGTCATGGTTTTGTAAAAGCTGATTCTCATCTAGAGTTGCCCACCGATGAACGCTCTTTAACAGAGTTGCAATCGCAAGATATGTTGCCATTTAAACAGCTTATTGAGCAACAAAAATTGGCGGCTATTATGCCTGCTCATGTTGTTTACACGCAGGTTGATCCTCACTTTACGGCTGGTTTTTCATCTTTTTGGTTGCAAGAAATTTTACGTAAGCAAATGGGTTTTGGCGGCTTAATTTACAGTGATGATCTTTCAATGGCCGGTGCTGCAGCTTCTGGCAGCCCTGCAGAAAGGGCGATTAAGGCACAACAAGCTGGTTGTAATGTGTTGTTAATTTGCAATCAGCGTGAAGCTGCGCAAGAGATTGTTGATACGGTAAGGCAGCAGGGTTGGGCATTAACAACTCTTCAAAATATGCAAGCACAGTCGCTAGTAGACGCTGATCAAACAACCATTGATGCTGATCTTTATCAAAGCCAATTATGGCAAAATCATTTAGCGCTATGTTCAGATTTGTGGTCTCAGTGAGAAGTATTAGCAGCATTATATTGTAAAGGCGAACAATGAAAACAATAGCAATTATTGGTGGGACCGGACTCACGGAGTTTTCAGAATTAAGTAATGTAAAGTGTCATGCTCAGGAATCTAAGGTGTTAGATTTAGGTTTGGGTTGCCCAAGCTCCGCTATAACCGAAGCGGTTTTTAATGGCACTCGTTTGTTATTCTTGAGTCGACATGGACACCCTAGAGCTTTGCCGCCGCATAAAATTAACTATCGCGCTAATTTATTAGCCCTACAAGCGTTGGGTGCTGATGAGATTATTGCGGTAAATGCGGCCGGGGGAATAAGCACTCATGCCGTAGCGGGTCATTTAGTGATTCCTGATCAGCTCATTGATTATACTCATGGTCGTGAGAATACTTTTTTTGATGGTGCCTTTCGTCCTTTAGATCATGTTGAATTTAGTTATCCCTATGATGAAGGGCTGCGTCAGCGAATTTACACTGCTTTAAAACAGCTCGCTTTGCCTTTGGGTTTTTCACGTTCGGGGGTTTATGGTGTGACTCAGGGCCCAAGGTTGGAAACCATCGCAGAGATCAGGCGGTTAGAGCAAGATGGTTGTGATGTAGTGGGGATGACTGGGATGCCGGAGGCGGTTTTGGCGCGGGAATTAGAGATTCCTTACGCCAGTGTCTGCTTGGTGGTTAATCCTGCTGCCGGAAAAACCAGTCAAGAAATTGCCCTTGAAGAAATTCATGCCGTACTGATTCAAGGCATGGTTGAGATTAAGCAATTGATTTTTCAAATTTGCGGTATCAACAGTTCTGAATAAAAGGATTGCTGTTACCTTGCAATCTCTTTACCTGTTCGTTTTTTTGGCATTCCCATGGTGTTGTTGGGTATTGTTTATTCCATGCCTGATACAAACGAGTATCTTGCTTGGATAAATTGAAATCGTATTGTTGGTGCATGTAAAGGTAGGCGCGAGCAATCGGTCCTCGTGCAGATTTGGGCGGTTGTACTTTACGTGATTTAAAGTCAACAACAAAGTCGCATTGGCCGTACTGATCTGCCTTGCCATTCCACTCACTAAAGCGGTAGTTGGAGCGGTCACCATTCACTTCCCCAATTGCGGGTACTAGATTGTGCATATCACCTTCCATTTGTTTAAATGTGGGGACTTTTTTGCAGGCTTTGCGACCGCCCTTTTGCCAGCATTGCATTTGGTGGCCAAAGTGCCAAGCAGGTACGATATGCTCCCATTCAATTCGTTTTGCACGGCGTTGTTGTTTTCGAACTTCATAACCACAGCTATTTAGCTCGGGTATGAGCTTTTTCCCTTGGTGGCGGTAGTCACAGCCACAATAAAACGTTTTTTGTTGTTGGTTTTGATAAATATTTGCTAATAAACGCTTGGCTTTAGAAAAACTAATTATCGCCCGATTGTGTGGGTCATCTTGCGTGTTAGAATAGCTTTCAGTCGAAAACGCCACCAGTAATAATAATAAAAAAGCATTTAACATCAGTAATCTAGGCTCTCTAAGTTAATATCATTAGAAAAATGACATGATATTAGCACTAAACTACTGATAAAAATCAAATTATCACATGCTTATGGCCGATTTATTCAACTCATAGAACGATAGCGAAAGACATGCATAAATTTTTATTAACGGTTACTTTTTTACTGCTAAGTATTGCTGCAAAGGCAGAAAATTTTACTGATATAAAGCAATTAGCTTTATTGTCAGCAGCCTCTTATCAAGGAGTACAATCCTTGCCAGTGACTCTCAATAAATTGGGTTATCAGTTAATACATCAAAATGATCTTGCGGGGACCGAGCTACGTTATTTTATTGCACGTTCAGCTGATGGTACTCAATTTATAGCCTTTCGTGGTACGTCAAATTTAGAAAATGCTCTGGTTGATTTGGATTTAGCCTTTGCAATCCACCCAAAGTTAAATGTGCAATTACATCAAGGTTTTGCGAATGCTGCGGCGGGTGCATTTGATGACATGAGCGAGCATCTTGATAAAACCCATGCGATTAGAACAACTGGTCACAGTTTAGGTGGCGCAATTGCCGTTATTATAGCGATGCAGTTGCAGCGTTCTGGTTATATGGTGGGTGAAACCGTGACATTTGGTCAGCCTAAAGTCACTAACTTCAAAGGTGCAAATACTTTTTCTGACTTGCCGGTTACCCGGGTGGTGACGCCTAAGGACCTCGTTCCTTTAGTACCGCCGTTAAGCCCACTGCAGTTACAAGACCTGGATATTTATTGGCATGTTGGTCGTGAAATTATATTGCTTGCTGATAATAAATATTCAGTGACCAGTGGAATTAAAAGTATGTTGCGAGCTACAAAGTTTATGTCCAGTGTGCCCGATGAAACTCACATTAACGCCCATCAAATGGCAACGTATTTGAGCCTCATCAATGGTAAATTAACCAATCCTCAGCTCGAGGCATACGATGCTGGCATAAATGTGTTTGGCTTTTCTCTAAACTAATACTTCTCTCTTAACTGTTTTTAACAGTTATTAAATTGTTATTTTACTGCCACTGTCATTGAGGTTTCGTTGGCTTTAAGTGCTTTACGGCTGATGTGGGAGTGGCGCAGTGAGTCCCAGCTGAACACAATTAACCCAAGCCAGATAAAACCAAAGGTAATGTAATCTTTCAGTTCTAGGGTCTCGTCGTATAGTTGAACCGCTAGAATGAACATTAAGCTTGGGCCAATGTATTGAATAAAGCCTATGGTGGTATATTGCAGTCTTTTGGCTGCGGCAGTAAAGCACAATAACGGCAAGGTGGTGACTACTCCAGAGCTGATCAACAGTAGAATTGTGCTAGTACTGTTGGTTTGGTAGTCAGAGGTTGCACTCGGTTCCATCACTACCCAATAGCCAACAGCTAATGGAAATAGTACTAGCGCTTCAATGGTTAAACCAGGGATCGACTCAATGTGAGTACGCTTATGAAGTAAACCATAGCAAGCAAAAGATACTGCTAAGATTAAAGCAATGTAAGGTACGGAGCCAAAGCTAACTATTTGGATAATGACACCGGTGAGCGCTAGTGCAACCGCAGCACCTTGGCGCTTTCTCAGGCGTTCGCCTAAAAACAAATAACCCATTAGTACGTTAATTAATGGATTTACATAGTAGCCTAAACTGGCTTCGAGCATATGGTTGTTGTTAATAGCCCATATAAATATTCCCCAATTTAAACCTAATAAGCAGGCGCTTAAAGCAAGCAAAGCAAATTGTTTGGGTTCTTTAATGATGTTGATTACTTTATGCAGTTGCCGAGAAAATAAAACAATAAGTAATAAAAAAACGACCGACCAAACTATACGTTGAGAGAGTATTTCTTGCGGTGCAATTGGTATCAGTTGTTTAAAATAGATAGGTGCAATGCCCCACATAATAAATGCGGCTAGGGCGAAAAGAAACCCAGTTTTCTGTTCTTGTGAGTGCATACGATTGGTCTTTTAAAGAGTGGTGAAAGCAAAGGACAAAGCTGTGGCGATACTAACATTTTTGCCAATAAAAGATAGCCATTCACTTTGTTCCTAATTGTAACTGGGTTGGGTATACTCAACGAATTATCAGTGTAATAGCGCCATCAATTTGGACGATCGTTAATGACATCAATTTCTTCAACAGCGAACCTTATTTCAAGTCCTGTTTCGAGCCCTGAATCTAGCTCTGAATCTAGCTCTGAATCTAGCTCTGAATCTAGCTCTGAATCTAGCTCTGTAGAGCCCGGTTCTCAACCACATTTTGTTTGCATTGGTGGTGGCCACGGTTTGGGCCGTTTATTGGTTTCTTTGCGTGATGTAGAGCAGTATTTAACCGGTATTGTAGCGACGACCGATGAAGGTGGTTCAACTGGGCGTTTACGCGAAGAGGCAGAAACCATTGCTTGGGGGGATCTTAGAAACTGTTTGTCGCAGTTATGTTCTCTTGATGGCATTGGGCAGCGTTTGTTTGAATATCGTTTTCAAACACAGGGCGATTTAGATGGCCATAATTTAGGTAACTTGGTGTTATTTGCTCTCGATCAGTTATCAGTAAGACCAACGGATGCCATTCGTGTAATGCGCGATATGTTGAACATTAAGTCTCACTTATACCCAATGGCTGATCGCCCAACCACGTTAATGGCAAAAACCCTTGCCTTGCCTGGACAGGAACCGAATATACTTGTGGGTGAATTATCGATTGATGATTCCGATGAAGATATCGACTATATGTATCTAGAGCCGAAAGTGAATGCTGAGCCTGAAGTCATCGCGATGATTAAGCAAGCCGATGCCATTATTTTGAGCGCTGGCAGTTTTATGACCAGTATCATGCCCTCGCTGTTGGTTGATAATATTTTAACTGCAATCAATGAAAGTACTGCGCCACTTATTTTGATTGTAAATATCAAAGAAGAAGAGTTGGGCGGTGGGCTTAAACTGACCTTCGAAAAACAACTGGCCCTATTAGAAAAAGCGGGGGTTCGTAAGCTCGATCATATTTTATGGCCAGAAAATCGTGAATTATTGGTGGGGCATTTTAATCAATACCCTATTAAGCAGGTGGATATGAAGCCTTGTGAGCGTGGTTTGCATAATGAAGCTGTGCTGAAAGCGGCCATCTTTGATTTGTTAGCTTAACCTTAACCTTAACATTGATCTTAACCAAAGACACACTCTTCATATTCGTCTAGCCAAAGTGGGTATTTTTCCATCGCTTTGGCGTATAAACGGGTTTGCATGTGTTGTTCTATCCAGCTACGCAATAACGGATAGGGGGCTTGTTTAAACCAGGCTTTATTGACCCGTGAAAACTGGCGGACAAAAGGGATTAATGCGTAGTCGATTAGGCTGGGCTTTTGCCCAATAAAAAAATTTTGCTCGGTTAATCTTTTTTCTAATTCAGCAATAAATACTTCACACTTTTGGCGTTCTTCAATTTCAGTGCCAGTGCGAAAGCGTTTCGATTTTTTATAAATCTCTAATTGCGGTTTGAATTCTTTATCGTTGCGCCTAGCTAGCTCTAGCATCTCAATAAGATTTTCTGGATTGTCTTTGTGCAACAAATCCTTAGGGTCATTTTGTTGCAGCGCCCAAACCATAATATCCAAACTTTCATCAATGACTTTAGAGCGGGTTGAATATTTGTTGTGCGCATCTGGAAAAACCAATACAGGCACAGTCCCTTTAGGGGATACATTGAGCATTTCTTCTGGTTTGTTTTTCATCGTGATCGCGCGCAGCATGACTTGCTGTTGTGCCATTAGCAAACCCATGCGTGCCCGCATAGCATATGGGCAGTGTTGAAGCGAATATAAAACGGGTAATGTATTATTCACTTCAAGCGTCATATTTAAAGCCCTTGGCGGTATTGAGCGTTGGTCGACAGTGTAACCATGCTATTTAACTCAGCTGCGGCTTCTTCTTTACCTTGTATAAGATTTTCAAAATGCTTAAGCAGTTGTGCTTTATCTTCTACCGCGGTATCGCCCGAGCCAATGTTGGTAAGGTCAATAAAGTACTCATCAAATAAATCGGGCAGGTCATTAATAATGTCGAGGTTTAAAAACTGCTCGTCATTATAAATGCTTGGGTAGCCGCCTTTTTGCTTATCAATAGAGTACTTTACTCCGCGAACACTTTTTATCGTTGTCGCTTTTTCACACTTCAACATGCAGCCATCTTCAATACTGGGTTTCTTACAGCCGACCGTCGGTTGGAAGAAGCATTGGCGGCTGGTCATCATCAGTATTGGATGATAAATGCTGTAGTACAATTTGAAATTATTAGGGCGAGCAATGTTTCTTAATTGTAGGCGGTTAATCTCATTAGACATGAAGGCACCTGCGCAATTAAGTTCTTCTTTTAACGTAAGCAGCGCATACGAATTAGTAGTGTTCATTAATGGACCGGCTACCCATTCAATACCCAATTCAAACGCCTTGTACGCGATTCCGGTATTGTTGGTTACGATGCGTTTGGGTTTAACCTGCTCAAGAATTCTAACGGATTCGATATAATCCTTACCGATCAAAACCGCAGGGAACCAAGGAATAAGTTTTGGGTTGGCTTTTAAAAGATCGATATGTTTATTACAGTTCTTTTTTAAACTTTCGGGTATTTTGAAGTACACGTCGGCATCGGTTAATTCACATAGGTGAAAATCTTTTTCATAAGCGATCAAGATCGAAAGGCTCGGTTTACCAGAGGCTTTATTAGTTTTATCTAAAGGCGGTACTTCAATATTGGGAATTACGTCGACAGAGTCGTTGAGTAAAAATGCTAACTGGTTTTTAAGTGTTGTTAGTTCTTTAAACGGAATGCTTAACCCTGTTGTAAAATTGTCGAAGCACATCTCAAGGGCGAATTCAGAATTATCAAAGCTCTTAAAACGTTTGGTTAATGTTTTTTCATCCAGTTCTGATTTTTCAACAGTTGCCAGTAAGGTGTCTGATTGCAAAGTAATAACTTTGCTATCTTGATTCTCATAATCATTAGTCGCGTTAGAGTCATCACCAACAATCGCTGTGAGTAATAGGGGCTTATTGACTGAGCCAGAAAATTCAATTTTAAGCGGCAGTTTGGCCGTACTTAAATACTGAATTTTATGTCGTAGTTCTGCGCCCAGAGCATTTTTATCGATGTACAGTTCATCTTTTGCTTCCTGGATCTGAGCTTCTTGAATTTGGACAATGGATATCGAATCGCTGCTTTTGCTGATCACCTGATTAACGGCATGCTGAACGCTGTAATCACGAGGGTTGTCGATGAACATGTCTTTGGTCAGGTTGCCTTGCAAAAACGAGTTGGTGAAGTCGCGATTGAATACTTTATACAAATTAGAATCGTCGGGGAGTAATTTACCGGTTTCAATAAACCCATCAATACCTTTACGCCACGTATCGACTACCGTGTAAACGTAGTGAGCACCTTTGATTCGACCTTCGATTTTTAACGAATCAACCCCGGCCTCTACCAGTTCGGGTAGATCAAAGTAGGCGGAGTTATCTTTTAAATTGAGTGGGTATTTATTACCTGTGGCGGTGACTTCGTATTCTTCGCGACACGCTTGGCTACAGCGACCACGGTTGCCAGAATTCCCCACACTGACCGAACTTGAATAACACTGGCCCGAGAAAGCAATACACAGTGCCCCATGAACAAACACTTCAGTCAGAATCCCCAAGTCATGCGACAGTTTAGTCATAGACTTAATTTCGCCCAGATTCAGTTCGCGGGATAAGTTAACGCGGGATGCCCCAACTTTTTTTAAAAAATGCAGTTGCCCTTCGTTGTGTGTGGTTAATTGCGTCGAAGCATGAATGTCTAAGGTTGGAAAATACTTCTTAACGAGATTAAACATGCCAAGGTCTTGCACAATAATGCCATCAATACCACTGTTCACTAACTTGTTGAGTAGCTTGAACATGGTGGGCAGTTCTTGCTCAAGAATCACGACGTTCAGGGTTAAAAACACTTCGCAATCGTATTTATGTGCTAGGCGTAAAATGCCAGTAAGATCATCATAGGATAGATTAGAGGCGCGGTTGCGCGCGTTGAAGGTGTCAAGCCCGCAATAAACGGCATTAGCACCGGCAACAATCGCGGCTTTAATGGCTTCAACATCGCCACCTGGGGCTAACAATTCTATCTTTCTTTGCATTTGACTCACTGATTTACTGTGCTGATTCACGGTTATAAGCAACTTATAATTTTGAGGGGCGATTTTAGCGGTATCCTTGCTTGATTGCTATGATCAATCAATTTTGCTTTTATTTGGGCATAAATTTTTAAGATTAGTCTCAGTTAATTATTTTAAAGTTCTAGGGTGAAGTTCTTACGAAAGTCACGGAATTTTATTCCTTGTTTTAATAAGCTTAATTGCACCAATTTACTCAAATGAGAGTGCAGTAATTCAAGGTTGTTTAAGCTTGTTGTGGATTTTTCTAACGGTAAAGGGGCGGGCTTAAAATAACATTGGACTATCAAACTGTTGGGGAAATTACTCCAATCAACCTCATAGCTAAAGTGGCTAAACGCTGGTTCTTCTCTCAGTAAAGGATCGGCTTCGGCTAAAGTGCTGGCGTGTGCTAATGCTTTACGAACATTGTTGTTGAGTTTAGTCGTTACTTTATTCAACAGATTTTCCAAGGTGCTGGGTTTAATAAAAGTAGGGCTTAGTAAAAAGGCCGCAAAAGCAGCCTTTATGAGATATCTATCAAAAAATATACTTAAAACACATTAAACAAAATACTATCTATGAAAAATCAAAGCACCATGTCTTTGAGTTTTTTTAGTGGCAATACTTTTACTTTGGTACTGGCCGGTTTAGCAGCGATGTCCATTAGTTCGCCAGGTTTGAATGGATTTGGAACATTTTTGCGAGCCTTTTGAGCAGGCTTTTTTACTGTTTTTACCTTTAACAGCCCTGGTAAGGTAAATTCGCCAACCGCGCGTTTTTTGATGTGGCGTTCAATGATGTCACTTAGCTCGTCAAGAACATTTGCGACGTCTTTTTTACTCAGTTCAGTTTTGGCGGCTAGTTCATTTAATAATTCGGTTTTAGTATATCGCTCTCTAATAGCCGTTAATTTTTTAACAGGTACTTTTTTTGCTGGAGGTTTCTCAACAAGTGTTTTCTTTTTAGCAACCATGGTAAGTCCTTTCATGGAAAATAGAGTGATGTAAGCGGTTGATAATATTACTAATCTAACCATTACTATGCTTACATCTACTATATTTAGAACATAAAAATGAACCACGCAAGCACAAATCCCTTTTTATTTACAAATTTAACAATTTGTTGCTAAAAGTAATAAATCATTACTAATTAGCGTAATTTTTTTAAGATATAGCTAAAAATTGAAGTATATTTTTCTGGAAATAAGCGTTGGATTTTGTCCATTAAGTTGGCATCTTGGCCAATTAGAATGCGGTGTTTATTTTTGCGTATACCATCCAAAATTACGCTCGCTGCTTTAATAGGGGTTGTTCTTGCGGCCTTGTTAAATTCTTCGATTTGTTGGCTATGAGTTTGTTCACCCATCATCGACGTATGCATACGCCCGTTGGCAACGATACTGGTTTTAATTCCACCAGGGTGAACGCAACTAACAAATAAATTGCTGTCTTTTACTTCTTGGCGAAGTGATTCAGTAAAGCCTCTTACGGCAAACTTTGATGCATTATATTGAGATTGTGTTGGCAGGGCGATAATCCCAAAGATACTCGATATATTCACAATGGCCGCTTCTGGGCGCGTTAGTAAATGCGGTAGAAAGGTTTTTGTGCCATACACAACACCCCAAAAATTAATGTTCATGACCCATTCAAAGTCATTGTAGCTGCAATTATTAACCGTTTCTGCAAGGGCGACACCGGCGTTGTTGAATAATAGATCGGCATGTCCAAATTCTTCGATCACTTCATTGCACCACGCTTCAAACGCCAAGCGATCAGATACATCGAGTTGCGTGATGGATACGCTGCCATTGCCCTGCAGGCTGGCTTGAGTGTCTTTTAAACCAGATAAATTAATATCAGACAGCGCAAGATGAGCGCCTTCTAAGCTGAGTTGCTGTGCGAGTGCTCGACCAATACCCGAGCCGGCTCCGGTAATTACAGCCACTTTGTTAGCAAACGATTTCATAGAGAACCTTTGATGTCATGTAGATTTAATTTTTATTATATTTTTTAGTATGTTTTTTAATGTGTTTTTGTTGTGAATTACTAATGAGAGAAAAACAGAGAAAAAAACACGTCATTATTTTCATAGATTACCTGACCTTGAAGGCTGAGCAAGGTGTATTTGTGCCGTATGCGTTGGCTAACACGAAGCAATCTTTGTCTTTATGATGCATATTTTATGTTTTTGATTGCATTTTTTCTTAGTTATTCAAAGAAAGTAAGGCAATCTTCGCGATCAAGTATCGGCAATTGCGTGAAAATCGGTATAATGCTCGGCTTTATAACTTTTAGTATTTATCTATCTATATATCTATCTATCTTTTTTAATGAATAGGATTAAGTAATGCGCACTCACTATTGTGGTGATATCAACGAAACCTCGATTGACGATACCGTCACTTTTTGTGGCTGGGTTCACCGCCGCCGTGATCACGGTGGGGTAATTTTCTTAGATGTGCGTGACCGTGAAGGTCTTGTACAGGTTGTTTTTGACCCAGATACGGTTGACGCGTTTAATGTGGCCGACAGTGTTCGCTCTGAATTTGTTGTTCAGATTACGGGTCGTGTTCGTGGCCGCCCAGAAGGCGCGACCAACGATAATATGCGTACGGGTAAAATTGAGATCTTGGGTAAAGAGATCACGATTTTAAACAAAGCGCAGACCCCGCCATTTCCATTAGATGGCTATACGGATGTTGGCGAAGATATTCGTCTTAAGTATCGTTATATGGATATGCGTCGTCCTGAAATGCAAGAAAAAATGCGTTTCCGTTCGAAAGTAAGTTCAAACTTGCGTCGCTATTTAGAAGAAAACGGTTTCCTGGATATCGAAACCCCTATTCTGACTCGTGCGACCCCAGAAGGCGCGCGTGATTATTTAGTGCCTTCGCGTACTCACGAGCACAGCTTCTTTGCGTTGCCACAGTCGCCACAGTTGTTTAAGCAGTTGTTGATGGTGTCGGGTTTTGACCGTTACTACCAGATTGCTAAGTGTTTCCGTGATGAAGATTTACGCGCCGACCGTCAGCCTGAATTTACTCAAATTGATATCGAAGCGTCTTTCATCGACGAAGAAGAAATCATGAACCTGACTCAGGGCATGATTACAGAGCTGTTCGAAAAAGAATTGAACGTGAAGTTGGGTGATTTCCCACGCATGCCATACTCTGAAGCAATGTCTAAGTACGGTAGCGATAAGCCAGACTTGCGTATTCCGCTTCAGTTAGTAGACGTTGCTGAATTCTTACAAGACATTGAATTTAAAGTATTCGCGGCCCCTGCAAAAGATCCTAAAGGCCGTGTTGCTGCATTGCGCGTTCCTGGTGGTGCTGAAATTAGCCGTAAGCAAATCGATGCCTACACTAAGTACGTCAGCATTTACGGCGCCAAAGGGTTGGCATGGATTAAAGTTAATGAAATTGAGAAGGGTGTAGAAGGTTTACAGTCGCCAATCATTAAGTTTATCGGCGATGACAATACCATGAATATCATGAAGAAGCTGGGCGCTGAAAACGGCGACATCATCTTCTTTGGTGCTGATAAAGAAGTGATCGTTAACGAAGCGCTGGGTGCGTTACGTTGCAAGATCGGTGAAGATATGGACTTGTATACGTGCAAATGGGCACCTATGTGGGTTGTGGACTTCCCAATGTTTGAAGAAACAAAAGACGGTGGCATTACTGCAATTCACCATCCATTCACGGCGCCTTCGTGCAGCCCTGAAGAGTTGAAAGCAAGCCCGCTAACAGCCTTATCTCGTGCTTACGATATGGTATTGAACGGTTGTGAGTTGGGTGGTGGTTCTATCCGTATTCATGATCAAGCCATGCAAGAAACGGTATTTGAAATATTGGGTATCAGCGAAGAAGAACAACAAGAGAAGTTTGGCTTCTTGTTAGACGCATTGAAATTCGGTGCGCCACCTCATGGTGGTTTGGCATTTGGTTTAGACCGTTTGGTGATGTTGCTAACCGGTGCTAATTCGATTCGTGAAGTAATTGCCTTCCCTAAAACTCAATCGGCTGCGTGTGCTATGACTCATGCCCCTGGTGTTGTAGGTAATGCTCAGCTGCGTGAATTGAACATTAAGTTGCGTGAAAAGCCTAAAGCTGAATAAAGGTTGAATAAAGGCTGACTAAAGCCAAAAAAAGTTAAGTGTTTTTTCATTTCACAAATAAAGCCAGCTTGCTGGCTTTATTTGTTTTTAGCTTTCGACAAATTAGCTTTCGACAAACTAGCTGTTTAATTAACACAAAAGATTCATTGGTGGGTGATTGTAAAGCAAATATCTAAAACATGGATGTTTTAGCTAAGGCTACAGGGACCGTATTTACGCCGTTTTGCGGCACAAGTACCCACTCATGAATCGTGATTCGGAGCTGACGTTTTTAGCTCTAAGTTTCTGTAGGGACTCATTCATTATGCAAGTACGTAAATTAACCACTGAAGAATTCGCCGCAACAAGAATTGGTAAGCCGACAAAAATCGAAGCGGGTGAGCCGTTATTTGATTTTTGGGCCTACGTAGAAGCGATTCCAGCTGAAGATTTTGGCGAATACGATTGCACCGCAGGCGTTGTTGGCTATGTGTATCGTATGGAAGAAAAATACGAGCATGTATTGATACAATCGCAATTCGCAGAAGTTGCTATGGCATTGGTGTTGGATTTAGTTAACAAAGAAGTCTATGGTCATCATCTATTAGACATTCGTAAACGCGGAAACCCAGTTATTTAATGAACACATTCGCATTCTCTATCGAACATTATTCTCTTGTGACTTATTGGCTAGGCATGGCAGCGGTGGCTGCGATGGCGGGTGCTTCTGTGCTTGAGTCGGGTGCGAAGCAGTTTGATTTATTTGGTGTAATTGTGATTGCTTTAGCGGCGTCACTTGGTGGTGGTTCGTTACGCGACATGCTGCTTGATCGCCCGGTATTTTGGATTGCCGATGAGCTGTATTTATTAATTGCGATTTTAGCAGCAGTGAGTGTGTTTTTTCTCGCCCGCTGGGTTTCAATGCCCGTGCGTACATTTCTGATTTTAGACGCTATCGGTTTGGCGCTGTTCAGTATTTTTGGCACAGGAGCCGCGCTGACGCTGGGTGCATCTTGGTTGGTTGCTAGTTTTATTGGTGTCATCACTGGTGTAATGGGGGGCGTTTTTCGTGATGTGTTATGCAACGAAGACCCTTGGGTTTTTCGTAGCCCATTGTTTGCAACTGCGTCTTGGCTGGGCTGTTGGCTGTATATCTTGATGATTGAATTTGATGTTGGCCCGCTGGTGGCCAACTTAATCGCCAGTAGCAGTATTTTATTGATTCGCTTATACGCCTTGCGCAAAGGGGTTAATTTGCCTCGTTTTAAAGAGAAAGAAAAACCAATTTAGTAAGGGATCTTAGACTGTTACTCGCTGTTTTAACGCGTAATATTCAAAACATTAATATTATAGGAATACAAAAATGAAAAACGTTGTTATTACGGGTGCCAACCGCGGCATTGGTTTAGAGCTTGCGAAACATTACCGTCAGCTAGATTATACCGTTATCGGCATTTGTCGTGAATCATCAGAAGAATTAGATGATCTGGCCGACATGGTTATTAGCGATATTGATGTACGTTCTGCAGAGTCTGTGGGAATGGTGGCGGAGGTTTTAGCCAGTACGTTAATTAACTCTGATTCTGGCCAGCAGATTGATATCTTAATTAATAATGCAGGGGTTTTTCTTAATGAAACTTTAAAACAAATGGATTTTGTTAGCATTCAAACTCAGCTAGAAATTAATGCTATTGCACCTTTGCGTATCACTCATGCTTTTCAAAGTATGCTGTGGGAAGGCAGTAAAGTTGCGATGATCACTAGCCGTATGGGTTCTGTATCAGATAATGGTTCTGGAGCCTATTACGGGTATCGAGCTTCTAAAGCTGCCCTTAATGCGTTTGGTAAGTCATTAGCGATTGATTTAAAGCCTAAGGGAGTGGCGGTTGCTTTGCTGCATCCGGGTTTTGTACAAACACGTATGGTTGGTTTTAATGGAGATATTACTCCGACTCAAGCCGCTGCGGGATTAGCGCAGCGAATTGAAGAGCTCAATTTAGAAAATACCGGCAGCTTTTGGCACTCTAATGGTGACCTGCTGCCTTGGTAAGATCCATTTAAATTTTTATTTAGCCCGGGCGGCCATCTGTTCTGGGCTTTATTAAGATGCTGATGTAGTGATACAAAAAAATAGCGAAGGTAATTAACAGTAAGCCAATTGACAGTACGAACCCCATATTTGATATAACAAATATGCGCACAAGTGCAGCCAGCTGAATAAAAGTAAAAGCCCAAATCATTCCACGTAATGCTAGTATTTTGCGGCCAGTATGACCCAAGCCCACTCGCGCCATCATACTTACAATCATGCCAGTTAGACCACCAATGGTTATGGCGTGCAGCCAAGGCAGCGTTACGCTGTAAAATTGTGATAACGATAACAAACATAAGCCGACAATAATCCAAGCATAGGAAAGGTACAGTGACCACAGCATAGGCTCTTTGATGACCCCTGGTTTAAATATAATACTTAACGTGATCGCATGACTTACAGCAGCGATTATGGCGAATACTGCTATGAGTATTTTAAAGGTTGAAGAAGCGGTAGCAGATCCACTTGCATCGATTAAATTAGGAATAAGTACACTCGCAGCCATAATCGGAATCAGTACCCAGCTAGCAGACATGGATAAGGCTTTTAAGCCCTTGGGCATTGGGGTAACAGCAACCTGTAATTTTGCTTTAGTAAAAAAAGGCAATACTCGGCCACAAACCCATAAGGTCATTGCTGCCATCATTAACACTGCTATTTGCATAAGCAATGAAATATATTGTGGTTGCTGCTGGTACAGTATGTGAAATATTAATTGCACTAAGGCAAATGCGGTCAGTAATAGTACGAACGGCCAGTTATGTTTTTGGCTGCCTTTGCCATTGTCTTTTTCGCCATCAGCCAGTGTTTTTGCCAATCCTAAAGCAGCAAGTAAAGGTGTTGAAACATCTAGTAGTATAATTAACAAGGTTGGGGTTGTTGGAATTAGCCAAGCAATTCTTGCTAGCACCCAAGTGCATACCAACAGTTTAAGAAATCTTGCGCTGATTCCAGGTTGTGATGCCCAGTTACGCGAGGCAGTTAATAAGAACCCAATGGCAATGGCCTGTACAAAACCAAAAATCATTTCGTGGCTGTGCCATCCAATCCAGCCAGAGTAAGGTTGATACTGAGCTAAGTTGCTGGGTAAATTATTGGTTAATAACAATCCCCAGAGACTGAGTGCGAAAAATATAAAAATACTGGGAGTTAAAAAGAAAGGCCTAAAGGCAATCTGCCAAATAGCAGGCCCTAGTGCGTGTTGTTTTTGGGTTTGATGTGAAGTCATATGCTGCCAAAGGCTAAAAGCCACAGGTGTATCGTTATTAGGATTTTAAAGCGCTACTATATCACTTAATAATTGAGCTAATATGCGTCATAGATCAATTCTAGTGGTAAGTTATTTGCTAAACAGCCAATAAATGTTGCTGTGAGTTTTTGCAATCAATGAATTTAATTTTTTAAGAGGCATTAAGTGAATAACACCTTGGGGATTTCATTTTTATTGTGTGCTCTCATTGTTAGCATTAATAGCCATGCAAGCAACAAAAGCACCTATCATTCTACTTATTATTCTGTTGAACAAGACGTTGATCGATTCGAAGGCAAGCTCGTACCTTATGTCGATTTGGGCTTTGGCTTAAGTGTCCATGTATTACCCGATGCAGATGAAGGTGCGACTAGTCGTTTGCTGAAAACTGGATTAGGTATGCAGTGGTTCCCTTTTTTGAGCACTCAGTTAGGGTTATGGCATTGGAGTGGAGAGGGTGGGAGGGAGCGTAATGATGATGACAGCAGCAGTAAGCAACAAGCTTCGAGCGATAAGCAAGATCCACCGACGTTTGAAGGTCTATCGGCTTCTTTAGAAGTTGTCTTGCAGTTACCTTTGCAGAGTCAAAACTCTCAGCTCAGTTATGGGCCTTATTATAAATACGGTCGCCACTGTTGGTCTGGTGTCGTGTCTGGGTTGGTTCAGCCTTGGTCGAAAGAAGGTTGCTCGGATATACAAAGTGCTGGTTTTACCTTTCCAGCTAACAATAAAAGGTCTGCTGGGCTGGTTTTATTCTTAGAATATAGCCAATCCACCTTGGAGAATCTATCAAGTCGATCCGTTCAAATTGGTGCTAAATTACCCTTGTAGAGTGAATGACACATAGAAGTTGCTGATTCTTAAACGGTTTTTGTTGTTTTATGTAAAAAGCTATTAGGAAAAGCTAACTATTTGGTTAGAATGCACCCCATTATGATTTAGCCAAGTATGACTCTAATAATAATTCTCATTCTGGTTTAAGTAATTTCACTAATAATTGCTTCGGCTTTTTTTATGAGTGCTATGCTTTTTAAATCTAAATTCAAATTCCCTAAACTATTCCTTAAACTAAGCGAGTCTATATGCTTAATACCAATGAGCCATCTGCGGCTAATGTGTCTGAAAAAAATCCCATGTCGCTTTGGCTAGCTTTATTGCCTGTAGCCTTATTAATGATCATGCTGGGTGCTTCTGTTTATTACTTCTCTGACGATTCATCATATGGCGGTAATCAGATTGCATTACTACTAGCAGCAGCGGTTGCTTCTATTATAGGTATTCGCCATGGTCATCGATGGATTGATATTGAACAAGGTATCATTACGGGTATTGCCAATGCCATGATTGCTGTTTTGATTTTGCTGGTGGTTGGCTCATTAATTGGTACTTGGATGTTATCTGGTACAGTGCAAACGCTGATTTATTATGGGCTGATGATGATCAGTGAAGAGTGGTTTTATGCTGCAGCCTGTTTAGTTTGTGGTATTTGTGCGATGAGTATTGGTAGCTCTTGGACGGTTGCCGGTACCTTAGGTGTTGCTTTTATGGGAATGGCTGCTGCTATGCAGTTAAACCCCGCTATTGCAGCTGGTGCAGTAATATCTGGCGCTTATTTTGGTGATAAATTATCGCCTTTGTCTGATACCACTAACCTTGCTTCTGCGGTGACAGATACCCCATTATTTGTTCATATTCAAAACTTGTTATGGACGACAGTACCGAGCTTCGTTATTGCCTTATTCCTATTTGTTTTGATGTCAGGGGATGCTACCTCTGCTTCTGCCCAATCTATTCAAGATACCATGACGGGTTTAGAAGAAAACTTTAACATTGGTCTGCATCTTTTATTACCTGTGTTGTTTGTTTTTGTTTTGGCATGGATGAAAGTTGCTGCTTTGCCAACCATTCTTGCCGGTGCCTTACTGGGTGGTTTATTTGCAGTTATTTTTCAAGATCAATCACTGATGCGTTTTGTTGAAAGTGCTGGCTTTGCGGCAGGCCTTAGTGTGTTTGAGCAAAACTTATTAGCTGTTTGGAAAGTGTTATTTGATGGATATGTCTCTAATACCGGATTAGAAGGATTGGATGACTTGTTATCTCGAGGCGGCATGAGCAGTATGCTGAATACCGTTTGGTTGATTTTATGCGCAATGACTTTTGGTTCGGTGATGGAGCAAGTAGGTTTGTTGCAGCGTATCTTGAGTGCCATTATGGACTCTATTGAATCGACCACGGGTTTGATTGTAACTACTGTGTTTACGTGTATTGGTGCCAACATTATGACAGCTGACCAATACATTGCGATTGTTCTGCCAGGACGTATGTATAAGTTAGAATATGCCAAGCGCGGTCTAGCACCACAAAACTTGTCTCGTACCTTAGAAGATGCTGCGACAATGACGTCTCCTTTAATACCTTGGAATACTTGTGGTGCCTATATGGCGGGTACTTTAGGTGTGGCTACCTTGTCTTACTTACCTTATGCTTTCTTAAACTTGTTAGGCCCTATTTTATGTATCGCATTTGCAGTGACGCATTTTAGAATTATTCCATTAGAAACCGAAGAAGTGAAAGCGTCTTAGGCTGAGTGATCAGTCTTTGCTTAGAAAGCAAACTTTACACCGCTTGACCCAGTGTTTGCAGCACTCTGTGCAAGCATCTGTTAAAATCCTTTGTAGTTTATAATTACAAAGGATTTTTTATGTCTGATACCCTGTTATATGTCGTTATAGGGGCGTTACTTGCTTATGCATTGTACCGTGCAGTTGCTGGGACTTCTGGTAGCAGTGTGGCTGGCAATATTGAAGCGGGCGATGCATTTTTAGCTGAAAATAAATTAACAGAAGGTGTTCAAGAAACAGATTCTGGCTTGCAGTATTTGGTATTAGAGGAAGGCACTGGTGCATTAAACCCTAAGCCTAAGAGTAAGGTATTAGCCCACTATCATGGCACTTTAATTGACGGTACGGTTTTTGATAGTTCTGTTGATCGAGGTCAGCCATTAGAGTTTGGTTTAAACCAAGTTATTCGTGGTTGGACCGAAGGCTTGCAATTAATGGTAGAAGGGCAAAAAGTTCGCTTTTTTATACCGAGTAAGCTGGCTTATGGTAATCGTCCTGCTGGTAGTATTCCTGGAGGTTCGTTATTGATATTCGATGTCGAGCTTATCAGCATAAACTAATATCTAAGCCTTGGATGCGCATGCTTCTGTCAGCATAAGTAAATATTTTTCAGGCTACTTGAAATCTCTTACAGCGGCCGTATCATCAAAGACAGTTATAGTATTTAATACAGAAAAACAATTATTAACGGAGTGAAAAATGGATCAGGTAAATACAGGCACGTTACACCAAGTAACCAGTGCACAAACACAAAAAGTTTTAAGAAATACGTACATGCTATTGTCAATGACACTCGCATTCAGTGCTGTGACAGCAGGCATTTCAATGTCTATGAATTTGGGTAGTGGCACAGCAATGATTATGTCGCTAGCAGCATTAGCCTTAGTGTGGTTTGTTTTACCGCGCACTGCAAATACGGCGATGGGTCTGCCCGTTGTTTTCTTGTTCACTGGTCTGTTAGGTGCTGCTCTTGGGCCTATGCTGAATCGTTACCTGGCTTTGCCAAACGGTTCTGAGATGGTAATGCAGGCGCTAGGTGGAACAGCGATTATTTTCTTCTCGTTGTCTATTTATGTGTTAACAACTAAAAAAGACTTCTCGTTTATGGGTGGTTTTTTGTTTGTTGGCTTAGTTGCTGTCATTGTCGCGGCTGTTGGCAGCATGATTGCATCTTATTTCTTTGGCGTTGATGTGTCTTTGTTCTCGCTAGTGATCTCCGGTATAGTTGTATTGTTGATGTCTGGTTTTATTTTGTTTGATACCAGTCGCATCATTAATGGTGGTGAGACTAACTACATCATGGCTACTGTTGGTTTGTATTTGAGCATATACAACTTGTTCACGGCTTTGTTGCACATTATTGGCGCTACAAGTAACGACTAAATCATCGACTGTGATTTTGTTTTAATAAGCACCTGATTGAATGATTTTCTCTCAGGTGTTTTTTTTGTCTGTTGTTTAATGATTTTTGAGGCTTGCTCTAAATGCTTGATACCGGTTTATTACACAATCAATATTCTCAACTTAAACAACAATTACGTGATCAAGATGACAAGGTTAGTCAGCTACACAGCACGCGCTTGCATCGAGCTTTAAGTTGGTACAAGGCCGCATTAACTCAAATTGACGATCAGTGCTTAGATCAAGCGTTTATTAATTTATGGATTAGCTTTAGTGCCTGTTTTTATATAGAAGGCGAGGAGCCTATTGCCCCTTTTATCGAAAAAATTGTCACCTTAGATGAAGAACAAAAAGTATATGCCTGTTTGTGGCATGAATATTCTGGCTCGGTAAAGGCGCTTATTAAAAACCCTTATGTCTTTGCGGAGTTTTGGCGGGTGCATCGACTCGCGCAAACTCAGCAGGTAGCAAAAGACAGCTGGCGGCCTATTTTTGAGCAATCATCAGTTGAGGCATTAAATTTTCTGAGTCGTAAAAAAGTTGCGCCTTTGTTTTCGATTGTCCTAGATCGATTATTAGTGCTGCGTAATCAAGTTTTGCAAGGTGGAGCAACGTATCAGAGTCGTGTTAATCGCGGGCAGGTCTCAGATGGGGTCAATTTGTTAGCCAGCATAATGCCAATTATTATAAGCATTATGCTAGACCGTTCTGACCAAGAGTGGGGTGAAGTGGCTTACCCCGTTATTTCGGGGTTTTGATACTACATACGCTCCAGTGTATTAATCCCTAATAGATTTAACCCCTGTTTTATCGTTTTACCAGCCAGTGCTGCTAGGCATAATCGGCTTTGTTTTTCAGCTTCTGTGTCAGCGGCTAAGATAGGGCAGTGTTCATAAAAGCTAGAAAATAACCCTGCTACTTCGTAGATATAGCTGCACAAGGTATGAGGTTGTCCGCGACGCGTTAAGCGGTCTAGAATTTCAGGAAACTGCAGTAGCTTGTTTGCCAAGTCTTTTTCTTTCTCGCTGGCCAGTGTGATGTCGCCGTTAATGGTGTTCATGTCTAGACCTGCTTTGTCAAAAATACTGGCGACGCGGGTGTAAGCATACATTAGGTATGGTGCTGTGTTGCCTTCAAAGCTAAGCATTTGCTCAAAGTTGAATATGTAGTCTCGGGCGCGATCTTTTGATAAGTCTGCGTATTTAACAGCTGCAATACCCACTGATTTGCCGATCTTTTCCAATGACGCAGTATCCATGTCGGGATTTTTACTGCGCACTAAGGCAATGGCGCGTTCTTCCGCTTCGTCTAATAAATCAACTAATTTAACCGTATCACCGCTGCGAGTTTTAAACGGTTTGCCATCAGCGCCGTTCATGGTGCCGAAGCCCATGTGCTCAAGGCTTATTGTGTCGTTAGCAAAACCCGCTTTGTGAGCCAGTGCAAATACTTGGTTAAAATGCAGTGCTTGACGCTGATCTACAAAATACAAAACTCTGTCTGCTTTTAATTGTTGGGCACGATAGCGCACAGCAGCAAGGTCACTGGTTGCGTATAAGAAACCACCACCGGATTTTTGTACAATGATAGGGAGTGTTTCACCTTCTTTATTTTTGAACTCATCCATAAAGACACATTGCGCACCGTTACTTTCTACCAGTAACTTAGCATCGGCTAAAGCATCGACAATTGATTGTAGGTCTTTGTTGTAAGTGCTTTCGCCGCGCACATCTTTTGCGGTTAAGCTAACCCCTAGTCGTTTGTAAATCGCTAAGCAGTGCTGCAAAGAAATACTATTGAATTCTTGCCAGAGTTTGTTGCAGTAGTCATCACCAGATTGCAAGGCAACCACTAACTCGCGAGCACGGTTGGCAAATTTTTCTGATTCGTCAAAGCGTTGTTTGGAGGCACGATAAAACCCTTCCAAATCCGCCAAATCGAGGTCTTCGTCGTTATTTTGCTGCTCTTCCATGTAGGCTAAAAGCATACCAAATTGAGTACCCCAGTCTCCCACGTGGTTTTGACGAATTACTTGATGACCTTGAAACTCTAATGCACGCACTACAGCATCACCAATAATGCTGGAGCGGAGGTGACCCACATGCATTTCTTTGGCTAGGTTAGGTGAGCTGTAATCAATAACAACAGTTTGCACGTCGTTATCTGTAACAGTGTTAATGCCTAGGTTAGGTGCGCTAAGAGCTTTGCTGACTTGCTCTTCTAACCATGAGTTGTTTACAAAAAAATTGATAAACCCCGGACCAGCAATTTGTGTGTTGCTAATGCGTGGATCACTGGGCATGGTGGAGGTAATGCGTTCAGCGAGGTCTCTTGGGTTCATACCAGCGGGTTTGGCTAGCATCATGGCAATATTACAGGCAAAGTCACCGTGACTTTTATCTTTGGTGTTCTGCAAAACGATACGAGGGTTAACGTCTTCAGCAAGAACGCCTTGTTGTTTGAGAGTATCTAGGGTTTGCAATAAAAGTGCTTCGACAACCGATTTCATGGTACTACCTTTGTATGACTCATAACGAGTCCGCTGTAAATTTCTGTTGCGGATTTTACGCGATCGCAACGGAATTGTCTTGGCTCGTTTTGACTCTTTACAGCGGAAAGTATTACCCGTCATACTTAGGATTGTCTGACAAAAGGCATCTATTCATTTATTTAAGCAGAGAGGGAACTATGCAAGATTATTACAATAAAAAAGCGCAGGAATGTGAGATGTTGGTAGCAAAGTTACAGCAGCAGGTTGCGCGTATGCAGGTTGATGATTCATCTCAAATTCAGGAAAAAATGAAGAAGGTGAAGCGAGAGATGGCAAATTATAAAGCGGCTGTCGAAGCCGCTTCTTCGGATTGCTAGCAATAAAGGTAGATGATTTTTTGATTCCACGAGTTGCTATTAGCGAACTTCGCAAATAGCACCTTTGTGGATGCCTTCAAAGGCTTTGACAGTGATACTGCTAGAAGGATCTTCGTCGTGAAGCGTATTGGCAATATGTGCTGAAATGCATTCCACTGTGGTATCCGACGATATCATGTAGCAAGTATCCTGCGGTAAAGACAGTTTAAAGTGTCCTTGAGGAGCATCGTAAGCAAAGTGCATTTGCTGGGTTGTTTCATCAAGGCTGACTAAATCTTCTTCACTGCCTATGTAAATATCTGCCCAGCGATCAGCCCAGTTAGTTTCTAGATTGTTGTCACGTTCGCCATTGCGCCAAATTTGAATACGTGAGCGATGACCGTGAGCTATGCGCTGGCAGTTACCGTCGTGCTTTTTTAAACCATGACTATAGTGGTAATAGGCACCATTGATATCTTCGGCTTCGAAGGTCAATTGAATATGATCAAGGTTATCTGGGAAGGTATTGGCCAGCTGCTGTAATGACCATTGTGATACGGTGTGATCATTGATTTCATCGGTATCAATTAACGCAACCGCTTGTAAGGGTGCTTCCATAGTCAGAATTTGCTCTTTAGCAAATAACCAACTTAGGGTGATGCGCTCATTGGCGATCATGTAGGTTATGTTGGGTGATTGAGTCGGTACCAGCAATCTGTGATCTAACTGATCGTCTAACCAGTTACGCAGCACTTTTTTTACCAAGCCAAAATCCCATATCATACTGGTGGCATCTAGCCCGCCGTCTAGCAATGCTGACGCCAGCCAAGTTTCGCCCACTAACCCTCTTTTAGCGTCCAAGTAGCTAAAATCAACATTAGTAAGGTTGTCGACAAATAATTGCATGGGATTCTCTTAACCGATTTTAAAAGACGGCATTCTACCTGAAGTTGCGGTTGCAGCGTAGTGCTTGCCGCGTTTCTTGTTGGATTTATTGCTGGCATTTGGTGATATACTTGGCAAAATTTAATAAATTAAAAATTCTTTAGGACATATTTCTACAATATGAAATTTCTTGACCTTACTGATTTTGATCGTGCTTGGATTTTTCGTCATAAAGATTTGCCTTTAGACGAGACTACGAAGTCAGCAATAAAACCTTATACAGAAACTGTCTCCAATCAAATGTGGAACCAATATATCAGTCAGCAGGTAGGGCATTCCTCACAATTTTTACCGACCGATTGGCCTAGTAAAAAAAATACGTGGATGGGCAAGGGGGTCTGGCAAGACGCTTGGGAGTCAGAAGATAATGCTCTTCCTGAGTTATTGTTAGAGCACATAGATTGGGATGAGAATACCAATGTATTATTTTTCTATGACAGCGACCGCGTAGTAGAGACAACTTGGAAGGCATTTAAGGCAAGTTGGAAAAACTTTCTGTTTTTTGATGATGGGCCTATTTTACTGGGTAAAAAACGTAAACAAGCTGTACAGTTTTTACAAGATGGCAGTTTTGTTATTGGTCAGCGGCCAAGTTAATGTCTAATTTAACGACAAATTCTAACAACAGCTTTCTGAGTGCATTGTGGATGGTCGGAGCAATTTTTGCTTTTTCATTGACCGCCATAGCCGGGCGTGAAGCGACTCATGCTTTAAATGCCGAGGCGATTAGTATTTCTCAGTTGGTTTTTTTTAGAAACATTGTCGGTTTGGCTTTTGTATCCTTATTGATTTTTTCTCGGCGCAGCAGTCGACCTATTTGGCATGTTGATAAGCCGTTATTGACCTTGCATTTTGGTCGCAATAGCGCTCATTTCTTTGGCCAGTGGTGCTGGTTTTATGGCCTTTCTCTGTTACCTTTGGCGCAAGTGTTTGCCATTGAGTTTACTGTACCAATTTGGACAGCCTTATTTGCAACGGTACTATTATCCGAAAAAATTACCCAGCGCCGTACGCTTGCTATTGTATTGGGCTTTGTTGGTGTATTAATTATTTTACGCCCAGGATTTGTATCTGTTCCCGATGCTGCATGGGTAGTGTTGGCTAGTGCTGTTGCTTATGCCTTGTCCCACACGTTGACTAAGCGTTTGTCAGGTAAAGCCAGTGCGTTATCGATACTCTTTTATATGCATGTGATGCAGCTGCCACTGGCATTTTTGTTAGTTTGCTTTGATTTTGCGTTACCCCAAGGCATTACTTGGTTATTTGTAGTGATTACCGCCTTTGCTGCGATGGCGGCTCACTATTGTATGGCTAAAGCGCTTTCTTATGGCGATGCCATGGTGGTGATGCCTATGGACTTTTTGCGCTTACCTTTAATCGCTTTGCTAGGCATGGTGCTATACGACGAAGGCATTGATATTTGGCTACTTGTCGGCGCTGCAATTATGCTATTTGGCAATATGTTAACCCTAAAAGAAAAATCCGCAGCTAAATAGAGTAGTAATTTAGTTGGTTTTTGCTTTGTTAGCTTATTGATGCTGCACTTAGCCTATATCCGCTATTTTTCTTTGCGGCTGCTTTTTTTCTTACGTTTCTTTTTCGGGTAAAAGGCTTCTTCACCTTTAGGGCGAGAGCGAAAGCGCCGATGCATCCATAAATATTGTTCTGGGTGAATTCTAATAAAAGTTTCTAGTTGCTTGTTTAGCCTTGTTGCAGCGGTGATATCGTCATCTTCGGCTAAGCCTTCAAATATAGGAGAGAAACGAATACTGTAACGGTCGTTATCTTCTCGGAACTGACTCACCATTAATACCGTTGCCCCAGTGTCTCTGGGTAATTTCATGGCGGCCTTAACTGTGGCAGTTTGAATGTTAAAGAAGGGCGCAAATACCGAGCGGCGTGCACCAAAATCTTGATCAAAACCATACCAGACCGTATTGCCCTTCATTATGAATTTCGACATTTCACGTAATTCATATTTGTTAAATTTCTTATTGCTGTAGCGCAAGCGGTGTCGTTCAATAACGGCATCAAATAAAGGGTTGTCGTTTGGTCGATACATGTAATTGAAGTTTAAAATGCTGTGTACCATTGGACCTGCCAAATCCAAAATACTGAAATGCCCCCCAACTAAGATAACGCCTTTGCCGCGTGCTTCGGCTTCTTGTAAGTGTTCAAAGCCATAGACGTCAAGCTTATCCAGTATGGGTTTATGATCGCCCCACCAAGCAATAGTGGTTTCAACCATGCCTTTCATGTTTGCTATAAAAGATTCTTTTACCAGAGATTCTTGCTGTTCGGCGTTTAGCTCAGGAAAACAAGCTTGAATGTTGGTGCGGGTGACCAGTAAACGAACCCCTCCTTGTTTGTACATCATATTGCCTAAAAATGTGGCAAGTCCCATTTGTGCTCGATAAGGCAGTAAGGACATGAGGTACATAATGCCAATACCAACCCATGTTACCCAGTACTTAGGGTGTAAAAATTGGCTGTATCGATACTGGCTAGGAATGCGGATTTTTGGAGAATTCATTATATTTTGGTTAACACATAAAAAAAGATCACTCATTCTATTCTAAATTTAGACAGAGTGAAAACGATAGGAAGAGAGGAAAAAGTGAAATTATTTTTGGCTACAAGAAACATCAATAAAACACTTGCAAAGCTATCTTGCCTTATAAAACAGTAACTTAAAAAACCTGTGTTTTAATGACTGAATTCAACCTAAAAAATCAAGAGGGAGCAGCAAGAAAAAGGGCTTGATTTTATCGACTAAATCGCAGAAAGTGCGCGTCCTTTTTTGCGCTTTCACCATCACATTCACATTGAGCGCTATATTGATCGAGTATTTTTAAATGAACAACGCGTTAACCCAGCAGCAAATTGAAACCGTCTCTAATATGAGTGAAGAAGCTTTGTACCATTACTTCATTGAGCAAACGGTTGCGCGTCAGCAGGTTTGGGGTTTACGCGATGAAGATGGCTTTGTTCAGTTGGGCACCAGTGATCAGGTGTGTCTACCTGTTTGGCCACATCAAGAACTGGCGCAACAATGTGCTATGGACGAATGGGAAGGCTGTGAACCAGTGGCGATTCCGGTTAAATTATGGGCAAGTCACTGGTTGGCAAATATGAATAAAAAAGGGGCCTGGTTAACTATCTGCCCTAATGAATATGATACTTGTTTGGTGTGTGAGCCGCTGGACGTGCAGCGTGACACTTTATGTGCAATGCCAGTCGCTAACGATGTGAGTCATTAAATACGGTGTTTAACAGCTATGGGTATTCATTGCCCAGTAGCTGTTATGAGCCATTTATAAAGCTGGCTATTCACTAGAATCTGGCTTTTCAAACATTGCGTTGGTTTTACCTTTAAACGCACTAGCAAAAAGTTCTTTGTGATTGGCAATTAAGTGGCCGATCTCCTCACATTTATCATCATCTAAGCCTTTAACATTGTGCTCGATAAAGAAACTCACCGCTTCGGCAAGCTCTAAAAGTTTATCGTATTCATCGGCTTCTTTTTTGCTAGTAAATGTTTTACTGGTATCTCTATCTGACATATATAAGGTCACCACTGCCATGGGTTTACTCCTAAAGTAATACTGTATGGGTGAACAGTAGTATTATCGTGGCAGCGAGTCAAGAAAATGATTGGCTATAAACTTAAATTAATCAGGGTTATGATTCTTACAAGTTATGTAATGTGATGCTGTACAGTGGGGTTAATGATTTGTTTGATCAAGATGTGCTTATTAATACGTTTTGCTTGTTGTGGTTTTTTGTTTGTTGGATTGGCTATACCTATTACGCAAGAAACAAGGCTACAAAACGATCTTGCTTGGCATCAGAGCTGCACAATTATCGAAAGTACTGGATGCAGCGGGTTATGATTCGCGATAATCGAGTAGGTGACGCTGCACTGATTGCTAATTTAGAGCGTAATGTGAGTTTTTTAGCATCCACTTCGATTTTAATTTTAGCCGGCTTGTTAACGGTAATCACAGTGTCTGAGCAAACATCGGCACTGGTTTCTCAAATACCTCTCACTGCCCATGTAACCCCGCAGTCAATTCAATTAAAAGTGGGCTTGCTGGTGGTTATTTTTGTTCACGCTTTTTTTACGTTTACCTGGTCTATGCGTCAGTATGGGTTTTGCTCGATAATTTTGGGAGGAGCGCCTATGCCAGAGGAGCAAAATGTGACAGAGGAAGAGCGTAAGCGCTATGCCTTTTATGCTGCTAGAGTCATTGATTTGGCAGGGTTGAGTTACAACCAAGGTTTACGTGGCTATTATTTCGCTTTGTCTGTGTTGGCGTGGTTTTTAAGTCCATATCTTTTTATATTGGCTTGCGGTTTTGTGGTTGCCGTACTGTATCGGCGCGAATTCAAATCCCGTTCATTAATGGCGCTCAGGCAAATGGATAGTCCTTATGAACATCCGGTTAATTTATAATGCTTGTGAAATACAGAATAGGTAGTGATGTGTTTAAAAGCTAGAGTAAGTAGTAGAGCAAGAGGCAAAGAAGAGGCAAAAAAGAGATAAAAAAAACGCCCTAAGAACTTTGAAATAATAAATACAGTTCGAGAGCGTTTAAAGTGTGCTGTATGATGCTTTAATCATTTTTATACAATAAGTTATCTTCTTTAAACTGTCTGTAGCATTAATGCATCCAAGTGTAACAAAATGTTTTTTGGGCGCGTGTTTACGCAAACTCATGTATGTTGCTTGATATATGTATTTGTCACGTTAGCTGTTATCATTTGGCGACACTTATTTTATGACGATTAGATTTCATACAGATTAGATTTCATTCAGATTCTATTTATATTTGGGCACTTATAATGCGGTTGTTCTCCACAGTTTTCACTTCCTTTTCTCCTATTCGTTTGACCTTTCCTGTTGCTTTACTTTCTATAGCGACTGTTTTAAGCGGTTGCAGTGACGACGGAGGTGGTAGTGGTAGCAGCTCAATAACCAATGTTGAAGGTTGGGTAGGTGCACAAAGCTTTAACAGCGCGCAAGTGGTGGTTAACCAAGTTGCAGAATCAGGGCAAGTCGGTACCAGTACAGATGGCATTTATTTTGGTGTGCGTGAGTCTACAGATGATGAGGGTGGTTTTAATGCAGCCATCGCCAATGATGAAATCATTATGTTCATCGCCCGTGGGCAAGTAGCCAATGTGGATAAAGACCTAAACAATTTGGCCACTAGTCGCCAGTGTCAGGTGTTTTCTGGTTGTACGGTATCAGGGGCGTCTTATTCGTTTGGCAGTTTTTATCCAGCAACCTCTGGGTTTGAATGGCGAAGTGTTATTTATACCGCCAGTGAAGGGGCGACTAATAATGTTAACCCTATTACCACCTTGGCTGCTGCTTTTGCTTATGAGTACGATGTTTCTGCCTTTGCTAATAGCGCGTTCAATAACCAGACTTTTACGGCTTACGACGTAGTACTGGCTAATTCTCAGGTGTCTAACTTGTTTGGCTTAGGGGATATTATTGGTGTTACCCCGGCTAATTTAACTAAGCTTAATCGTTTAAATACTAATACAACGGCTGTGCAGCAGCAGATTAAATACGGCGCCTTGATTGCAGCGATCCAAGCAAAAGAGCTACAAGAAAACCAGCTACAAGAAAACCAGCCAGGTAATTCAGATTTTTTCAAAAGTGTGGTTGATCAGTTTGTTGAAAACGAGGGTCAATTCTATTTTGATCAAGAAGACAACGCATCCGTGCCTAATGAATTAACGCTAAGTGATCTTTATCAGGCTGCGCTTGATAATTTAACCCTTATTGCGAGTGGTATTACTAATTCTCAAGCAAAGGCTGCAGCCCAAGCAGTTATCGATGATTTTGCCCAACTAGTAGTGACCGCTAATGATGCCAGCAAGCTCAATGCTATAACGCAGGTTGCCCCAGATCCGATTACCATTCTTTTGTCTGCAGCAGAAGAGGCTGAATTTAATCTTGGTTTGCAAAAGACCAAGGCATTTATCAACGATTTAGTCGACCAGCAAGACAGTTTTTGGCAAGACGGCTATAAAACGCAGCTTGATCAATATACTAATTTTCTAAAAACCGTGCGTACGAATCAGCAAACTAACTTAGAAGCTTTGGCCACTGAGTTTGGTCTGATACAAGACTATTATGTGCATTGTTTTGCTGCGGGGTCTCAATCTACGCAGTGTTCAGATGCTCGTTTTAATGATATTAAAAATCGTTATACGGATAACTATAACGCCACCAGTAAAGTATTAACGTTAACGTTTGATAATAATGGCCAAGATGAAACGATTACGGTTTCGCAGCGCGTGGCGGATTTAAATCTACAAGACAGTATTGTTCCGAGCCAATCCAACGCCATTGAAGTATTGATTACTGGAACCCTGCGTCAAAATGATTTGGTTATAAAACTGGATCATCAGCTAAACAGTTTAGGGGAGGTGATTGATGTACCTTCTGCTATGCGAGTGTATTTTACCAAGCCCGTAGCGTCGGTTGAAAACGCTGTTGCACAAGGTTTAGAAATACAAGGTTTTGAGTTAATTTGGGGGGATTTTGAACTGTACGATGAGTCTAAAATTAATGATGCTAATGAAGAGTTGGAGTTAAGCGGTTCGTTTCGGGTATTCTATCGTGGTGTTAAAGATTTACAGGACGTTAATTCAGAATTACGCTTTAATATTGAAGAATGGGTATTAACCTCAACCATCAGCGATAAAGTTGATGATGTTAATAATGCCGATAGTGAAACCACTACCTTGGTGGTGACGGGGACTTCATCAAACCCAACTGATTTTTACCCTGCGCAAAAGTTTTCTGGCTTCGATGCTTTTTTTAATGCTAATTCAGGCTCTGGGGCTACTTTAGGTTCAACAGAAGTCGGGCTGTTATTAGGCACAGAAACTATTCAAGTTGGCAGTCGCTTGGTTGAAGTAGAAACCGCAGACTTTATCAATTCTAAAGGTACAGACATTCGCTATCGTTTTTATCCAGATGTACTAGTTGAAGATTCATTTGATGCTGATGGCGATGGCAATTTTAGAGAATTGGTGACTCAGCATAAAATAGAAGAGTGTGTACTGGCTGAGAATGACGGTACGGTTGAAACGTGTGGCCCTCAAAGTCGAGTATTTGCCAAGCGTGACAGGTTGAATACATTGAATGATTTATGGAAGCTGGGTGTTATTCAGCGCTTTAGCGTGCCAGGAAAAGGTGAGTATGTTGTCGATTTTCCGGTAAAAGTTGAGGGTTCTTGCCAAGTATTAGACCTTTCTGCAAGCAGTGGAATGCTCGATGGCCGCTTGATTGAACCTATGGTGCTTGGGTTAGATACGGTACGCATGTATGCCGAAATTAATTTGAAAGATGACAATCAGCAAAGCTTGCCTCGTACATTACTTGATATGTCGATTATTGCGCCAACCAATAGCAAATACCGAATTAGCGGTAATCTTTCGCACAATTACAATACAACCTTAAGTGACGACTCTGGTTTGATTTTAGGCTCTGGCTCTGAGGTCAGTGTGATGGCGTTTTCTTATGATACATCAAGAGACTTTGAGAACTTAGGTAACATTTCTGTAGCGCGCGCAGGTGTTGATTTAACCCTGACCGATCCATCACTGGGAAATGGTTCATTAACGCTAACAGAAGATCAAGATATTACAGGGTTTTTAACTCAAACCTATAACCCGGAAGACATAACTTACACCATTATTGAAGACGAAAATGGTCAACCAGAGCGTTGCATTAAGCCGACTGATTCTGCAGATTCTGTTTCCTCGTTTGAAAATATCGATAAAGACAGTGTCGATGAAAAAACCGTTTATTATCTCAATTACCGCGATGTGGTTTATGCAACCATGCGCTTAAATTCTGGCACAACTAATACTTATACGATCAATTATATTGATGGTTCTACAAAGGAAAACGTTGTTTTCGATATGCAGTTCATGACTTTAAACAATGCTTTCTTTTCTGAATTTTTTGGCTCGGGAGCAATTTAGTTTTATGAGTTTCGATAAAATACAACGTACTGCTTTTTTGCTCTGCACTATTTGTTTGGGTTCTTTTTCGTTAAATCATCATGTACTAGCTGATGATGCCGTTAATGACCCTTGGCAAGGTTTTAATCGCACGGTATTCGAGTTTAATGAGGGTGTGGATAAATACGTTGCTAAGCCCGTGGCAGAGGGCTACCAAGCGGTTACACCTCAATTTATCGATACCGGAATTACTAACTTTTTTTCTAACCTAGAAGATGCCCTAATCATTGTTAACGATGTTTTTCAATTAAAGCCTATGCAGGCACTATCCGATACGGGTCGCTTTTTAATTAACTCTACCATCGGTGTGCTCGGTTTTTTTGATGTTGCCAGCCATTTAGGGTTAGAAAAACACAATGAAGATTTGGGCCAAACCTTAGGGTATTGGGGGGTTGGTTCTGGTCCTTATGTAATGTTGCCTTTGTTGGGTCCGAGCAATATCAGAGATGGCTTTGGTTTGGCTGGGGATACCCTGTCTGGTTTAAGCTATACCACATTGGTCGACAGCAATGTTCAAGCTGCGGGATTAGCATTGCTTAAAGGTATTGATTTGCGGGCTGACTTGATTGCTTCTGAAGGACTGATTAGCGGTGATCGTTATACTTTTTTTCGCAGCTTTTATATACAGCGTCGAGCTTTTTTGGTTGCTGATGGTGCGGTGGCGGATGAGTTTGATGATGAGTTTGATGATGAGTTTGACGACTTTGATTCCAGCGACTTTGATTCCGGCGACGACTTTTAATGTATTTATTAGTTGTTAATAACGCATGTTACACGAAGCAGTTAGCCGTTTAATTTTGGCTGCTGCCTCGCGTGTCTGTTGTTAATAATGCTACTTTTATTGCTTAAATAAAGCTGTCAATGCTCACGCCATATTGAAATTGTTGATTATCTTGCTCAACTTTTCTTAATACTGTGGCCATGGCTTGCAAGGGGGGCGTTTCACCGCCGCCGCTGTTAATCTCTATACGAACCTGTTGGTTTACTTCTAAGTCTGCTTTGCTAGTCAATAAAGCTCCCGTACTGCTTAAATCTTCGCAGGTGGCTGTATATGCTTCATTGTTTATGAAAATTGTGCTGCCAGTACTGATTTGCATGCGGATGAAATCACGTTTTTCACTGTACTCTCTAGAGTTAAAACTCATGGTCGCATTCCTTTTATTGTTTTTAATGCTGTGTCGCATGCTAACACCGAAAATTTGATATTAGAATCTCGAAAATCATATTAATCCGGTCATTTATGGCTATACACCCAACTTTAGTCTTAGATAAACTAAATTTATTGCATATTATCAAGGTTTTAAGCAAAAAATAGACGATTCTATTGTGACTAATGAGCGATCTTTGTGCTTTATGCGAGCTGCTTATTGCACTGTTAAAAGGTTGCGGGTATGGTTCGCGCAGAATATTGAAACAACACTGTTTTAACTGAGGTGGTGAATGAATGCTCGTTTGCTAGTAATTGATGATGAGGCCATGGTGCGCGATAGCTTGGTCGCTTATCTTGAAGATAGCGGTTATGAAATCGTCTCTGCCGAAAGCGGCTTGCAGGGCTTAGAGTTATTAAAACAGCAAGTATTCGATTTGGTTTTGTGTGATTTGCGCATGCCTCAGTTAGATGGGTTGGATGTATTAAAACGTATAAAAGATATCAGTCCAAACACCCCTTTTATTGTTGTTTCTGGCGCTGGTGTGATGAATGACGTTGTACAAGCATTACGCTTGGGGGCAAGTGATTATTTGGTTAAGCCCATTATCGATATGGCCGTTCTCGATCACTCTATTCAAAAAACGTTAAGTATTAAGAGGCTTGAAGCCGATAATCAACAATATCGAGATCATCTTGAGGCGGCTAATCGTCAATTAAGTGAAAGTCTAGACGAGTTGCGCAGCGACCAGCAAGCGGGGCGCCAGGTGCAAGCAAAAATGCTACCTGAGCCGCTGCAAAATGATCACTATCAATTTTCACACCTTATAAAACCCTCTTTAATGCTTAGTGGCGATTTTCTAGATTACTTCTTATTAGACGAACATCATTATGGTTTTTATATTGCAGATGTGTCGGGCCATGGAGCGGCTTCTGCTTTTGTTACTGTGCTGCTGAAAAACTTAACTTATCGTTTAAAGCGTAATCTTAAACGCGGTTCTAGTGATGATTTGTTCTATCCGGTTAAGGTGCTTGAGCGAATCAATCAAGAGTTATTGGATACTGATTGCGGAAAGCATCTTACTATCGTGTATTGTGTGCTGAATACACAGAGTTTGCAGTTAAACTACAGCATAGGCGCACACATGCCTTTGCCTATTTTGTATGCCAATGGTGAAGCCCAATATTTATCTGGAAAGGGTATGCCTGTTGGCTTGTTTAGAGATGCAAAATACAACAACTATCAACTACAAATGCCTGATTCCTTTAGTATTAATCTGTTTTCAGATGGTATTTTAGAGTTATTGAAACAACCATCATTAGCATTAAAAGAAGAGTACCTGCGCCAACTTGTTGAAGACAACGCCGGTGATCACGAATCGATAAAGCAAGCATTGTATCTAAATAACGATGACGACATCCCCGATGATGTTGCACTAATGACAATAGTAAGGGTTTAACATGAATCCAGGTAAAATTGAGGTTGCGGATAAAAAAGGTACTTATGTCATTAAGCTCAGTGGCGATGTTAGAATGAACCTTTGTTGCGCCCTCGAAAATTATTTAGACGACATGTTTTCTAGTGATCAATTTAAAACTGTCATGGTCGATTTGTCGGATGCAGATGGGGTGGATAGCACCACATTGGGTCAGTTGGCTAAAATATCCATAGTTAGTCAAGATAAGTTTGATTTAGTCCCCACGATTATTTCACCAAGAGAAGATATATTACGAATTTTGTTAAGTATGGGATTCGATGAAGTGTTTTATATTATCTCTGATATGCCAGCAGAGGTGTCCGACTTAGACGAGCTAAGTTGCGACAAGCTTGATGAAGATGAAATGCGTGAAAAAGTAATCGCCGCTCATGAAGTGTTGATCAGTTTAAATGATGATAACAAACACGAGTTTCAAGAGTTGGTCGATTGTTTACACAGCCACAAATAAGAGCCCAGGAGGGTCGAGTGAAAGTTAAGCAAGCGGCAGTTATAGGTGGTGGTAGTTTTGGAACTGCAATCGCCAGTATATTAGCATCAAACGGTATTGAAACCCGCCAGTGGATGCGTAACGATACGATCGCCAAAGCGATTAACGATAATCATGAAAATCCGCAGTATTTACCCAATGTCAAACTAGACCCCAGTTTAACCGCCAGTACCGATCTTGCTGCGGTAATAAAAGGGGCTGAATTAATCTTTGTTTCAGTGCCAAGCAAATCATTTGCTGCTGTTGTAGAAAAATTAAAGCCTTTTTTAACGCCTGGCCAAAGCTTGATTAGCACAACAAAAGGAATAGAGCCCAATGGCTTTAAGTTAATGAGCCAGTTATTGGCCGAGGCGTGTCCGGGGCATTCAATCGCTGTATTGAGTGGCCCTAACCTAGCTAAAGAAATCGGTCAAAAACAATTAACCGCAACGGTGGTCGCTAGTGAAGATGGCGCTTTGCGCTGCCAAATCCAAGATGCGTTGGGTTGTGAATATTTCCGTGTTTATGCTTCAGACGATATGTATGGCGTTGAATTAAGCGGTGCATTAAAAAACATTTACGCCATTGTGTCGGGCTTTATTGCAGCTTTGGGTATGGGTGAAAATACCAAGAGCATGATTATAACTCGTAGCTTGGCAGAAATGAGCCGCTTTGCCGTGGCGCAGGGTGCTAATCCACTAACCTTTTTAGGTTTGGCCGGCGTGGGTGATTTAGTCGCAACTTGTATGTCGCCAATGAGTCGTAACTATCGTATCGGTTATGCTATTGGTGAGGGTCGATCCCTAGAGCAAGCAATAGAAGAGTTAGGTGAAGTTGCAGAAGGTGTTAACACCTTGCGCTATATCAATACGAAATCTGATGAACTTGATATATATATGCCTTTGGTAAAAGGTGCTTATGCTGTTTTGTTCTCTCAGGTAGACCCAAGATTGGTAGCAAAAGAATTAATGACAGGTGAAAATACAACTGACGTTGAATTCACTTTAGCTAAAACAGATATTGGAGTTTAAAAATGAGTGACATGAAGCAAAGCCTAAAATCAGATGCGTTTTGGTTAAGAACATTATTTATCATTTTGTTTTCTGTCGTGTATCGAATATTAGATGTTGTTGTGTTGTTTATAGTGGTTGTTCAGTGGGGTTTTACCTTGGTCACCGGACAAGTAAATCCTGCACTGGATCAATTCAGTGGCAGTTTATCTACCTACATCGCACAAATTGTTCGTTACATTAGTGGAAACTCTGAAACCAAACCTTTTCCTTTTACCGATTGGCCAAACCCTAATAGAGAAATGCCAACGGAGATGTAGTGAAACTCTACCTTATAAGACACGGTGAAGCTGACACAGGCTTGCCAAATGATGAGAAGCGACCATTAAACGAACGCGGCTTAAAGCATGCTCAAAGCGCGGCTAATTGGTTGGCAAAAGTTGTTAGGGGGCCGGTAAGTATTTGGTCGAGCCCTTACCTAAGAACCCAGCAAACAGCCAAGCCCATTGCCGAAGCATTATCTATTGATATTGTTAATCATGATTGTTTAATGCCTAACATGACACCCCAGAAAGTGGTGGATGAGCTGATTCATGAAGAAGGCAATATTATTCTGGTGACGCATTTGCCATTAGTAGGGCGGCTTGCTTCTTTGTTAATAGAAGGCTCGATTTTTGATCAACCTTGGTCTGCCACCGAAATTTGGCAATTACAAGGTGACGTTTATGCTCCTGGTTGCCTAGTAAATACCGATGTTTGGTATCCTGTCCTAGACGAAGGCTAGTTCGAATTAGTGCCACCGGCGGCACTCAATAACCTTGTGTTATTTGTATGTGATGGTAGCTTTAGCTGCTTGTTAGCTAATGTTATTATCAAACACATGAAAGATATACTGCACTTTTCTCACGCTAATGGCTTCCCTGCGGGTAGCTACAAAACTTTATTATCCTATCTTGAAGATGATTTTCAGGTGGGTGCCATCGAGCGCTTTAGTCATCATCATCGTTATCCTGTTTCTAATAATTGGAATCATCTTGTTACCCAGTTAATTGACGAGCTTGAAGCTTGTTATAATCAACCTGTTTACGCCGTAGGACACTCGCTTGGTGGTGTCTTAAGTCTAATTGTTGCTGCTCAGCGTCCTGATTTGGTAAAAGGGCTGATTATGCTGGATGCGCCTTTTATTACTAACATTGAAGCGCTAGGCATCAATTTAATAAAGCGCTTGGGTTTAATGGATAAGATAACGCCAGCCGGGCGTACGCTTGGTAGACAAGAACATTGGCCGTCGACAGAGCATGCGCGGGAATATTTTCGCAATAAACGCCTGTTTCGTTCGTTTGATGAGCGTTGTTTACATGATTATGTTTATCACGGTACGGTGGAATTAGAAGGCGGTAAGCGGCAGTTGTATTTTGATGCTGCCACAGAAATCGAAATTTATCGTACCATTCCGGATAACCTCCATCGCACCCCTCGATTGCCCATGCCAAGCACTGTAATTGCAGGAAAAAACAGCGATGTGTTTAAAAAACAGCATGGTTCAAAAATGCAGCGACAGCTAGGTATGAATGTTGAATGGGTGGACGGTAGTCATATGTTTCCCTTAGAACAGCCAGAATTAACCGCAGCTTCTATTAAACGGCACATCAGCCAATGGAAATAAAGCCAGTGAACTCTATAGAGCAGAAAATTGATTTGTCGTTTGGCCAGTTGAGTGTGCAATTTTATGGTGATATTGAAAAGCCTTGGTTGTTTTGTCTTCATGGCTGGTTGGATAATAGCGCCAGTCTTGAGTGTTTAGCCCAGCCGTTAGCAGGGGATTTTTATCTGTTATTGATCGATTTTCCCGGTCACGGTAAATCAGAACCCTTGCCGATAGGCGCTGATTACTACATTTGGCAATATGTTGAAGTTTTGCATGAGCTGCTTCAGCATCAAGCGTTAAAAGCCGATATTGTCGATAAACCGGTGCATTTATTAGGCCATTCGTTAGGCGGCATTGTTGCCAGCTTATACGCAGGTACTTATCCTGATCGTGTCGCGAGTGTGGTCATGCTCGATTCATTAGGACCTGCTGCTACCTCTGCAGATCAAACACCTGCACAACTGGCTAAAGGTATTGCTGACAAACAAAGAATTGGATCTGGATTGAGGATATTTTCATCGGTTGATGACGCCTTGGCAGCACGGAAAAAATCGTCTCCGGCTATGAGTGATCAAGCGTTATTGCCGATTGTATTGCGTAATTTAGTTAAGCGCACTGAATCAGAGCCTAGAATGGCATCTGCGGAAGTAGGGTACAGCTGGCGAACGGATAAACGCCTGCGTTACGTTTCAAAAGTAAGATTAACAGAAGAACAAATACAGGCTTTTTTTACTGCAATAAAAGCCCCGGTTTTAGTGGTGTTTGCCGAGCAAGGAATTATTCCTAAAACATGGCAAACTCTGCGATTGCCTTACTTTGCTAACGTTCAACAAGTGACTTTACCGGGTCATCACCACTTTCATTGTGAGCAAGGTGCTGTTGTTGGCATTGCCACGGCTATACGATCATTTTATGCAGTCTAATCAACCAACTACTTATAAACCCGTTACTAACTATAAACCCGTTACTAGCCTCGCCACCGTGTTGCTGGCTAATGCGCGGGGATTTTTGTTAATCTTACTGACCTTGATACTGTCTTTGTATGCGTCGTGGATGCTGAATGCTCAGGTGGGCTATGGTTATTCATGGTTGTATCAAGCGTATAAAATTGACCAACATATTGAAAAATTTGCTCCGCAAAATCGTTTTCGCCAACATTTTGCGCTGACCTCACAGCAGCAGCATAAAGACATCTTTCAGCAAATTGTCAACAGTGTGCATAACGATGGTGTAGGTTTAGAGGTCATTAGTTATGATTTTGCGCTCTCAGATCAGTCTCAGCTCTCGCATCAGTCTTCCAAAACGGTTGTTCCTTTTTTGCACTCGGCCGAGATCGTTCATCTTCAGGACGTTGCGCATTTAATTAATCGCATTCATCGATTGGCTGCTATTTTAGCCTGTGTGTGGCTGGCATTGCTGGTGCTGAATTTTTACAGTGCGGTTAAAGCGAGTGTTAAAGGCATAGCAGCAGTATTTTCACTATTACTAATGGCTATCGTACTGTTATTTATATGGGTGGGGGCAACAGAGATATTTTATCAACTGCATGTTTGGATCTTTCCTGCCAATAATCAGTGGTTCTTTTATTACCAAGATTCTTTAATGAGTACTTTAATGAAAGCACCGGATTTGTTTGGCGGGATGGCTGTGCAGATTGTCTTGCTGGGGGTTATCATCTTTGCTGGTGCTGTGTATGGTTGGCAATGGGGCTGGGTTAGAAAAAAGTAGGTTAGAAAAAAGTAGGTTAAAAAGAAAGTGAATTAAAAGAAAGTGAATTAAAAAGGAACTGGGCTAGAAAATGTCACCTCAGTTAATGTGCTCGGGTGAGTAAATGTCAACGTCTGCGCATGCAAGCACAACTGCTTGCTTGCATTTTGTGAGTCTTCAGTGCCGTATAAATGATCACCCAAGATAGGGTGGTTCATCGCATCACAGTGAATTCTTAGCTGGTGAGATCTGCCCGTTACGGGCAACAGCTCTACGCGTGTATTGCCGTTAACATAGTCAATGACCCGCCAGCGGGTTAATGATTTTTTGCCATACTCATAACAGACCATTTGTCTTGGTCGATTTGGCCAATCACAGCGCATGGGTAGATTTACCGCGCCGCTGCTAGGGGTTAGCAGTCCTGCTACTATGGCTTGATAACGCTTCTTTGTTTGACGATTTTGAAACTGTTGCTGCAGCGATCGTAAAGCATCTTTTGTGCGAGCAAATACCATAATGCCAGATGTCGCCATGTCTAAGCGATGCACTATGTGAATTTCTTCAAATTTTAGAGTCAAACGATGGGTTATTGAATCCAGTTTTTCTGGACCTCGTCCTGGTACACTCAACACATCTGCTTGCTTATCTACGACGATAATGTCGTTATCACAATAAAGAATGACGACACAGGGGTCGCTTGCGTTGTCGTGAGTGCTGTTATGAGTGCGTTTATCAGAGCTGTTGCAAAAAAGGTCATCAGACATAATAGAAATTACAACAGCCCCTGTGGGTAATTATGGCGTGCTAGTAGTGCTTGATAACTGCCGTCTGCTCGCATTTCTTTTAAGCTTTTATTAAAAGCAGCGGCAATTTCTTTATGGTCTTTGCGTTTCAAGTTGATCGCTGCATGCAAACTTTGCTGGATTAGCGTCGTTGGAATCAAGCTCAAGTGGTCACCTATGTTTTTGTCGGTTGCTAGGCTTTGTTGTGCTGTCCACGAATCGATGAGGGCAAGGTCGGTTTTCTTTTGTGCTACTTCTCTCATCATTTGAGAGCAGTATTTAAAATAATCTAATGAAACTAATGGAGCAACTTCTGCAAAAAAATCACCATAACCGTAATCTTTGAATACTCCAAGGCGATACCCACGATCCGTAATATTGTGTTTGAATTCTTGCGGTGAACCAAACGCTAGTGGGTCATCTTTGCGCTTAACAATCACCAACTGGTTGTTTAAATAGGCATCGGTAAATTCCATTTCTTTGCCGCGGGTTTCATTGTGCCAAGAGGCCACAGAGATATCTAAATCACCATTATTAATGCCTTCTGAAACACGTTGCCACGGCATAAACTGCATGTCTATTTGATAACCTGCACGCTCTAATACCGTAGTAACCAAATCAACCGCTAGGCCACTGGCGGGTAGTTGGTTATTAATGTAAGGGTCCCAAACCTGCCCAGCCATAGTCAGTGTTGGTGCGTCGTTACCGTATTCTGCTGCCAACATCGAAATGGCTTGGGCAAGACCATGTCGTTCAATTGATAAACTGAATTGATCACGAAAGCTTTTTACCAAGCTAACGCCTTCAATAACAGCGTCGTAGGTTAACCAGCGATTGTTTTTTGAATAAAGCATGTAAGTAACGTTGATAGACGGTGCGCCTACTCGTTGAATTGCGGTTTCTACCGAGGCTTTACTGCCACTTTTATTAAAGCGTGCCTCTTGGAAATCGATTTTTTCACCGTCAAATGCTTTAAAGGCCCCTGCATAGGTACGAATAACCTTGTGTTTGAAAGCGGCAACAAACTGAATTTTTTGTGCTTCCGAGGCCTTGCGCCAGTGTTTGGCTAAAACACGACGAGCCATGTACACATGATCAACTACAGGCAATAAAACTTCTTCAACCAAGTGTTCAACGTAATATTCTTGGCTAATGACTTTTTCTTTGTCAGCAATCAATCGTTCAATCATTTGAGTTGCGGCGGTTTCAATCACTTCTTTAGGCGGTATGTTTTTACTAGCCTGAGTGGATTTGCTGTCATCAGCAAAAGCTGGGGCTGCGATTAAACCCATGATGAACAATAAGCTGTAAAATATACGTGGGGGAGAAATAATATTTGGCATTGGGTACTTCCTGATATTCGCAACAGATATTCCACTATAGAGATGGGAGTATCGATTGCCAACACTTCTACTTCAAATTGCGAATTAATAAAGCTTTATCAACAATTTTAGCGTTTATTGGACGGGGGATTTTTACGATAAACCCCGAGCCTGGAGCGTCGTCTCTTGCTTCTCCTTTTGACGTTATAATAGTTTCCAGCACAAACGTATGATTACCAGCAGGTGTCATGAGTTCTAATTCATCTTGCAGTTGAAAGCGATTTTTTACATCAATAGTTAACCAGTCTTCATCGCTGGCAGTTACTTCGCCAACAAATTGTTGTTGCGTGCTTAATGACGCGCCACGAGTGTAATTTTGATATTCGTCATGGACGTGACGACGGTAAAAGCCTTCGGTATAGCCTCTGTTCGACATGTTTTCTAAGGTGTCCATCAAGTTCATATCAAATGACTTACCAGAAGACGCGTCATCAATGGCTTTACGATACGCTTGGCTGGTTCGAGCGGCATAGTAGTGCGATTTTGTGCGACCTTCTATTTTTAATGAATGAACGCCAATTTCTTGCAAACGCTGCACGTGTTGGATAGCTCTTAAGTCTTTAGAGTTCATGATGTAGGTGCCGTGTTCATCTTCAAACATAGGCATAAGGTCATTTTCTCGATTACCTTCTTGCAGTAGCACAATGTCGTTAGATGGGCTGCCAATTCCTAAAGAGGGTTTGCTTTCGAGTGGGTTGTGCGAGTTAACCTTAGGTTCAAACTCAATGGCTGCTGTTGGGATGATGTTACCAGTATCGGTTTCTTTGGCTTCGTGGGCTTGGTATTTCCAGCGGCATGCGTTGGTGCAGCTGCCTTGATTAGGATCGCGATGATTCATATAGCCAGATAATAAACAGCGGCCGGAATAGGCGATGCATAAAGCCCCGTGAACAAATACTTCAAGTTCCATTTCTGGGCATTGCATGCGAATTTCTTCAATTTCATTCAAAGAGAGTTCGCGACTCAATATCACTCGTTCTATTCCTTGACGATGCCAAAACTTTACCGCGGCGTAGTTAACAACGTTGGCTTGCACTGATAGATGAATTGGCACCTCTGGGTATTTGTCTTTCACCATCATGATTAAGCCAGGATCCGACATAATCAGCGCATCTGGCTGCATAGCGATCACTGGCTTAATGTCACGCATGTAGCTGTCAATTTTATTGTTGTGAGGGGCAATGTTGCTGGCGACATAAAACTTTTTACCCAGCTGGTGGGCGCGATGTATGCCTTTTTCTAAATTTTCAATTTGAAAATCGTTATTACGTACCCGTAGGCTGTAGCGAGGTTGGCCAGCGTAAACGGCATCTGCACCATAGGCAAATGCATATTCCATGTTTTTGTAGGTGCCTGCGGGGGCAAGTAATTCCGCTTTGAAAGATTCAGACATGGTAAGGCCCTGATATGCATCACAATCAGTGATTGTGGCTAATGAGAATGTTAAAAGGGCGCGATTCTAAGGGTTTAGTGTTTTAGTAGTTTGATATACATCATGAATAAGCCCGTTTTTTATGGCGATAATAAAAAACGGGCTGAGCGGGTATTCACAGTAGGCTGGGGTGCTTAATCGAGGGTAATGCCCAAGCTCGATTCTTCTTCACTATTAGCCAATGCTTTAATCGCTTTAACGACTTCGCGCTTAGGTTTGCCAGAGGTTAGTAGCGCAAACACTTGTTGTTCAAAGTCATCGTGGCGTTCTTTTAATTCTTTGCTACTGTCGGCCATATCGTCTGTGCCCATATCGGCAAACGCAATTAGCAATTGTTGGTTGCTGAGTTGAACCAGTTCACAATCGTTAGCAGATTCATCTAACAGTCCATAGCTTGCTGAATAGAGGCTCTGACAGGCTTGCTGAGCAGCTTCTGCGCCAAAAGAATCATGTCCCTCTAGCAATGCTGTTTGCCATAGATCGAATTCGTTAAAAAAACGCTCTAAATTGTCGAGAGATTTCAATTCACCTTCTAAAAAAGCCCAGGTCTTAGACTGCAGTTTAGTGAATGGCTTGCTATCAGCGCCAGACATGTCACTGAATAATAAGACATGATTGCGATTGCGTTCGGCCATGGCGCAACAAAAAGCAGATCGACGCCATTGTGACAATGTTTCAAAATCCATAAAAGCGGTGTTCCTACATTTAAATTAAATTAGGTTAGGTTTAGTAAGGTTAAGGCTGTGTGCTGGTTTAAGGCATTAACAGTTTACCGTGCGGAGCAAAATATTGTGTATGAAATAATGATGGCATTGCCCAGCTGCTATTTTCAGGCAGTGCTTTGTCAAAACGATCAAAAAAGTCAGTAGGGCTAACCGCACGAACAAAGCGTTGTTCTTCGCTGTCTTGGTTAGCAAAAAAGTCTTCCCAGTGACCTAGAATAAAATGCTTTGCTTGGCTGCTGCTCATAATACCTTCGGGGTAGTTATCAACCTGGTTAAAAGAAGCAGGGGTTATGATGGCAATATCAACTTGCTTTTGTTCAGCTTCAGCCAATTGCGGAATAAGGCCTAAAGGCTCTTGGCTGGCGGAATCTTGATAGTAAACACGGTGTAAAATTTGACCATCGCTAGCTAAGAAGTCAATTAAATAAGCAAGGGTTTGACCTTCTTTCCACGCAAATGAATGCCAAGGCAAGCTACTGAGATCTTCATCGTAAGTGCCTGTCATAAAGTTGATGCCCATAAAGTGCGGGGCATGGGTAGATTTAATCGCCATAAAACGAATGTTGCCAGTTTCGTTGTAATGCCATTTTCCTGGCTTGTCTAATACTGCCATGGTGTCGTTCATTGCGTGGCGGCGTGACGCTTCGATGCTCGGTGCAATTGAGTGCGACATGGTTTTGGAGCCATAAACATGAGAGTTTTTGGCTTTGTTGAGCATAACGTAGGGAACATCCATTAAGTGATCATAATGAGCGTGACCAACAAGAATACTTTCTACGTTACTCACATCTGGTAGTAAGGCATCGATCATTTCTGGGTCAGCTGAAATTGGGACAAAAGGACCTAGTAGTAAAAAGTGAGGGTTGGTAATGGATGGCGCTGTCATAATGGCATGGTCGCCAAACCGAAAAAGGTGTCCACCCACGCCTAAATATTGAATGCTTAGGCCGTTGTCTGGAAATAGAGTTTGGATGCTTTCTACCGTGGGTTCTTGGTAAACCGAAAGGTTTTTGACCGAGCTACTGCAGGCAGTTATAGATATGGCAGCCGAAGAGATGGCCAGTAAGGTGATGAGTTTTATAAATTTCACACAGATTTCCTTTTTAGGTTGACGCTGAACGGTACAGTTTTATTATTATTTATTTGGTCGTTGCTGATTATATTAGCAATCTAATTATTTAGCAGTAGAATGCTGTCTTTTAGCCTACAAAGCTTAAACAGGCGAGTATTTTTCAATAAAATAACGAAAATGTGAACTAAAGCACGCGATATGTTAACTAAACTGTTTTATTCAGTTGTATGCAAGCGCTCAATCGTATACTTTTTACTCAACTGAGGTGTATGAGAATGAAAAACCAAGCTATTTTGACATTACTGATCGACCAGCAAGAGGTTCTTAAAGTTGCTCCCGATAAACTCTCTCCAAGAGGCTGTGAGTTTGAGTGCAATAATGAACAATTGGTGCTGTTACGAGAGCAAGGTGAGCATGAAGGTAGATACCGTACATTTCAAATAAGATTGGGCTTGTTTCCACATTCCGGCCCGTGCCCGCAATATATTATTGTGTCGGGCCAAGTTACCTCTCTTAGACGCTGTTCGCAACAGACTTTTCGCGTTTTTGTCAGTTTTCATGACGTTCCACTAAATGGCTATCGTTTAATTGCCGAGCATATTTCTGATGCGGTGGTTACGCCTATCTCGTTGCAAGAGTCGATTCATAACACTTTAGCTAAAACCGTTAATAGCTAGTTTTTTACGGGCTGAGGTTAGCTCTTGTTGTGCTAAGAATGTGCTATTGAGGTGCTCTTTAGGTACTATTGAAATGCTATTGAGGTGCTACAAACGTGCAATATATTGCACTAAGCTGCTTAAATCTGCGCTTTCTGAGATCGATACTTGCAGCTCAACGTCTTGTTGATATTGCACCGACAAAATATTCCCCGCTAATTGATTAATTAAGTACCTTACTTGATGTTCTTGCTGAAAATCACAGTTCAAAGTGATGAGTGTTTGGGGTTGGTAAATTTGCCAGCTGGTTTTTTCTAGCACCGTTTTAGTTGCTAAGCTATAAGCTCTTGATAAGCCACCTGTGCCTAATTTAGTACCGCCAAAGTATCGCACAACAATAATGCCAATATTAGAAAACTCAGAATGATCAATCACGTTCAATATTGGCATACCCGCAGTGCCACTGGGTTCACCATCATCACTAAAGCCTCTGTGAGCTGACGATGCTGGGCCGATGCGAAAGCCGTAACAAAAATGGCGGGCGTCTGGGTATTGCAGCTTTAAGCGTTGAAGAAAGTGTTTGAAATCTTGTTCGTTGGTTATGGCATCGCAGTATGTGATAAAGCGGCTGCGCTTTTCAACCAGTTCAAACACGGTTTGGCTGGTGGGGACTTTAAACATACTTACGATTAGGTTTTTTGCGGCTTTTGTTACTAGCTCTAATAGTTGTATTTGTCTGCTTGTGCGGGCGAGTGCTTTTTGTTTGTTTGTGTGGCTGAATGCAGCGATAACTGACAAATTTGGCGTCACTGGCCAGTAATTCAACCGTGGCAAAAGAGCGCTTTAAAGAGGCGGCGTAGCCAAGGTGACGATTAGCAATGACCAGCAATTGCCCATCTTTAGCCAAAACTTGTGCTGCCTGTTGGAACATTCTTTCTGCAGCTGCTGTGCTAATGCGATTGCCAGTATGAAAAGGTGGATTGCACAATAAATTATCAATGCGGTCAGTCACGCCAAGCAATGCATCAGTGTGGTGGGTGATGGCTCTCTTGTAATTGCGCGCTACTAAATTGTTGTTAGCCGACTCAAGCGCTAGGGCAGAGTCGTCACATAATATTAAGTTGAGTGAATCTTGTTGTTTTGCTTTATTAGCGAAATCAAGAACGGCAATGCTCAATAAACCATTGCCACAGCCAAGGTCAAGCACATTGCCGGTTATACTCGGCAGTTTTGCCAGCTGATCAATAAAAAATCGACTGCCAATGTCCATGTGATCTCTTGAGAACACACCGGGCAAGGCCGATATTTCATTGTTGTCTGGGCCTAGATAACCCTTTTCAGCTTTCATCGGCGGAATGCTGGTAGGTAGTTCAAAGCAGATCAAACGAGCCTTTTTTTTAATAGGCAGTTGCTGATACTGATCGCTGTGGGTTTCTAACCAGTTTAGCCACTTTACCGGGATGTGTTTTGCCATTCCAGCAAGGTAAACCGGAGTGCCCGGTGCTAGCTGTTCTACCGCAAGGGTTAACCACCAATGCAGTTGATCAAATGATTTAGGGCATTGAATCCACAAACTGTCGGTATTTGTTGGCAAGCAAGGCTGGCCTGACTTTAGATCAGTATCTAGTTGTAGATGTTTAAGGTTTAAAGCCGTTGCTTTTTGGCTGCAAAACGAATCAGACCAGCTGTAAAATGTGCTATTTTTAACAGCCGCGAAACAGGTGAGTGCGCCCCATTGATCATTTAAAATTGCAGGAAAGCGCCCAAGCTTAGCTTCTTCAATTAAGTAAAGATCACCAGCATCCCAAGGTTGCTGGTCTTTACTGTGACTTTTAGGATAGCAATCCAGTTCGAGCTGCAGTTCGCATTTTGCGGAAATCAGAGTGGGCATTAAGGCAAATTTTAATAAAAGTCGTTAAAGTTTTTATTATCGAGTTGTGATAATAGATCCGGTTCTTTTTCAGACTTACGCTCTTTTTCGAACGTTCGTTCTTTGCCATCCTCTTTGTGATCATCTTTGTGATTTTTGTTGTCAGCTTTGCTGGTTTTGTGACCAGTTTTAGGCGTGCTGTCGGCTGCTTGCTCAGCAGTTTTTGCAGCGACGGCAGGCTGAATCTGTTTTTCAACGGCATCAGGGTTTTCATCTAAAAACTTTTGATAGACGGATTTAGGCTTATCTTTAGCTTTTAAGTTGGTGCTCTGACGATCGGTTGTCCCTGCGCGTTTTAACTTGCTGATGTTGCCAGTTTTAACACTGTGGATGCGTTTGAGTGAGCGGCTTTTCTTTTTACGAGTCATGGTATCGAATTTGTTGGAATATCAAACTGCATTCTAACGCAAGTTATGATGGGTTACACGAACTTCAAGAGCAGTAAGTTAACTTAATAATAATAAGATATAACAAAAATAGGGTCTTTAACGGATGAAATGCGTTTAGAACTGTGTATTATCTTGAATGAATAAGTTTTATTGTAAATTTAAGAACAATAATACTGGATGAAGTAATACATGACGCAGACTAAGCGTTTTTTAGTGTACGTTGCATCAAATCATAAGGGTTTAGAAAGCGAACGTTATGAGGTATCACGTCAGTTAGCTCGAATGGGTATTTTGAGTTGTGGATTTCCGTGTCGTGAAGATATTACTCCTTATGATTGGAATCTAGCCAAGAGCCAAATAGAAGATGCCGATTTATTTATCATGATTTTAGGTGATGATTATGGCCCAATTGCGCCTACGGGCATCAGTTATTTGCACCGTGAGTTGGTTTACGCCCAATCGTTATCTAAACCGATACTTTCTTTTGTGAAAAATACTTTGCCATCGCAACAACAAAGCGAAGAGCAAAGACGCTTAGCGGGTTTTCATGGTGTGGTTTCAAAAGGGGCTTTTCGGTTATGGCACTTGCGCGAAGAATTGATTGCTCATGTAAAAACTGCGGTTGTGAATGCTCTCTCTCATAAGAGTGGTGGTTGGTTGAAGCTGTCGTCGGTTGATTCTGACGATAATTTTGTTAACCCAATTTCTGCTTTTGCAGATGCCAAAAATGCTGCAGATGCCAAAAATCCCGTAGTTGCCATATCGGTTGCAGAAGCCAAGGCAGATAACAAACAATGGGCACTGCAGGCCAGACAATTATCACGCTTACAGTTTTCAGCCAAGGTGTATGAAGCGGGTAATAATACGTTAGAAGAAATCTCAGTGTCTCAGCGATGGGATGCGTTATTTAACTGCGCCGGTGAGATAATGAAAGCCCCTAGCAGTGAAGACAGGCTGCGCCAAGGTTTTGAAAAGCTGGTGGACGATGAAGTAAAGCGCCGATTGCTACAACAGCATCCATCAGCCCATGCGATTGACGATATAAGAATCAATCGCAATCAGATGCAGCAGTTGTTAGACCAGTGGCTTGAATTGGGCTTGGTAATCAGTGTTAATCGCGGCGGGCGCAATGCTTGGCAATTAACACCTAAGGGTATAAAGCGTATGGTATCTTTACGTTTATCACGCCCAGCAATGTAATTGCTAGGCTGGTTTTAAGACAACAATATTTTCTTTTCTTCAAACTCTTCTCTCATGCTGTTACACACCGTATCGCACAAGCTAAAAATGTAAGGTGCAGCAATACTAAAGAAAGCCATGTTGCCTTCTTGACGACGCACAACCATTTGCTGTGCGCGCAAGCTGGCAAGATGTTTAGAGACGTTGGGTTGAGAGGCTTCGGTGCGAGCAACTAATTCGCCAACGCTTAACTCACCTTGTTGTAATTCATGCAGAATGCGTAAACGCATTGGGTCTGCCAATAAACGGAAGCGCTGAGCAACAAGCTCTAGCATTTCTGGGGTCATATCCGCCATTTCAGTGCTCTAATATAAATGTAGTTCTCAATTTTAAACCAAATTCAATCAAATCTATATTCTTTTCTGGTAATTTAGTTTTACCGACTATTTTAATGTGTAAATATTTCAGTAGATTAGGTCAGTAACCTCAGACAACTATGGGTTAGCCTGCAACAATCCGTTATACTTGACGCCGTGGTTTTAAGATCAAATATTAATTTAAGCTGGCTAGCGCAAATTAAAGGGTGAGATAAGTTGCAGTGTTTACGATCGATGTCTTTTTTTACATTCTCGTCATATAGATTTTCGTTATATACAGCCTCGTTATATACGGCCTCGTTATTTGTATTGTCATTAATTTTGCTGCAAGGATGTACTCCGTCCGCTCCTGTTATCAGTAAAATCTCCGGCCCAACTATGGGCACCGAATACCACATCAGCTGGGTCAGCTCCCAACAGCGCCAGAATGATTTGGCCGCAGAAAAGCAAAAAATTAAAGCTGAAATTGATAGCATTTTAGTAGCTATCAATAAAAGCATGTCGACCTACGATCCAACGTCTGAGCTGTCTTTGATTAATGCCAGTGCTTCTTTTGATGCAACGACAGAAACTGCTAACCAAGCAGAATTAGACTCTGATCAAATCAAAGAATTGCCACTGCCATTAATAACTGAGTGGCAGCCGATCAGTGCAGGTTTGTATCAGGTGTTAATGATGTCGATGCAAGTGGGGATTAAGTCAGCAGGGGCTTTTGATGTCACAATCGGGCCATTGGTCAATTTATGGGGTTTTGGGCCGCAAAATCGAATAGATAAAGCGCCAGCCGATAAAGATATTGCGGCAGCATTAGCTAAGGTAGGAGCCTCTGCCATTAATATTCGCCAGAAAGATAATGCCTATCAGCTTAAACTCAGTGCGCCGCGTTACATTGATTTATCAGCGATTGCAAAAGGTTACGCTGTTGATGTGATCGCTCATTACTTGAAAACGCAAAACATCCATGGTTTTTTAGTGGAGGTTGGTGGCGAAATTGCTGCTTATGGCACCAAAACGAGTGTGTCTGCAAGCGATGATTCTGGCCCTACATGGCGCGTAGCTATTGAAGCACCTAACGATACAGAGCGTAATGCACAATTAATTATACCGTTATCTAATATGGCGATTGCCACTTCTGGTGATTACCGTAATTATTTTGAAGATAAAGGGCAGCGATATTCTCATACAATAGATGGCCGCAGCGGTTATCCGATTGTTCACAATTTAGCATCGGTTTCTGTATTGCACGAATCATCGGCAATCGCAGATGCTTGGGCAACGGCTCTTTCTGTTTTGGGGGCCGAGCAAGGGCTTAAAATTGCAGAAGAGCACAACTTGGCTGCCTTGTTTATTCAAAGAACCAGTGGGGGCTTTGAACAAAGTGCCAGTAACAAATTTAAGCAGTTAGAACGTAACTTTTATGAGTAACCTTTTATCTATAATTAAATCAGTAATCTAATCAGTAATTTAGGAGTAAATACTATGGCAACACTTATCATTGTGTTCAGTGTAATGGTTTTATTTATTATCTTAATGTCGGCAGGCATTCTATTAGGTGGTAAGCCTATTAGTGGTTCTTGTGGCGGTATGTCTGCCGTAGGAATGAAAGGTGCTTGTGATGTTTGCGGTGGTGATATGGAAAAGTGTGACTCAATCAAAGATCCTATTCGTCAAGAAGCTGAAGATTTGTTTTACGATGCTTCCGTTAAAAAAGACTCTAAGTAAGCTAACGTTGACAAAATCATCCTTTTAAACTGATCGATATTATAGCAAATAAGCCCTAATACTTTAGTCTCTATCTTTGAAATCGATTGGTTAAATGTAACGGGCTTACGTACAATCAATTATTAAAAACACATGAGTGATGACAGCCATAAGGGCGGAATATAGCATGCCAGATTTACATTACGATGTCGTAATCATAGGTTCGGGTCCCGCAGGGGAAGGCGCAGCCATGAATGCAGCCAAAAAAGGGAAAAACGTTGCGGTCATCGAGAACCGCAACATGGTTGGTGGTAACTGCACGCACCTAGGCACAATTCCCTCTAAAGCTTTAAGACATGCGGTTAAACAAATTATTCAGTTTAATACTAACCCTATGTTTCGTGATATTGACGGCCCTCGTTGGTTTTCTTTCCCTAGCGTGATGCGCAATGCACAGCAAGTTATTGCCAAGCAAGTGAAGGTAAGAACTGAATTTTATGGTCGAAATCGCGTAACTTTGCATACTGGCCAAGCAAAATTCATTGACCCCAACACCATTGATATTTTAACTACGTCGTCGACTAATCATACTCGCGTTCATGCAGAGCAAATTGTTATTGCTACAGGTTCAAGCCCGTGGCGTCCTGACAATATTGATTTCTCGCACAGTCGTGTTTACGACTCCGACAGCATTCTTGATTTAGAACATACACCGCGCACTATGATTATTTATGGCGCAGGGGTAATTGGTTGTGAATATGCGTCGATCTTTTCAGGTTTAGGCGTAAAGGTTGATCTAATTCACCCTGGAGATCGTTTATTAAACTTTCTTGACGATGAAATTTCAGATGCATTAAGTTACCACTTACGCGACAAAGGTGCGTTGATTCGTCACAACGAAGATTTCGACTCGATTGATGTTAACGATCGTTTTGTTACTTTAAGAATGAAATCGGGTAAGCAAGTTAAAGCCGATGCGTTCTTGTGGTGTGCGGGTCGTTCGGGTAACACCAAAGGTTTGGGACTTGAGAATGCTGGGCTTGAGCCTAATTCTCGTGGTCAGCTTGACGTTGACCAAAGCTACCGCACTGCAGTTGATCACATTTATGCTATTGGTGATGTTATCGGTTGGCCTGCATTAGCATCGGCTGCTTATGATCAGGGTCGCGCTGCTGCTGCTGATATAACCGATCTTGAAGACTTTCGTTTTGTCAGTGAGGTGCCTACCGGTATTTACACCATTCCCGAAATTAGCTCGGTTGGTAAAAACGAACGTGAATTAACAGAAGCTAAAATCCCGTATGAAGTAGGGCAGGCATTCTTTAAGAACATTGCGCGTGCACAAATTACTCAAGAAGGTGTGGGTATGTTGAAAATACTTTTTCATCGCGAAACATTAGAGTTGCTAGGCGTGCATTGTTTTGGTGACCAAGCCGCAGAAATTGTTCACATTGGCCAAGCTATTATGAGTCAGGAAGGTTCGGGTAATACCTTGAAGTATTTTGTAAATACTACGTTCAACTATCCGACCATGGCAGAAGCCTATCGCATTGCCGCGTTAAATGGTTTGAACAAACTGTAAGCACATGCCGTAATTATTTATCCAGCGCAGTCCTTTTGCAGAGCTGTGCTGGATATTTCCACAACATTAATCCACGTAGCGATGCACTCGCAGGCTGGGTAAAAAAACCTCCTCACAGATTTTAAAATCATTCCTAGCAGTGCGCGTGCGTGCAATCGGCGGTTGATCATCGATTTGATTAAAGCTTGGCAATAAAGGGTTGTCTTCTTCTGGCACCAGTAGCGGCAGTGAAACATTCATCGCTTTGCGTACGGTTTCAACGTGGCCCTTGTCGTTAAGATGCTTAAACACTAAATTTGCTCTTACCACAGGCACTTGCGTTTGAATTTGAGCCAGCAATTCATGTTGTGGCAGTGTATTTAATATTTGTAACTGCTGTTGAATGTGCGATTTTTCTTCTCCCATGGCCAGTAGCTTTGTTTGTGCTTCTGCAACGGTTAATTTTTTAATGCTGCGACCATTGCTGTACCAAGTAAAGCCAATTTTTTCGGGGCGTTGTTTAAGAATGGGGATGTGACGATACAGTTGTTTTAAGTGAATGCGGCTTAAGCCGGGGTAATACAGTTGGTCTCGTAAGTTATGGTGACGTTTGTTAAGCTGAGATTTTTCATTTAGCCACCAGTCTTTATGATTTTTTTGCACACGCTGAACCAGCTGCTTAAAATCATCTTTGGCATCATTTACTGCTTGCGCAAGTTCAAGCAAGCCCGTGTTAGCCACGACTAAACCATAACAACTGCGTGTTTCGCGACCATCTTGTTGGTCTTTGTACCAGATATCTTGATAATAACTGCGCGCTTTATCTAGGTCTGCTAAACCTTCTTCACCTTCACTCAACGCGACCCAGCAATTAGGCTGCTGAAGTTTTAATTGCTGGCAAAATTCAGCTAAGGCTAGAGCCAAGGTATCAAAGGCAGCGACCAAATCTGTGCTGGTAACCGTTAGCTGATGATTAAACTGTGTCATGCACCGACTGCTTTTTTAATACGGTTGCGAGTTTGAATAAAATCACTGTGCGATACATACAAAAGATCCGCTATGCGCCTTATCATGTGCTCTTCGTATTTATCCAATTGCTGATCGCTGTAGGCAACTTTCCATAATGACTCAATCAAAAAGACTTTTTCGTCGTAACTGTAGTGGCTGTTAATGACTTCAGTAAATTGAAACAGATCGTTGGCATTGTGAACCTGCTGCTTTGCTGTTTGCAGTAGTTCGTCGGTTACTTCGCGCGTTAAAAACAGCGTATCAAATAAAATTTGCTTAATGGCCTCCGACTCATCTTCACTTAACTGATCATCGGCGTTCATGATTTCAACCAGCAATGCGGCAGCAGCAAGTTCGGGTTTATGCGTTTTGCTTTCTACTTCTTGTGGTTGAAAATACGCCAGCATCTTTTTTATCATGATCTTCTCCAGTTTTTTTGAATCACATTGCAGCTTGAATACGTGAAGCTAATAACGCTTCTAAGGTGACTTGATCTACTGCAAAGCGACGAATGCCATCGGCTAACTTATCATGAGCCATTGGATCGTTATTCATCTGCCATCTAAAGTCAGCTTCGGTCAACGGTGTTGGCGCTGCTAGCATTGTTTCAGCAGGAAATAACTGTTGTTGTAACGGTCGTGTATCTGCTTCTAATTTAGCGAGTAGGTCGGGGCTTATGGTTAAGCGATCGCAACCGGCAAGCGCTTCGATTTCACCGGTATTGCGGAAACTGGCACCCATAACAATGGTGTTAAAGCCGTGTGATTTGTAAAAATTATAAATCGCAGTCACCGAAATAACACCTGGGTCTTCGTTTGAGGCATATTCTGTCACCTCGGTATTGGCTTTGTACCAGTCTAAAATACGGCCAACAAAAGGAGATATCAAGGTAGCTCCTGCTTCTGCACACGCTTGAGCTTGAGCAAAATGAAAGAGCAGGGTGAGATTGCAATGAATGCCTTCAGCCTCAAGAATTTTAGCCGCTTGTATGCCTTCCCAAGTAGAAGCAATTTTAATTAAAATACGATCAGAACCTACCCCAGCATCTTGATACAAACGGATCAATTTGCGCGCTTTTGCAACCGTCGCTGCAGTATTAAACGAGAGTCGTGCATCAACCTCTGTGGAGACAACACCAGGGATATGACTGAGTATTTCACAGCCAATATTTACTGCCAGCTTGTCGCCGACATTCTCTAGAGTCGTTTTGCTAGAAGTTTCTTGACCTTTAATTTGTAAGGCCCAAGCAATGGCATCATCAATTAAATGCTGGTAGCTGGGTATTGCTGCCGCTTTTAAGATTAACGATGGGTTGGTGGTGGCATCTACCGGTTTAAATTGTTTTATGGCTTCGATATCACCGGTGTCGGCTACGACCGTGGTCATCGCCTTTAGTGCATCTAATTTGTTATGAGCTTGAACTGACATGGTGATTCCTTAAACCGAATTGTAGGCTAATTATATTTATTTATACCGTTAACTAATAGCATTAGCTTCTACTGAATAACTCTTTGAGTCAAGGCTCTGGTTAAGCAATGCATCGATTACGCTGGTTGTTGCTGTCGTTATTCCTGTCTTGGCAGGAATAACGATGGTTAACCAGATAAATAAATAGATAAATAGATAAATAGATAGATAGATAGATAGATAGATATTTATGATTTTAACGAAAGGGATTCATTAAAGATTGGCTTGCTCAAAGGCCTCGCGGCGCGCTAAAGCCTCCAAACGATTTACTTCATTCTCTGCCTCGGTAGGAACCTTAGCCAAAGCAGCTTCGAGCACTTCTAAACCAGAGCCACGTTTGTGGGCATTTTCACTGATATAGCGGCGAAATTGACGGGCACCGGGCTGACCATGAAAAATACCTAAAATATGTCGAGTAATGTGCGAAAGATAGACATCGTTCGACAATTGCTGCTCGATATAAGGCATAAAGCGTTCAATAATTTGATGGCGAGAGGGAAGAGTTTTGTTTCTGCCATAAAAAATATTATCAACTTGCGCCATGATATAAGGATTGTGATAAGCCTCGCGGCCAACCATAACACCATCAACATGGTTCAATTGCTGTTGCATTTGATCCAGTTGATTAAGCCCACCATTGATCAGAATTTCTAAATTAGGAAAATCTTGCTTCAACTGATATACCCAATCGTATTTAAGGGGCGGAATATCTCGGTTCTCTTTGGGCGATAACCCTTGCAAAATGGCTTTGCGAGCATGAACAATGAACGTTTTGCAGCCAGTTTTAGCAATGGTATCGACAAAATTAACCAGTTCTGGATAAGAGTCTTGATCATCAATCCCAATGCGGTGCTTAACTGTAACTTCAATATCTACAGCGTCTTGCATAGCCTTTATGCCATCGGCTACCAGTTGCGGGTGGCCCATTAAACACGCGCCAATCATGTTATTTTGAACACGATCGCTGGGGCAGCCAACGTTCAAGTTAACTTCATCGTAACCCCATTGCTGAGCATATTTAGCGCATTGAGCTAATTCTTGAGTATTGCTACCCCCTAGTTGCAGTGCAATTGGGTGTTCTTCCTGCCCGTAAGCTAAAAAACGATCACGATCACCATTAATAATTGCGCCAGTGGTGACCATTTCGGTATACAGAACAGCGTCACTGGTTAATAAGCGCCAAAACTGTCGACAGTGAGAATCACTCCATTCCATCATCGGTGCTGTTGTAAAGCGACGATCGAGCTTGTTGCTGCGCGAGGTGCTACTCACTGCAGGGCCAGAGTTGTCAAAACTAAAGGTGTCATTTGAAAGAGGAGTGCTGTTTGCAGAAGACATAAGAGACCGAAAATGAATCAATAGAATGTGCTGATTCTAACACAAGTTCTAGCAAATTTTATGCGGCTTTGTCTGTGCAGCAGGCTGAGCAGGTTATTAATCATGAGAAGGTCATGATAAACTTAATTCAAATATACGCATTTAGTAATATGCCTTTAACATGCGTTTTACCAAAATAAAAGATAGAGGGTTGAGTGAACATGAATATCACCATTCTTGGGACTGGTTTTGCGGCGCTAACGGCGGTTAAAAATATACGTAAGCAAGCACCTGATGCAAATATAACCGTTATAGCACCTTTTAAAACCCTTATGTATTTGCCCAGTATTATTTGGATACCTTCAAACCTGCGCAAAGGCGAAGACTTAAAGATTGATTTAAGCCGCTTCTTTAAGCGCCACAAGGTTGAGTATGTTCAAGCTCATGTTAACGATGTTATTAATTCAGGCCGAACAGTGCAAACTGATAAAGGCGACTTTGAAAACGACGGCTTAATCATCGCTTCGGGTGGTCGTTTTATTAAAAAGCTACCGGGCATTGAGCACGTAATTACACCTTGTGAAGGTATTGCGGCCGCCGAAAAAATCAAAACGCGCTTAAATGAAATGAAGGGAGGAACCATTGCCATTGGCTTTGGCGGAAATCCTAATGAACCATCGGCGATGCGTGGCGGCCCAATGTTTGAGTTTTTATTTGGTATTGATACCTTGCTTCGTCGTCAAAATCGACGTGATCAGTTCAAGATTATTTTTTTCAACCCTGCGCCCAAGCCTGGGTTGCGGTTGGGTGACAAGGTGCCAGATATGGTGCTTAAAATGATGGCTAAAAAAGGCATTGAAACCCGTCTGGGCGATAAGATGAAAGGTTTTGAGAGTAATAAAGTAATTACAGAGGGCGGTGAGTTTTCTGCTGATTTAATTCTATTCATGCCCGGTATGACAGGGCCAGCCTGGAGCCAACATTCTAATATTGAAAAGTCGCCCGGTGGTCTTATAAAAGCCAATGCATCTTGCCAAGTAGAAGGCTTAGAAAAGACCTATGTTGCCGGTGATTCTGGTAGCTTTCCGGGTCCAGAGTGGCAGCCCAAGCAAGCCCATGCCGCCGATATTCAAGCGGCTACTGCCAGTCGTAATTTGGTTGCGCAATTAAAAGGTCAGCCGGCAAATGAGGTATTTAAACATGAGTTATTCTGCATTATCGACACATTGTCACACGGAGTATTAATTAAGCGCACAGAAGCTGGAACATTTATGTTGCCACCTTTACGCATTATGCATTATGTAAAACGATTATTTGAAGGTGTGTATTTAAAACAATATAAATAAAAAAACTGTAGCTGCTAAGGGTTTGTGAAGCTTGCTAATGGTTCGTAAAAATTAGGCATTATTAACACGACATTGCGCGGTATTTTAATATTAACTGAATAATATCGTGATCGCTGGCAGCGCAAGCCAAAGATTCATTTAAGGTAGATCGCTGTGGTAAACGAATGTTTAAATCGTTACGTAAAACTTTTAACACATCGGCATCAATGTTGGGGTCTAAGTCTTTGTTTGCAAAGATGTTTATTCTTTGGTGAATGAAGTCTTTCGACTCCGTTTGTTTTTCCATATAAAGTGAGCCTTTGTTTGGATATATGATTTGGATTTCTTGTTTGAATTTATTGTTTGAGCTTGTTTTTTAGTCTATTGCTTGGGCTTTTGCGCCATACTGCCCAATAGAATCATGCGTAACTGCATGATTAATCGTTCTTGAATAAGGATAACTTCTTCAGGTTTGTGTTCGATCGCTTCAATGCTGGCTACTAATACCTGATTAACCATCACTTCTGCAGCCAATGCCGTATTGTTAAGACGGTTGTCGTTATTTAAATCTTCGTGTAATTCATCAATAAAAAATTGTTTTTCTTTCTGCAGTGCTTCACGAAAAATGCGCGGGCCGCCGGTTAAACCACTGGTTAATAAGCGAAATAATTGAGGGTTTTTTTGGCTAAATTCAAGCTGTGTAATAACAGACATTTCAATGGCACTGCCATTCACTTTAATTCTTTGTCGTGCTTTACGCATTAATTGGCGCAGTGTTAATGCAACTTTGTCGACCAGAACCAACCCTAGTTCTTCCATGTCTTTAAAGTGTCTATAAAAAGTTGCGGGTGCTATTTGAGCTTCACGTGTCACTTCTCTCAAACTAAGAGCAGGATAACCTTTTTCTTCACTGAGACGTAATGCAGCGTTAATAATAGACTGGCGTGTTTTTTCTTTTTGTTCTGACCGAATACTCATGCGATAACTACGTTTTGCTGCACACCATTGGTTGCAGTTAGATAATATTGATAGACGTTATTAGAGGCACACTATAACAGGCATTTAACTTTTCTGTAGAATAAATTAAAAACACTGTATTCATGCTGTAACCGAGGTTTGTCTTGCCAATCCATATTCCTCATTGGTAATATGTTGTTTGAAAAAATTATTGATTAATCAATTAAAAGGTAATGACTATGTTAAAAGCATTTAAAAAATACGCCAGTAAGACATTAATGATTGGTGCAGTATTCAGTGCTTCGTTAATGACTTTTACCAGCGTACAAGCCCAAGAAGAAATTTGGCTGGATGTTCGTACCGCAGAAGAATACAGCACAGGGTATGTGGAAAATTCTATGCACATTCCCTACGAATTGGTTGGAGAAAAAATTGCCGCTTTAGTAAGCGATAAAGAGACCGTTATTCATTTATATTGCCGCAGTGGCAATCGTGCAGGCAAAGCATTAAAAGTGTTACATGAAATGGGGTACACAAACGCCCATAACGATGGTGGGATTTCAGACCTGCATCACAAAGCGGTTATTATTGAACCTAAATAAGTAAATGCCTGGTAAACAAGGCAGGCAACTGATTGAAATATCTATCTGTTACCTGCTGTTTTTATGGTTTTTCTATAGTTCACTTAATAGTTTTTCAATAGTTCATTTAATAGCTCAATTAAATCTTTAGCGGCTTAACGTTAAAATATTGAAGGATCAACCCCGTCTTGAGGCTTAACCACCAGCACATCGCACGAAACACGATCGATAATGCGCTCAGCCGTATTACCCAGTAAAACGCCAGATAAACCTTCACGCCCCACAGTACCAATTACCACAACATCGGCTTCAATTTCTTTTGCCATGTCTTCTAACACATCGTCAGGGTCACCTTCTTTAATATGCACATTTTCTTCATTTACGTTGTATTTGCGCGCATATTTTGAACATTCAAGGCGGTGCTGCTTGGTAATGTATTGATGAATATCATCTGGTGCAGACACTTCAGGCACCATAGCAAAAGCCAAAGCGACCATTGGGTATGAGTTTACAATGTGTAAATCGGTGGAAAAATTGTCTGATAAGTGTTCAGCAAACGCTAAAATGTTTTCATTGATTAAGCGGTGGCCTTCATCTTTTGAAGTGGCATCAATCGACGCTAAAATACGGTTGTTTGCCCAAGGTTTTGCCGATTTAACCATCAAAATTGGCGCAGGGCAGTGGCGTAATAAATTCCAATCGCTGTGAGTAAATATGCGATCCATTATGGTGTAGTGGGCTTTTGTGCCTTTTACTACTAGATCAAAGTTGCCAGTGTTCATCGAAGCCATAACGGCATCGTGAATATTTTTTTGCCAATGAACTTCAGTAGAAATCTCAATCCCTTTACGCTCAGCTTCTTCTACATAGCTGTCTAACCAAGCTTGGCAGTTGTTAATCAGCGCTTGTTTGATTTTATGTTTGGTTTCAGCTTCTAATGAAGAATCGTCTTCGCAATGGGCTTCGTAACAGCTGCCTAAAATAGTAATATCAGCTTTTACCGAGCTGGCCAGTGCTAATGCGCGATCAAACGCCGGTTGCTCTGGATGATCGCTATCTAATACGACAAGAATGTGATTAATATTTAGCATGGTAAGCTCCTTTTAAATTAAAAGTTCAAGGTTTGGGATTTAACGTTCAAAGTTAGTAACTTAATGTATATCACTCGCATCTAAAGTTGTTGTTTTATATCAAGAGAGTCAAGCTTAATTACAAGCGAAAAGCGTTCTTTTCGGTTTTAATCAAAGCAATAAAGGCTTTTGCAGCGTTAGATAAGGTTCTGCCTTGTAAATACAAAAAGCCCAGCGGGCGTGTTAGCGTTATATTATCCACGTTTAGAATTACCAAGCCACTCACATCTGCTTTTTCTAGCATGGATTCTGGTAGCAAGCTCCAGCCTAAGCCAACCGACACTAGCATTTTAATGGTTTCAAGATAATTGGTAGGCATGGGATTCTTTAACGGCAAGTTTTGCTGCTGAAACGTGTTTTGTAATAGCTTAAAGGTGAACGTATTACTTTCGGGCAAAATCGCAGCGTAGTCACTTAAATCAGGCAAGGTTACTCGATTAATAGTATGCAGTGGATGATCTTTTGCACAGACAAAAACCATTTTATCTTGCCATAAAACCTCACTTACCATGCCTTCTGGAGCAAAATGGCTGTTTGCTGTTTCAAGAGTGGTTAAAGCAAGTTCAACTTGCCTTTGTGCAATGGCTTGATAAGCCGACTCTGACCCCATGAAACTTAAGTTAAGCTCGGCTTGAGGGTATTGATTCACAAAAGATTTTAAATAAGGCGGTAATCGATGCAGGCCAATATGATGACTGGTGCCTAATTTTAAACTGCCTTCCACTTTGTGACTCATGTTACGCATTGACAGCCGAGTGTCACTAACCAATTGTACAATCTCTTTGGCTTTTGGCAGTAGCGACAACCCTGTATCGGTAAGGCTTAGACTGCGATTGTGACGATCGAATAATGGGCTATTCAACTGCTCTTCTAGGCTCTTAATGCGTTTGCTTATTGCTGGTTGGGTTAAAAACAATTGCTCTGCGGCCAGCGAAAATGAACGATGTTCGGCAACCGCTATAAACGCGGTTAATGCTTGAATATCCATAAGAAACAATCACTTAAATATATGTATTCTAAATAGTAATACACTTTATGAAAAATATGAATTGGAGTTATTTGTGCGACTTTTGTATGATGGGTACATCAAAGAAGCATGCAGGGATTTTTTCGAATACATTCCGGCTTAAAAAAGACTTCTTGTTAAAATTAATCGTACAGCTATGAGAGCTGTCTCTTATACACATCTGACGCTGCCGACGACTCCTTACGTGT
>OJEO01000048.1_pt1 | contig 77730 bp, 69 predicted proteins | sample 1593621 | NCBI WGS metagenome assembly OJEO01 (sample SAMN05416875, study PRJEB24817) | seawater metagenome | isolation source: Sea water | place: Canada:Atlantic | collected 2013-11
CTTTTCCACAGCTAGGGTCTTCACCGCTGGCAATGGCATTGGAGCCAAACATGGTCGTGAGTGCCAACGCTGCATCACTCATGCTGATGTCTAGATGTTGGCCAGCACCTGTTGTGGAGCGCTGAATCACCGCTGCCAAAATAGCCATCACTGCGTTGTGTGAGCCGCCAGCAACATCGGCGATTTGTGTAGCAGAAAGTACGGGACCAGTATCAGCTCTGCCAGAAAAACTCGCTAGCCCTGATAATGCTAAATAGTTAATGTCGTGACCTGCACGATCTTTTAGCGGACCCGTTTGACCATAGCCGGTAATTGAGCAATAAATTAACTTGGGCTGAATTTTTTGTAAGCTAGCAAAGTCTAACCCTAAGCGCTGCATTACTCCGGGTCTGAATTGTTCGATTACAATGTCGTATTCTTGTAATAGTTTATGCACAATCTCTTTGGCATTGTCGTTTTTTAAATCGAGGGTCATACTTTGTTTATTTCGATTTAACGTTGCGTGAGCAGCCGAAACTTTCTCTTTTCCTTTGCCAACAAAAGGCGGCATGAATTTTACTAAATCTGGACGTGTCGGTGATTCAATGCGCAGAACTTCTGCACCCATGTCAGCCAATAGCTGAGTCGCATAAGGCCCAGGTAATAAAGTGGTAAAATCTAAAACTTTTAAACCCGCTAATGGCAATGACATAAGTGCAGTATCCGTTTTTTTAATTATATATCAGTTTTTTATGTCGATTATTTAATGAGATCACGACCAATAATCAACTTCATGATTTCATTGGTGCCCGCATAAATTTTTTGCACACGAGAATCCGCATAGGCACGAGCGACAGGGTATTCCCACATGTAGCCGTAACCACCATGAAGTTGTAAACATTCATCAACCACATCGCATTGAATATCTGTGGTTAATAATTTCAATTTGGCGGCGGTCACAGAATCTAATTCTTTGTCTAAATGAAGCTCTAAACATTTATCAATAAAGACTCGGGCCATGGTGACGGTAGACGACATTTCTGCCAGTTTAAATTGTGTATTCTGAAAAGACGCAATGCTTTTACCAAAGGCTTTGCGATCTTTCACGTATTCAATGGTTTGTTCCAAAATCGATTCGGCGCACGATACTGCAGCTAACGAAACAGATAGACGCTCTTGTGGCAATTCTTGCATTAGGTAAATAAATCCCATGCCTTCTTCACCGAGTAAATTGGCTTTTGGCACTTTTACATCTTGGAAAAATAATTCAGAAGTATCTTGGGCTTTCATGCCAATTTTGTGCAGGTTCTGGCCCTTTACAAAACCTTCCATGCCGGTTTCAACTAATAACAGGCTGCTGCTTCTGGAACCACCCTCTGGGTTGGTTTTAGCCACTACAATCACCAAGTCGGCAAGCTGGCCGTTGGTAATAAATGTTTTTGAACCATTCAAAATGTAGTGTTCGCCATCGTCGCTTAATACGGCGTTGGTTTTCACGTTTTGTAAATCAGAACCTGTGCCCGGTTCTGTCATTGCAATAGCGGTAATAATGTCGCCGCTTACGCAGCCGGGTAGATATTTGTGTTTTTGTTCTTCGGTGCCATAAGCCATTAAATAAGGCACGACGATATCGGAGTGCAGGTTAAAACCAATGCCGGTTAAGCCAAAGTTGGCCACTTCTTCTGTTACCACCGCGTTATAACGAAAGTCAGCTTCTGAACCGCCGTAGGCTTCGGGTACAGTAGGGCATAAGTAACCCTGTGCCCCCGCTTTTTTCCAAAACTCGCGCGATACTTGGCCGTCTTTTTCCCATTGCTCATGAAACGGAACCGCTTCTTCTTGCAAAAATTTACGGAAGCTATCGCGAAACATGTCATGTTCAGAATCAAATGCTGTGCGTTTAATCATTTTTTATTTCCTATTAATATTTATTTTTATTTAAGACTTTTTATTTATGAATTTAAACGGCTCTTGACGGAGTGGTTATTCCACAAAACGGCATAAATACTTCCCTGTAGCCTTAAGCTCGGCTATCCCTGCCTCACATATTTGTTCCACAACCACTCCGTCATAAGCCTCTTGCTTGCCGAGATTAAAAATCTATTTATCTTCGAAAATAATATTCTTTTCTGCCATCTCTTTTAATAAATTAGGCACCTTAAAACGTTCACCAAACGCCGCATGTAAATATTCAGCGCGTTCAATAAAAGCTTCTAACCCCGTCTGATTAATAAACTGCAAAATGCCGCCTGTCCAAACCGGATAACCAATGCCCATAATCGAACCTATGTTGGCATCGCGAACACTGGTTAAAACATTCTCTTCCAAACAGCGAACCGTTTCGATGGCTTGAATGTAAAGCAGGCGATCTTTAAGCACATCCAAATCAATCACTTTATCGGCTTGCTCAAACTGTTGTTTTAAACCCGTCCAAAGCTGCTTCTTTGCACCTCTAGCCAATTCGTTATCGGCATAAGAATAAAACCCAGAGCCCGCTAACTTGCCCGCACGATCTAGCGTTAACATTTTATCGACAACGGCTTCCGAAGGGTGATGCGGATATTCTTTGCCTTCGGCCTCTAGGTCTAAACGAGTTTGCTTACGAATTTTATTGACTAAGGTCAAACTTACTTCGTCGGTAACCGCTAAAGGGCCCACCGGAAAACCGGATAAATACGCTGCATTCTCAATCGCTGCTGCCGAGATGCCTTCGCCCAACATAGCAATGCCTTCGTTCGCGAAGGTGCCAAATACCCGTGAGGTATAAAAGCCACGGCTATCGTTTACCACGATGGGTGTTTTGCCAATTTGCTGAACGTAGTCATAGGCAAGCGCTAAGGTTTCATCAGAGGTTTTTTCACCGCAGATAATTTCAACCAATGGCATTTTATCCACAGGGGAAAAGAAGTGCAGGCCTATAAAGTTTTCCGGGCGCTGTGATGCTTGTGCTAAACCCGTAATGGGTAAGGTTGAAGTATTGGAGGCAAATACCGCACTGGCCGATAGCTGAGCTTCGGTCTCTTGAGTGACCTTGGCTTTTAAATCACGATCTTCAAATACCGCTTCAATCACCAAATCACAATCGGCTAAATCGTTGGCATTTTCGGTAGGTAAAATCGCATTTAATAAACCATCGGCTTTATCGCGGCTTAAGCGCTGTTGTTTTACTTTTTTATTAACAATATTTTCCGAGTAGGCTTTGCCTTTTTCAGCGGCTGCAAGGTTCACATCTTTTAAAACAACGTTAATGCCTTTTATCGCCGATGAATAGGCAATGCCTGCGCCCATCATGCCTGCGCCTAATACACCGATTTTTTTAACTTTTTTGCGCTCAACCTTTTTACGCCCAACTTCTTTCGGGCGCGCAGCACCCGCTTTGATTTCGTTTAGCTGATACCAAAACGTATTAATCATATTCTTAGCGACTTGGCTGCAAACAAGTTCAACAAAATATCGGGATTCAATGCGCATCGCGGTATCGATATCAACTTGCAAACCTTCAATCATCACCGCCAAAATCGATTCGGGTGCAGGCAGTGTTCCCTTGGTTTTAGCTCGAATCATGGCAGGTGCAATGGGTATCATCTTAGCTAAACCGGGATGCTTAGGTTTGCCTCCTGGTACCTTGCTGCCTTTTACATCATAAGGTTGAGTTGCAGAAGGGTTTGCTTTAATCCAAGTAATAGCAGCATCAAGCATGGCTTCTGCTGAATCAACAATCTCGTTGATTAGGCCCAGTTCTAATCCTTTTTCGGGTTTGAATTGTTTGCCTTCTAATAAGTACGGCATCGCCGCTTGTACGCCCAATAAGCGGGTCATACGAATCACACCGCCACCACCGGGCAATAAACCAAGGGTGACTTCTGGCAAACCTAAAATAACGTTTTTACTCATGGCAATTCGGTAGTGGGCTGATAATGCCAATTCCCAACCACCACCTAATGCTGCGCCATTGATACACGCGACTACCGGCTTGCCTTGAGTCTCTATTTCGCGCATGGCCAGCTTTAAGTGGTTTACCATGCTATATAAAATATCGGCATTTTCTTTTTGTGTGGTGAATAAGTCGTCGAGATTACCACCGGCAAAAAAGGTTGATTTATTTGATCGAAAAATCACACCGCTGTAATCATCTTCACGCAGTTTTTCCACCGCTGCGATTAATGAAGTGGTGAATTCTTGGTCCATTAAATTGGCACTGGCATTGGGCTTATCAAGAATCAGGTGAACAATGTTGTGTTGATCTTTTTCGTAAATTACAGAAGTCATTTATATACCCTCTCCATTAGACTCTTTCGATGATAGTAGCGATGCCCATGCCGCCGCCGACACACAAGGTTACTAGGCCAGTCTTTAAATCTCGTGCTTCAAGCTCATCAAGCAAGGTGCCTAAAATCATCGCGCCGGTTGCACCTAAAGGGTGGCCCATGGCGATGGAGCCGCCATTAACGTTAACAATGTCTTCATCGATTCCCATCTCATCAATAAAGCGCATCACTACAGAGGCAAAGGCTTCGTTGACTTCGAACAAATCGATATCAGAAATCTCCATGCCTGCAACTTTTAATGCTTTGTGTGCAGCAGGGCCTGGGCCGGTGAGCATGATGGTAGGTTCTGCGCCCACTACGGCGGTGGCAACAATGCGTGCGCGTGGTTTCATGTTGAATTGTTTGCCTGCGCTTTCGCTACCAATTAAAACCGCGGCGGCACCATCCACAATGCCAGAGGAGTTACCTGGGCTATGAATGTGGTTAATAAACTCAACTTGTGGATAAGCTTGTTTGGCAACGTTATCAAAACCCATCTCGCCCATGGCTTTGAACGACGGTTTTAATTTGCCTAAGGTTTCAACCGTACTGTCTGGGCGAATTAATTCATCGTGCTCCAAAATGGTTAAGCCGTTGCGATCTTTTACCGGAATAATCGATTTTTGAAACGCTGATTTTTCCCACGCTGAGGCGGCCTTTTGATGCGAGCGCATGGCGAAAGCATCAACGTCTTCACGGGAGAATCCGCCAAGTGTGGCAATTAAATCTGCGCCAATACCTTGTGGCATAAATCCGGTGGCAATATTGGTTTCTGGGTCCATTGCCCAAGCGCCACCGTCACTGCCCATGGGCACGCGTGACATGGATTCAACACCGCCAGCAACTACTAAGTGCTCCCAGCCCGAGCGCACTTTCATCGCGGCGGTATTAACGGCTTCTAAGCCCGATGCGCAAAAGCGGTTGAGCACAACACCTGCTACATCATTATCCCAGCCTGCAGCGAGTGCAGCGGTTTTAGCGATTACTGCGCCTTGATCACCAACGGCGGTTACACAACCCATAACGATGTCATCAACGGCTTGGGTATCGAATTGATTACGTTGTTGCAGACTGATTAATAAATCCGAAAGCAAGGTGATGGGTTTTATTTCGTGCAATGCGCCGTTGGCTTTGCCGCGCCCGCGAGGGGTGCGAATGGCATCGAAAATATACGCTTCAGTTGTCATGCTATTTTCCTTCTTGTATTTCAGGCGACTATTTAGGCGACTATTTAGGCGCCATGCGCAAAGCCGAATCGATGCGAATCACTTCACCATTAAGAATTGGGTTTTCCACAATGTCTCTGACCAAACGACCGAATTCTGCCGGTGCACCTAAGCGAGATGGGAACGGTAGCGTTGCTGCTAAGCTATCTTGAATTTCTTGGGAAAAGGATTCCATCATAGGGGTCATAAACAAACCGGGGGCGATGGCTAACACACGTACGCCAAACTTGGCCAGTTCACGAGCGGCGGGTAACGTCATAGCGACGATGCCGCCTTTTGATGCCGAGTACGCAGCTTGACCGATTTGTCCTTCAAACGCGGCAACCGATGCGGTAGAAATAATTACACCACGTTCGCCATCACCATTGGCTTCACGATCTTTCATCTGGTCGGCGGCTAAGCGCAGAATGTTAAAAGAACCGACTAGGTTTACTTGCACAACCTTGCTGAAAAAATCCAAAGTCATTGGGCCTTCACGGCCGATGATGCGACCTGGGTTACCAATGCCTGCACAGTTCACTGCAATGCCGCATAAACCATGGGCGTCTTTAGCGGTTTGCATGGCTTGTTCCGCGCTTTCTGCACTGGTAACGTCACAAAAAACCGCGATACCGCCAATGTCTTTGGCAACGGCTTCTGCTTTATCCATCTGCACATCAAATACGGCTACTTTAGCGCCTTGGCTGGCTAAGAATCTTGCAGTCGCTTCACCTAAACCAGAAGCGCCACCAGTAACAACTGCGGGTACACTTTGAATATCCATTTGAAAACCTCGTTATTATATTTATATCTATGTTTAGATAGTGGCCAAAATGTGGGTGGTAAGCAATATCATAAAAGGCTAAATAATTACCTAAAACGGACGAGGTCTATTAGTTATTCGTGATTTAATCTAGGATAAGTATCTTAAACGGACACATTTAAGACGGTAACTTCTAGATCAGCATGAACAATAAAACCCATACCATCACCGCTTATTATGCCCAAGCCGTTCTCGCAGGTGCAAAGCGGTTGAATTACAACACGGATGCATTACTAAAATCTGTGGGCGTGTCTGACGTTAAAACTGGGCAGCGCGTCGCGCCGCAAGTGATTACGCAGTTAATCCAATCGGTATGGAAGCAGCTGGACGATGAGTTCATGGGCTTTACCAGCCAGCGCTGCAAGCAAGGGGTATTTGCCTTTATTGCGCGGCAATCGATTCAATGCCGAACATTAAGAGAGGCGCTTGCCCAAGGTGCACAGTTTTATCATTTGATTCGTGATGATGTGGAAGTGAGTTTTATTGATGCTAAAAGCGAAAAAGAAAACGACAAAGAAAACGAAGCCATTTTTAGTATTCAGTTAAAAGACGAATCCCTTGATCCAGACCATTTATTAATTGAGTTCTTCTTATTGGTTTGGCATCGCTTTGCGATTTGGCTAGTGGGTAATAAAGTGCCGTTAAAGTACGCTGAGTTTAAGTATTCACCGCCAGTGCATGTGAAAGAATACAGTTTGTTTTTTCCTTGCCACTGTCGATTTAACCAAGCTAAAAGCAGCATTGTATTTGATCGCAGCGCGTTATCGTTGCCGATTAAACGCAGTGAAAAAGAATTACATGAGTTTCTTAAAAAATCTCCCGAAGACTTGTTAAGTAAACCTTTATTTTCAAATACTTTTACGAGTCAGGTAATGACCTACATGGGGGAAGCGATTAATGAAGGCAGTTTGAATGCAGTGCCATTAATCGAAGATGTGGCTAGTTATTTTAATATGAGCTCACGCAATTTACGCCGCAGGTTAAGTGAAGAAAATAACAGCTATCAAAGCATTAAAGATACCTTGCGAAAAAATCATGCGATAAAACTATTAACCGATAATGAATTAGCGATTAATCAAATTTCCCGTGAAGTGGGGTTTAACGAGCCCGCAGCATTTACTCGTGCATTTAAACAATGGACGGGGCAAACCCCGCGTAATTTTCGACAGGGTTATTAAAATTAAAACTAATAATGATAAGAGATACTTTTTATGGATATGGCGCTCAATAATGACCAGTTAATGATTCAACAACTGGCACAAAAGTTTGCCCAAACTGAATTATCCGCTGTCGCTGATAAACTAGAACAAGAAGGTGGCCGCGAGATATTCTTAGCCAATCTGAAGAAGCTCGCTGAACTCGGTTTTATGGGGCTCAACATTGATAGTCAATACGGTGGAACAGACATTGGCACGGTGGGTTTTAGCGTTGCCATTACCGAAATAGCCAAAGCTTGCGCTTCTACCGCAGTGACGGTATCGGTTAATAACATGGTAGCCGAAGTGATTCAGGTAGTGGCCTCGCCAGTACAAAAAGAAAAATATTTACCTAAGCTGTGCAGCGGCGAATATGCTGCGGGGGCTTTTTGCCTAACCGAAACGACTGCCGGCTCTGACCCATCGAATATGAAAACCACAGCCGTATTAGACGGTGATGAATGGGTACTGAATGGCAGCAAACAATACATTACCAGTGCTGAATACGCAGGTGTTTTTATTGTTTGGGCAGTGACAGATAAGACGATGGCTCGAGGTAAAGGCATCTCATGTTTCTTGGTTGAAAAAGATGCCCCAGGTCTATCGGTATCAAAAGCTGAAAACAAAATGGGACAAATCGCATCGGCGACCAACGAAGTCGTGTTTGATAACTGCCGTATTCCTGAAGATTCATTAATGGGTGAGTTGAACCAAGGCTTTCAAGTCGCTGTTAGCGAACTGGCGGGTGGACGTATTGGTATTGGTTCGCTGGCTTTAGGGGTAGGCTTGACTGCTATGGATTATGCACGTAACTACATTACCGAGCGTCAGCAATTTGGCCAAGCCATTGCTAATTTTCAAGGTATTCAGTGGATGATGGCCGACGCCTATACTGATTTAGAAGCATCGCGCTTATTAATAATGAACGCAGCCAGCACCAAAGAAAAAGGGCTGCCGTTTTCAAAAGAAGCCTCCATGGCTAAACTTTTCGCCACCGAAAAAGCCAATAATGCTTGTTATACCGCCTTGCAATTAATGGGTGGCAATGGTTATGTAAAAGACTACCCACTGGAGCGCTTCAGTCGTGACGTGCGCATTACGACCATCTACGAAGGCACCAGTGAAATTCAGCGAGTGATTATAGCGCGTGAGTTGCTAAAAGAGGCCGGATAATAGTTGGCACAATTTGCATATATCTTGTCACTTAACTGATTGCCACCTAGGCTAATCTACCCATTATAAGTTTTATAGTACGAATAAGAATAATAACAGTCTGACTTAATAATGGTGAGGTTAGCCCGATGAGCAAGGTTTTAAGTACAAAATTAAGCGGTAATTCGACAATACCAGTGCGCAAAATGAATTTTGATTTCACCGATGTGCCAAAAAACTATATGAATGGCAGCTTGGCTAAGAGTCATTTATTTGATGGCCTAAATCTGTTATTTCCGGAAGGTGAGCGCTTCTTTATGCGCGCTGTACGTGATGGTTTGAATAAAATTGATAATCCAGATTTAAAACAGCAAGCGAGAGGCTTTTTTGGTCAGGAAACGCAGCATGCGATAGAGCACGAAAAGTTCTTTGATGTACTTGAACAGAACGGTTACACCTTTCGCAGAAAGCTTAATAAAATCGATAAGTTTATTTTAAAAATGCGTGATGTATTACCAGCAGGGTTGCGCCTTTCATTAACTGCCGGTGCTGAGCATTTAACGGCAGTGCTAGGCGCTGCCACCCTGAATGATAAAGACATTGAAAAATCACATCCAGCTATGCGCGACTTAATACAGTGGCATGCGATTGAAGAAATCGAGCATAAAGCGGTTGCGTTTGATGTGTATCAAGAAAGTAATGGTAATTATCTTTTGCGAGTTTTGGGTTATGTGGGCGCGATGGCGTTTATTCATATTACATCGAATAGCCTAGTAAAGGATTTTTTAATGCAAGATGGTTATAGTAAAAAAGAAGCTAAAAAATTAATAAAAAAAGCTCACAAAGAAATGTTATCGAATCATAAAAATTTAGGCAAAGACCTTAGAGCTTATTTTCAGCCGGGTTTTCACCCTAATGATTTTGATGAATCTATGTTGTTAGAGAAGGCAATGAATCGCTTGGGTATAGCCTAGTGGACAGTATTCTTATACAAAGAGTAGGCATTGCGTAATTCACACAATGCCCTTACTCTGCGATAAACATTTAAGATATTGTGCGCATGAGTGAACTCAGAGAATTAAAATTCCCCGCATTTTATAGCCAGTTAGCGAAAGACTTTATTGATACGATTACCCAAGGGTTAGCTATCGATTTTTCGATTACTAAAGGACTGGCTATGATCAATATTCCTGTGGATATCTTACAGAATCCAGAAGCTTACTTAGATGGTGATCAAGCATGCTTGCTGTTAACGCTGGGTAGAATGTTAGCTAAAAAAGATAAACCTTTTAGTTTGCAAATACTGCAGCATTTCAAAGAAGATACGCTAGGGATGCTGGGGTTGGCCATTATTAATGCCAATGATGCTGAACAAGCTCTTAACCTTTTTCAAGAATATACTGAGCTTTTTATACCTGGTTTTGACTTTAGTATTAATTACAGCGAAAAATACCTCGACATAGAAATTCTACCTCTGGCAAATTTTAAAAAATTAGAATCAACATTTATTGAGTTAATCTTTTGCGCTTTCGACTTTTACGGAAAACGTTCGGGCTTTGATATACAAGCTGAATTTTATTTTAGTCATGACGTTTCAGATTATAAAAGTCAGCTAGAACATCAGTTTGATAGCCCTGTTTATAGTCACTCACCGATCAATAAAATACGAATCCCTCGCGGGGTATTGGCTCAGAAAGTTAAAAACCCAAATTCATCCATGCAGGCTGTTTATATTGCTCAACTTAACCTTGAAAAAGCAAAGTATGAGCAGAAAAGCTCTATTAGTTTTCAAGCTAGACGAATAATGTATTATAGCGGTAAACAAGGAATTTTTCTCAATCGCGATCAGTTAGCCGATCAACTATCGTGCTCTCACAGAACACTGACTCGTAAGTTGAAATTTGAAGGAGTGTCGTTTCAGCAGTTGTTGGATGAGGTTCGATTTTCAATGGCCAAACAAATGCTGTATCAGTCGAGTAAATCAACTAAACAAGTTGCTAATTATATTGGTATAAGCAACCCAGCGGTTTTTTGTCGGGCTTTTAAAAAGTGGTCGGGAATAACGCCCAGTGAATACCGAGCGAGTTTGCAGAGATAGCGCTTTTTATCTTTAGTGCTTTATATATTAAAAAGCACGTATTGGCATTGTACTTTCCATTAAAGAAAAAGAATCCAGCTGATTTTTCAATTTACTCCAAAGAGGCCCAGAGGAAACAACTGGAATGCGGCTTCGATCTGTTTCGTAATTATTTTGCTGCCAGTGCAAGGTAAAATTCTTAGCATCTTCCGTCTTATGTAACTGCCTTACTTCTGTTGAAAGTTGTGCTATGGCGGCAACATCATTATCCCAACTAAAACGATTAAAACCGCGGTAAAAAAATGTTTCATCAATATAGCGGTCGCTAATGTTAATTAACTGCTGCATTAATTGATATAAAAAATAATTTACATTTAAGGTATTAATAAAAAAACTAACAAACTTAACGTTAGTTAAATCAGCTAGTTGTTCACTGCCTGCTTGAGTAACATTTAAGTCAACTAAATACTCACCCGTTGGCCGTAAAATTAAACTCATTAGTTCAAACTTAGTGCCACCATAGTAAACATTTTTTAAGACGTGCTCGATTTCAGTACGAAATAAAGCAGCGTTAGAATAAGTATCATTTAAACAAATGCTATTTAAATCAGTATCATTAAAACTATTAGAATGTCTTACACGATCACGACTATTGCTAAGCAGTGGTAGGTCATGATGATTATTAAACGGAGTCGTTAATTTATCTTGGTAAGTAAGACGAAATAACTCCCTAATTTCATGCTCTCGTGCTTTTTTGACCGCCAAAAATACTGTTTGAATGATTTCTGAGGTTGGCAGCTGAGGCTCTACTCGCCACTTACGTCCATAAACAATTTTCTCTTGATCATTACTGGCTGACTTATAATTATCTATACCAATAATGCCCACTTGGATATAAATACCCGCATCTGGGTCGGTAGCAGAAGCTGCAGAATCCTGGCTGGCAAAAACTGGATAGCGAGGATCACAATCTATGTCCAACAAAATCTGCTCTACCGATTTTAGCGTGTGTTGATAGCTTAGATAATGCTGAGGTATACAGAAACGACCGTCTGCTAGCTCTGCTTTTGGGGCGTTTTCTAGCGCTTTTTCGCCATCGAGTAAGGTTTCAATATTTAGCGTCATAACAATTTTCTACTAATTAGTGAGTCGCCGAAGCATGTTCATTTGTTTTATACGAGGGGAAGTGTCTTTTGGTTTTATGCGTTTAACGACATTGCTGCTAAGGTTATAATTAATCTTTATAAAGGAAAGCAGGCATGTGACATGAAAACAGCCAAACTCTTGATAGTTTACCGCTTAGAGCCAGGATGCCTAGGGCCAAGAGGTGCTGATTTAATTGCGGATTTTTGTGAATATGTACAAACATTGAGCCATTCATATAATACGGATTATATTGATTGGAAGATTATTCCAAGAATAGACAAATCGATAGCTGAATTGCAATATTACTTAGCAGATAAAAGAATCACGCATGAGCAAGCCGAGCATTATTTAACCTTATTTAATGCTGAATTAAAGACCAGTGAAAGTGATTTTGATGATCTGCTAGAAGTGACAATTCGAGAATATTTAAAGCCTTAAAAAGCATGCACATTGCATAGGTATACACATTGGTTGCGCTAAAACACTTACCATCAAATGATGGTGACAGAACAAACGACGAAACTTTATTTGGCTTAATCGCTCAAGACCTTGAAAAGCAAGGCTACAGTATTCGCCACGGAGCACTACCAGAAAGTTTAGCCCTCGATTTATTTACCCATCAGCAAGACCTTGCTGGCGAAGCGTTTAAAAAAGCAGGTATTGGTCGTGGTGAAAACTATCTCGAAAATGAATTCGTCAGAACCGACGAAATTTGCTGGATTAACGGCGACGTTGAAGCAGGTAAAAATTGGCTAAACTGGACCGCGAGCTTACAAAGTTTTCTTAATCGACGTTTATTCTTAGGGTTGTTTTCATTCGAAAGCCATTTTGCTCATTATCGCCCAGGTGACTATTACAAACGTCATTATGATGCTTTTCGTGGGGAAGCCAATAGAGTGTTGTCGGTCGTTGCTTATTTTAATAGCGAGTGGACTGCAACTGATGGTGGTGAATTAGTGTTGTACAAAGATGATCACGATAAGGAAGGTGTAAAGGTCGTGCCGTTATTTGGCACTTTGGTGACTTTTTTGAGCGAGGAATTTCCTCATGAAGTACTGGCGGCCAAAAGAGACCGCCATTCTATTGCAGGTTGGTTTCGTGTGAATACATCGGTTTTTGATCGAGTCGATCCGCCACTCTAAATTAACTCTGCATCACCGCTTAACGTGGCATAATAATCGTTTTACTTAGCCGTTAAGTGATCACGACCATGAGGAAGATTAAAATATTGTTCTGGTCCAGCAGGCACAATACCTGTTGGGTTAATGGTCATATGGCTCGCGTAATAATGGGTTTTAATGTGATCTAAGCTAACAGTGTTGGCGATGCCAGGGACCTGATACAGCTCATGCATATAACCACTTAACGCTGGATAATCTGCAATCATTTTTTTATTGGTTTTGAAGTGACCAAAATAAACCGCATCAAAACGAATCAAGGTCGTAAACAAACGCCAGTCGGCTTCGGTTAACGTTGAACCCACTAAGTAACGCTGTTTAGTTAACATCTCTTCTACTTGGTCTAGCGCTTCAAAAAGATTATGGTAAGCCGTTTCATACGCTTCTTGTGTGGTCGCAAAACCAGACAGGTAAACGCCATTATTGATCTTGTGGTACACTAGTTCGTTAATGCTATTAATCGAATCGTGCAGCTCTGCTGGGTAATAGTTATCGTTATTCCCCGTTAAATCATTAAACGCTGAGTTAAACATGCGAATAATTTCAGCTGATTCGTTGCTTACTATGGTTTCTGTTTGCTTGTCCCACAGTACAGGCACTGTAACGCGGCCTTCGTATTGGCTATCTGCTTTAAGGTACAGCTGATACATGAAATCAAAGTTATACAGTGGATCAGCTACTTCCCAACCATTTTCAAGCATGATCGGCTCAACAACCGTCACGTCAATATAGTCTTGTAAGCCTTTTAGTTCGCGAAAAATTAACGTGCGATGTGCCCACGGGCAAGCCAAAGAAATGTATAAATGATAACGGTCTTTTTCTGCTTTAAAACTCGGCACCTCTTTGCCTGTTTCTGAATCAACAACCGGTTGACCATCGGCTGTTAACCAGCTTCTAAAACGACTGTCTTGGCGACGAAACTCACCACCACTTGTTTTGGTGTCGTACCACTGGTCAACCCACTTACCATTTTGTATTAAACCCATGACATTAACCTCTGATTCTTAATATTGTTTGGTTTGTATTGCATCTGTTAATCAGTATAGAAGTCTTCAAAATTTCTATAAGAGTGACTATTCGTTTAGAATGATCTAATTATTAGAACAAATTAGAATGGTAGGTGACAGTTCATGAGTACACGAAATCCGATTACCATTGAAGTCTTAGAAACCCTTGATGCGATTGATCGTCGAGGCAGTTTTGCAAAAGCATCAGAAGAATTGAATAAAGCGACTTCTGCAGTTTCGTATGCCGTACAAAAACTTGAAGAACAGCTAGGAATCACCTTGTTTCAACGCCAAGGGCGGCGTTCGGTATTAACTCCAGCGGGACAGTTAATTTTACAAGACGGGCGCAAAATTTTAACCGCAGCGTCACGCTTAGTCAGCAGTGCTAAAGAGGTGGCCACGGGCTGGGAACCTAAAATAAGGATCGCCATGGAGTCGAACTTAAATGCACCCGTGTTGTTTGCAACGTTGGCAACATTTCTTCAAGCCCATGAAAATGTTGAAATCGATTTAATTGAAAGTGTTCTTAGTGGTGGCTGGGAAGCTCTCGATCAAGATCGAGTAGAGCTGCTGGTGGGTGTGCCAGGACCGGTGCCGCTGCAAAAAGGATTTAGAACAGTTGCCATAGGCCATTGTGATTTAGTACCGGTAATCGCTGCGTGTAATGAATACGGCTCAATCGCTGACAATGCTGTGGCACTGGCTGCTATTTTACCCAAGCTAAGGCGTGTTATTACCCATGACACGGCCCGCTTTGATGTTCCCAGAAATGCGGGCCTTAGCCAAGAAGGACTAAACAATTCAGGTTTGAATTTTTACGTTCAAAACCTCGATCAAAAAATTGCTGCCATTGTTGCAGGAATTGGTATTGGCCACTTGCCACGATCACGAATAGCCGAATATTTAAGCCGCGGTGAGTTGAAAATATTGAATATTGCTTCTGAGGCTGGTGATAGCGACAATTTTATAGCCTGGAAAATAGCCAACAAAGGGAAAGGTTTGCAAACACTCACTCAGCAGTTAATGGCGGTTAAATGGACATAAGTAAGGTTTGTTATGCGTCTCGATAAATTTATTTGTAAAAGCACTCAGCTAACTAAATCACAAGCTCAAGACGTTATTATGTCAGCAAGGGTGAGTGTGAATGGCGTTGTAAATGATGTGCTCAATGACCAGCAAATAAACGCAGCAACACAAGTCCATGAAAACAATTGCGTGATGCTCGATGGCGAAGTTTTAACGCCACGGCCCTTTAGATATATCTTAATGCATAAACCTCAAGAAACTATTTGCTCAAATACCGATGGCGATTATCCTTCTTTGTTTAATTTACTCGATCTCGATGAAGTAGATCAGCTGCATATTGCCGGTCGACTGGATGTTGATACCACAGGGTTGGTATTAATTACTGATAATGGCCGCTGGACCTTTAATATTACGCGTCCAGATAAACAGTGCCCAAAAGTATATCTGGCTAAATTATCGTACAGCATTGAATCTTCACAGGTTGAGTCACTGATTAATCGTTTTCAACACGGTATTGCGCTACAAGGTGAGTCAGCACTCACATTACCCGCTCTGTTAGACGTTATTCCGCCACAAGCGGCCAGTACCGATACCGTAAGGCTAACCATTATTGAAGGTAAGTATCATCAAGTAAAACGTATGTTTGCGGCTATTGGTAATCGAGTAAAAGCATTGCATCGCGAAAAAATTGGTCCGATTCAGTTAGATGTAGCAGAAGGTGAGTGGCGTTATTTAACCAAGGAAGAAGTCGCTGCATTTTCTTGACGAAGATTTGCCGATGCCAATAGCAGTTGATAAAAATACCGCGCTGACGGGCCACTTTTACGGCCTTTAGGCAGTGTAATGTGCAGCGGAACTTGATAGGCGCTGGCGTGTTCTAAATCTAAAACAACCACGTCATTATCGTTATAGCCTTCAATTATATGGCTGGGTAAGCGGCAATAACCTAAACCGTGTTTAACCGCTTGCCAAGCATGATCAAAGTTATCCACAGTGATTCTTTGACTGGATTTTAACAACCCAACATCTTGTTTGTCGGAGTTACCTAAATCTCTTAATACTATTTGGCTGTTGTTAGTAATATCTGCCATACAGGGTTTGATTATTGCAGCCAGTGGGTGATTACGCGCCACTACTGGTAGCATTTTTACCATAGCAAAGACTTCAGAAGGGTGGTTCATAACCGGAAGCGTAATAATAGAAATATCGCTTTCTTCATTGACCACCATGTTGGTGGTTTTAGACAAGGATGTTTCAACAACTTGCACCGATGTCGTTTTATTAACCGCTAAAAATTCAGCCATAGGTTTGTACAGCCAGCTTTTATCACATAAATGATCAATGCCTATGACCAGGTTTGACTCAATCCCTTGGCTTAATTGGCTGCTCACATCTTCCAGTATTTTGGCCTGTTCGATCATGGTTTTTGCAATGCGCAATAGCGATTTACCATCGTTGCTCAATACAGCACGACGCCCTTCGACTTTTAATACATGGATGCCCAGCTGTGTTTCTAATTTACGAATAGCATAAATTAACGTGGTATGGCTTTTGTTCAATGCTTCAGCCGCTGCTTGAATGCTGCCTGCTTTGTCGATTTCAATTAAGGTAAGCCATTGATCAAGTGTCGTTTTGAGTTTCATGGGTCTGCTGCTTTGCTAATATTGGTCTAATAAATATACAGTTTATGGCTATATTATGAACTTTTATGTTTAATAATTACATGTATGATGTTTGATCTGCTAATTATTCACCCGTGAGAGAAGAATTATGAAAAAATTATTACAAGTCGATTTTGATTTTACGGGTCCATTTGGTGATGAATTATCCGTGATGCTCGAGAAACTTGCAGAATCAATTAACGATGAAACTGGGGTGATTTGGAAAATTTGGACTGAAAACCAAAAAGAGAAGATTGCTGGTGGCATTTACTTATTTGAAGATGAAGTTTCGGCCCAAAATTATTTAGAAAAGCACAGTGCGCGTTTAAAAGAAATGGGTGTAAAAGAAGTGCGTGGGCATATTTTTGATGTCAACGGCCCCTTATCAAGCATCAATAAAGGGCCTGTTGTGTAAACGTTACCCACACAAATGGCTAACAGCTTCGATGAGTTGAGTATTCAGCTCTTCGTTAATCAAATACTATTTTTCAACGTTAAAATTATCGTTAAAGCTAGGAACAGATAAGCTTGCTTTAACAATACCGCCAAAATGAGGCATCGATTGAACGGCTGTTGCCAGTACTCCCGCGCCACCTCGACCACCCGGAGATGTGGCCAGTAAAACAATCGCAGTATCACTGAACACTTTTGCTTGAATAAGCGAGCACCAATCAAAAATATTTTTATAAGCCGCAGAATATGAGCTGTTGTGTTCAGTAAACCAAATAATAATACCATCGGCTGCGGTAATTTTTGCTAAAAACTCTTGAGCTAGCAGCGTATTTTACCAGTTGTTGATTGATGTTTTGTGATTACTGGCGGCAAAATCAAGTATATTCATTAGATTTCCTGTTAATTTTAAGACATCGCATTTTAATGCACGGCATTTGATACACTGTATTAAGATCGAACTATAAACCAAAACCATTGGCTATTTATGAATAACAATTCACAGATTATTGCACGATTACGAGAACGAATTCCAACGTTTGAATGTGTAAAAGGTTGCCATGATTGCTGTGGGCCAGTCACGACCTCATCCGATGAGATGTCACGTTTGCCAGTAAAGTCAGATGCTGAACATGATGCGGCGCTGAGCGAGTTAAATTGTGTACACTTGGGGCCAAAGGGTTGTGAGGTGTATGAAGAACGCCCACTAATTTGTCGCCTTTTTGGAACAACGCCCAGCATGCCATGTCCTAATGATCGTCGTCCAGAAGATATGGTAGACCCGAGTATTGAGTGCCAAGTTCATAATTTTATTGCCAATACTCGGCAAGTCTTAGTTTAACGCTATTAGGTTAGCAGTCCTGCTTTAAACGCTCATGCTGCAACAACGGCGAAACAAATGGCTTATGTTGAGCAATTTCTTCCGGTGTTAAACCGGCAAGTTCATAGGGAAACACCAACCAATCTTGGGTTTCATACAAACAAAAATCAGGTTTAATAGCAGATTGATTCATATTCGGCTTTTGATACAGCGTTGCGATACGTATATCTTTGGGTAAATTACGCTTTAGATGTTTTTCAAGGCGACGCAATACTGCAGAAATATTTTGCCCAGTACTGAACACATCATCCACAATCAATAAGCCGTCGTTGGCATTCAGGTTTTCTACTAAGTACTGAGTGCCGTGTACGCGAATGTCTTCAGGGTTATTAATCATGCTGTGATAGGCGGGTTGGCCTTTATAAGAAGTGCGCAACGAAATGTGGTCTGTTTTGACCCCCAACGTTTGCAGGCATTCTTGCACATAAATACCCACCGAACTGCCACCGCGCCATAAACCGACAATGAAAGTAGGGCGAAAATCACTTTCTAGTATTTTCACACCCAAGCGAAAAGCATCCTGAATTAAACTTTCTTCATCTAAAAAACGCTTTTCCATCTTATCTCCGAGTGTGGCAGGTGATTGAATTGACTAAATACTATAAAATGACCAAATGGTCAGGTATGTGATTAGGCCATAGCCAAAAATGAATCACAATAGCCATACTTGTTAGACATGACACAACAGGACTCACAATGAGTGAAAAGCAATATTTAAGCGCCCAAGGTTTGTTAGAAGATTCTTTTGCGTTAGCGGCTCAAGTACTAGCTTCTGGGTTTCGCCCGACGTTTATGATCGCTGTTTGGCGTGGCGGCGCACCGGTTGGTATCGCTGTGCAAGAGTTTTTGGCTTATCACGGAGTAGAAACCGATAATATTGCTATTCGTACTTCGTCGTATGCTGCCGGTATCGATATGCAAGCGCGTGAAGTGAAAGTTCATGGTTTAAGCTATTTAGTTAAAAATATAAAGTACGAAGACAGTTTATTAATTGTCGACGACGTATTTGATACAGGGCGTTCTATTGAAGCCATTATCGACGAACTGCAACGTCTTACGCGTTTAAATACCCCTCAAGATATTCGAGTAGCCGTGCCTTATTATAAGCCTTCGCGCAATAAAACGGGGCGGGTCCCCGATTATTATATTCACGAAACAGAAGAATGGCTTAAATACCCTCACTCGCTAGAAGGCTTAACCACCGCAGAGATCAAGCAAGGTCGGCCAGATCTCTACGAGATTATTAAAGGCTATTTGCCTGCTAATAATTAAAGTGCTTCTGTGTATTTATATTATCAATAATCCCTAAAGCCGTTTCGTGTAAGCTGCTGACATACAATTTGTCAGCAACGCTTAATGCTCCCGTTGTTTGGCCATAAATACCTCGTGGGTCTTGCAAATTAAAAACAACATCACCACGGTCATTAATTGCTACAAGGTGGCCGAAGTGTTCTGCTTGTGGGCGTAAAAACGCGGGTAAACGTTCAATGACTTCGCGCAGCTTGGGTGAGTTGGATAACGCATCCAGTATTGAGTTTCTTGGGCTAACCAAACCCAGCCAATACAAGCCATTGTTTGTTCTTGCGATGTTGTCTGGGAAACCTGGTAGATTATCGATAACGACGTCTACTTTTCCCCGATTATCACCGTATAAGCCGACTCGCATTACTCGGTAGCTTCCCGTTTCGTTAAACAATACAAACTGCTCGTCATGACTAACGGCTACGCCATTGGCAAAATTAATACCATGGGCTATTACGGTTGTGGTTTTGCTGATTGGGTTGTATTCAATGATGCGGCCATGGCCACCGTGTTCGTTTATGTCGAGTAAACTGGCTTCGTAAGTACCGTATTGTTTAGCGGGAAACTTAGAAGAAGCATCAGAAAAATAAATAATTCCATTACTGGCAATATCCACATCATCGGCATAGTTAATAATTTTACCGTCTATTTGATCAACTAAGGTTGTGACGTTACCGGTTGCGGAAATGCTTAATAAACCTTTAAACGCATCGGCAACCAATAAATTACCCCGCTGATCAAATTCAATACCTAGAGGCCGACCACCGGTATTGACCCAAGAATGAATATTACCACTAGAATCGATAAATTTAATATCACCGTTTAATAGTGAAAAATAAACGTTGCCTTTTGCATCTTTGGCTAAATCTTCAGGGCCTATATCGCCTTTTAGTTCAATGCGCTGAATTTGACTGAGTTGATCGTTTTCAGTAAATGCACCGCTATAGTTTTGGTTTTTAGGTGCTTGCCAAGCAACAGGGTCGACATCGACTGGCCAAAGGCTTAAATAGCCGATTAAAACAACGCCAGTGGTGGCAAGTAATGCTCTCATGATTAATCCTTAGATTCTTATTATTTATTAATTAAACATAACACTTTTTTAGTTAGCGGCTAAATTTTTTACAGGCTTATAATAAAGACGCGAAAGGGCCTGAAAAGCAGATGGAATCAGTTAGGAATAGCCAAGAGTAGTGCTAAGGCTTTGATAAATTTAGCAATTAAAATGCAATACAAAGAAATCTTATGCTTTCGACTTTTTCAACAGTCGTATTAAAGCACCTGCAAGCATACTAGAGAGCAGAGTTTTATTGCGTTAATGTTTCTATTCTGATGGATTGTATGCAATGATGATGGAGTCTAAAGTAGTTAATTCTACTTGTTAGGTTTCTTACTAAAATTTCATTTTACTAAGGGCTTATTAAGACTTTGTATTCGAAGTGGTGAATTCGAGTATAAATTCATATTTCACCAATAATAAAGAGTAAAGAGCATGAGTAAAGGTATCGTTAAGTGGTTCAACGCCGATAAAGGTTTCGGTTTTATCACTCCAGAAGATGGCGGCAAAGATTTGTTTGTTCACCATTCAGAAATTCAAGCTGGTGGCGGATATGCAACTTTGAATGACGGCCAAGCGGTTGAATTTGAAGTTGGCGAAGGTCAAAAAGGCCCTTGCGCAAATAAAGTTGTTGCCATCTAAACGGTTACATACTTAGCGTTCAGCAGTGAATCACTTCTATAGGCAATAGCTTATAAGTGTTAGCTGCTTTAGCTGTTTAACCCGAATCAAACGAGAGTTTAATTCGGGTTAATGCTTTCTGCAGTCTTAGTTATTCTGTGATTTCTTCAAAAAACACATAGAGCTTTCCTTCTTTTATAGTGCTTCCCTTCTTTTATAGTGCTTCCCTTCTTAATTGATACCAAAATCAGATTATCCAACGCTTCATTAATATGATCATTAGTTAACCTTGAACTCTGTTAGCCTAATAATAAAGATTCAGTCATAAAAGTTTATTAACAGGAGATCGAGTTAACTAATTTTAGTTTTGCAATAAATTATCATTATATTGTTAGCTTTAGTGGTTGTGTTCATGGAGTAATCTTCTAAAGTGTTAAGCACTAATAAAAGTTAACTAATAATAAAAGTTAACTATAAGAAAAGTTAACTATAAGAAAAGTTAACTATAAGAAAAGTTAACTATAAGCGCATAACTAAAGAATCTCCCAACCGTGTTATTACCGAGAGAATAGAACGAATGACAAATTCACATTTTCCAAAATTATTAGAACCGTTAGATTTGGGCTTTACCCAGTTAAAAAACCGCGTGCTGATGGGTTCTATGCACACCGGCCTAGAAGAAATGGAAGGCGGCTTAGAGCGCATGGCGGCGTTTTTCTCTGAGCGCGCCAAAGGTGGTGTTGGCCTTATCGTTACCGGTGGCTTTGGCCCAAGTGCAGAAGCGGCAACACATCCACACACTAAATTAATTAACAGTAACGAAGATGCACTAAAGCACAAAGTCATCACCGATGCCGTTCATGCAGCTGACAGTAAAATCTGTATGCAGATTCTTCACACGGGTCGTTATGCATTTAACCCAAACTTGGTTGCTCCTTCTGCCGTGCAAGCGCCAATTAATCCGTTTAAACCAAAAGCGTTAGACGAAGACGGTATCGAAAAACAAATTAACGACATTGTTCAGCTAGCAAAATACGCTCAAGTAGGCGGCTATGACGGTGTTGAGATTATGGGCTCGGAAGGTTATTTCATTAACCAATTCTTAGCTAAGCGCACCAACCACCGTGATGATGAATGGGGTGGCGAATATGAAAACCGTATGCGTTTAGCGGTTGAAGTTGTGCGTCGTACGCGTGAAGCCGTGGGCGAAAAATTCATTATTATTTATCGCTTATCGATGCTGGATTTAGTCGAAGGCGGCAGCAGCTACGAAGAAGTATTGCAGCTGGGTAAAGCCATTGAGAAAGCTGGCGCAACTATTATTAATACCGGTATTGGTTGGCACGAAGCGCGTATTCCTACCATCGCAACCAAGGTACCGCGTGCAGCTTTTACTTGGGTAACGGCGAAGTTCCGCAAAGAACTATCGATCCCATGCATTACCTCTAACCGCATTAATACCCCAGAAGTTGCAGAAGAAGTATTACAGCGTGGCGATGCCGACATGATTTCCATGGCGCGCCCATTCTTGGCTGACCCCAAATTTGTTGAAAAAGCCGCTGCGGGTAAGAGCGACGAAATCAATACCTGTATTGGTTGTAACCAAGCCTGTTTGGATCATGTATTCAGCGGCAAGTTAACCAGCTGTTTGGTAAACCCGCGTGCGTGTCATGAAACAGAAGTGATCATTACAGATCTTGCTTCTAACGCAGTGAAGAAAAAGTTAGCCGTTATCGGTGCAGGTCCTGCAGGTTTAGCGTTTGCCACAACAGCAGCAGGTCGTGGCCATGAAGTTACCTTGTTTGATTCAGCCAGCGAAGTTGGTGGCCAGTTCAACATTGCTAAACAAGTACCGGGTAAAGAAGAGTTTTTTGAGACCATTCGTTATTTCGCTAAGCAAATTGAACTCACTGGAGTAAATTTAAAATTAAACACCCCTGTCACGGCAAGCGATTTAAATGCTGGCGACTTTGATGAAGTGGTATTGGCCACCGGTATTGCACCCCGTTTGCCAGAAATCGACGGCATTGAGCACAGCAAAGTATTAAATTATTTAGACGTGTTAAAACACAAAAAACCTGTTGGCAAAAAAGTAGCGGTTATTGGCGCTGGTGGTATTGGTTTCGATCTATCTGAATATCTTTGTCATCAAGGCGAATCAACCAGCCAAAACATTCCTGCTTTCATGAAAGAGTGGGGCGTAGATATGACGCTACAAGCACGTTCGGGTATCGAAGGTATTAAGGCAGAAATTACACCGTCTGCACGCGAAGTGTACTTGCTACAACGTAAGAAAACTAAAGTCGGTGCTAAGTTGGGTAAAACCACCGGTTGGATTCACCGTACTGGCTTAAAGAACAAGGGTGTTGTGATGATGCCTAGTTGTACTTATGAAAAAATCGACGATCAAGGTTTGCACATTACAGTAGATGGCACCGAGCAAATTTTGGCGGTGGATAACGTAGTTATCTGTGCTGGCCAAGATCCAATGCGTGACTTGGTGGAAGGTTTGAATAAACCTCATCACCTAATCGGTGGCGCTGATGTTGCTGCTGAACTGGATGCTAAGCGAGCGATTGATCAAGGTACGCGTTTAGCGGCTACGATCTAATATTGTGGTTAATCTAACTCAGTGCGGTTGGCAATCTTGAGATTGTCGGTTATGATGAATTTATGAAAAAATTAAATGCTGTATCTCAACGTATGCTTCAAACTTGCTCTGCTTTTCGCAGCGCAATGTCTGTTTGTGTGTCTGCTGATCAGTACGAGTGCTTTGCCGAGTATTACTGGAGCTATTATTTTAGCTTTAAGCTGGGTCGCACTTGAATTTTAAACATTAAGAATTCATAGGCAGCCTGGCAATTCAGCCAGCTGCTTAAAGAACCCCGATTAGCAGCTAGCTGGTCGGGGTTTTTTTATGCCTTAACAATCACTAACGACAATGGGGATTAATTTAAGCGAGCTGGAGAGCACTATGAATACACAAACAGGCAATGCGCCGCAGAAAGCTAAATCATTAGCCGCCATCAGACCTCTACCAAGTCCTAGAGAATTGAAACAGAGGCTGCCATTATCAGATAAGTTGCAACTGCAAGTTGATCAGCATCGCCAGCAGGTGCGTGACTTGCTAGAAGGCAAAGATGATCGTCTATTAATCATCACCGGCCCATGTTCCTTGCATGACCCAAAAGCTGCATTAGATTACGGTAAGCGCTTGGTGGCACTGAATGAAAAACTGTCTGATCGCTTGTTAATTGTTATGCGCGCTTACGTTGAAAAACCAAGAACAACTACCGGTTGGAAGGGCTTAGCATACGATCCAGATCGTGATTCGACCCACGATGGTGCGGGAGATATCAGCAAAGGCTTAGAAGTTTCTCGTCGCTTATTATTAGACTTAGTTGAGTTGGGATTGCCGTTGGCGACAGAAGCCCTCAACCCAATGACCATGATGTACTTAGAAGATGTCATCAGCTGGACTGCCATTGGTGCACGTACAGCCGAATCGCAAATACACCGTGAAATGATCAGTCATCTTTCTATGCCGGTGGGTATTAAAAACGGTACCGACGGCTCTGCCGATACGGCGGTCAATGCCATGGTATCGGCCAGTCGCAGTCATCACTGTTTGGGTATGGATGTCGATGGTAATATTGCCATGTTAGATACTCCTGGAAACGCCGATACGCACATGGTGCTTCGTGGTGGCCGCAACTTAACTAACTACGATGCAGAGAGTATTGAGCAGGTGGTCGCCCAGCTAGAGGCGGTAAAAGAAAAAAATACTCTACACGCCAAAGTCATTGTTGATTGCAGTCATGACAATGCGCAGAAGCAGCACGAACGCCAGCTGGATATTGCCATGAATGTTGTGCAGCAGCGCAAACAAGGTAATAACGCAATTGCTGGTTTGATGCTAGAAAGCTTCATTCATGCCGGCAAACAAGGTATGAAGGGGCCAAATAGCCAAGGCTTGGAATACGGTGTATCAATTACTGATCCTTGCATTAGCTGGGAGCAGACAGAGAACTTGTTAACAGCTATTTATGAATTATTGTCATGATAATTTTGCAGGCCACTGTTGGCGGATTAGCTATCGAGATCATGACGGTAAAATGCTATTCTTGCGCCCTGAATAATAATTACATTTAGGAACGCTTGTGAAAAATCTTGTCGTCTACTTAGGCATTGGGCTGATTCGTTTGGTCTCATTTTTACCCCTGCCAGCTGCTCAGGCTTTGGGTGCATTTATCGGTAAAATGTTGTGGTTTACGGATGCTTCTCGTATTGCCAAAATTAATTTGCGTATCTGTTATTCGAACCATAGCGAAGCTGAAATAGAGCAGCTTGCACGACAAAGCTTAATTGCCTTAGGTAAAACCTTTGGTGAGATGGGCATGTCTTGGATGTGGCCGATTCCAAAAGTTCAAAAACTGATTACTCAGGTTGAAGGGTTAGAGCATTTAGAGAAAGCGCTAGCAGATAAGCAGGGTATTATTTTAATTGCCCCGCACCTGGGTAACTGGGAAGTATTGAATCACTTTTTCCGTCAATATTTATATATGACAGTGATGTACAAACCAGCAAAAATTGCGGCATTAGATAAATTTATTTACAGTACTCGCAAGCGTGTTGATGTCGGTTTGGTACCAGCTGATCGCAGCGGTGTAGAGTCCTTATATGCACTGTTAGCAAAAAAAGAAGTGATAGCGGTTTTGCCAGACCAAGAGCCAGGTTTAAAGAGTGGCGTGTTCGCTCCGTTTTTTGGCCAAACAGCGTTAACCGGTAAGTTAATCGGTGAGTTAGCTAATAATACGCCAGCCGCTTTGTTGTGTTGTTATGCCAAACGCTTAGACGATGGTAGTTATGGCGTAGTGGTAAAACCTGCACATAGTGAAATTCGTAACACCGATCCTGTGGCAGCTGCTACTGCATTGAATGCCAGTATTGAAGACTGTATTAACGATTGTCCTGCGCAATATCAGTGGAACTATAAACGTTTCCGTCGTCAGCCAGAAGGGCGCTCTAACTTTTATAAAAAGTAGCGTTTTCTTTCACATAGTATTTTAATTTAATAGCATTTAATTTATCACCAGCGCTGTGCTTTATAAGTACCAGCGCTGGTTTTGTTTCTAGGGTGTTGTTTTTAGCGACTTAAGAGTCGCCAAGGTTATCGGTTATGTCTTTCTCCTCTTTAAAATTAGATCCGCGCTTACTGTCAGGTTGGACCGCAGCGGGTTATGAAAAACCAACCCCTATTCAAGCAGCGTCTATTCCTGCGATTTTAGCCGGTAAAGATATTATGGCAGGGGCACAAACCGGTACGGGTAAAACCGCTGCATTTGCTTTGCCTATTTTGCATCAGTTGTTAGCACTGCGTGAAGCAACCCCTTTAGCGTTTGACGAAGTTCAGCCATTGCGTGCCTTGGTACTTGTACCAACGCGAGAATTGGCGCAGCAGGTATATAAAAGCTTTGTTAAATACGGCGACGATACCGGCCTGAGTTGTGCGATAGCTTACGGTGGCATCAGTATTAATCCGCAGATAGATGCGTTGGCAGAAGGTGTTGATGTGCTGGTGGCAACCCCTGGCCGTTTGTTAGACCTTATGCATAAACAAGCGGTTAGTTTGTCGCAGTTGCAGTTTTTAGTATTTGATGAAGCCGATCGCATGTTGGATATGGGCTTTATTATCGACATTAAACGCATTTTAAAACACGTACCGAGCAGTCGCCAGACGATGTTGTTTTCAGCAACGTTTAACGAAGAAATTTTTACTCTAAGTAAAAATATTTTAAAAGATCCTGAATTAATCGAAGTCGATGCACGTAATACCACCGCCAGCAAAATTGAGCAGATGGTATACGTTGTTGATGAAGATAAAAAACGTGAATTAACGTCTTTCATGATTGGTTCAAAAAACTGGCAGCAAGTATTAATTTTTGTGCGCACCAAACAAGGCGCCGATGAGCTTGCCAAAGAAATGTGCAAAGACGGCATTAAAACTCAGTCGATTCATGGCGATAAATCCCAAGGTGCGCGTGAGCGTGCGTTAGAAGAATTTAAACAAGGTAAAGTTCGTGCCTTGGTAGCGACAGACGTTGCTGCTCGTGGTTTAGATATTCAACAACTGCAATACGTTATCAACTATGAATTGCCGTACATTGCGGAAGATTATATTCACCGTATTGGCCGAACAGGGCGTGCGGGTTTAGCAGGGTTGGCGATTTCTTTAATGAGCTTAGGCGAAGAATATTTATTAGAAGAAATTGAAGTCGTGTTAGATGATCGCGTGCCGCAATCTTGGTACCCAGGTTATGAACCCGATTTAACTAAGCCGGTTTCTAAGAATAAAAAGAATACCCGCAGTGCACAAAAAGGGCGTCAAAAAGCCCGTGCGTATGGCGAAAAAACTGGAAATCGCTCTGCTGGCAGCGGAGCTTCTGGAAATAAATCACGTGGGCGTAAGCGTTAATATTGCTAATTTCTGTTATCATAGCATGCTTAAAATAGCCGTGATTTCGTTGCGCGGCTAATGTCTTTCTGGCTTTATATTTGGTTTGTCATGTCTACTGCTTTTTCTCGTCGCTTTTTGCTGGTTGTTGATCAGTTAGCGCAAGGTAATAAAAAACACTTCGCCGAACTTACCGGTAAGTCTGCTTCTCATATTTATAAAATTTGCCGTGGCATGAGTCGTCCTTCAATGGCGTATTTGCAAGAATTGTATGAAGAATACAAGGTTGACTTAACTTGGTTATTAACCGGTGAACAAAGCTCTGCAAATCAGGTCGAGGGAACACCGCGAGATAGTGATTTGGTATTTGCACCTATGTTTGATGTGCAAGCTTCCGCAGGTTTGGGTAGATGAGGTGATCGCAGAAGATATAGAAGATTATTTTGCTTTTAATAAATCGTTTTTATCGCGTCAGCTTAATGTCTCTGGCGAACAACTGGTTTTTGTCACGATTAGCGGTGATAGCATGCTACCAACGCTGCACGACGGTGATCGTGTGCTGGTGGATATGTCACAAAATAGTGTCGCCAATGAAGGTTTGTATTTATTGCAAAGCGAAAACGGATTAATGGCAAAACGCTTAACCGATAAACAAGGTGAGCTTTTGGTGGCCAGTGATAACCCTGAATATGATAACTGGACAATTTCACTCGCGGGAAGAGAAACTAATCCTGTTGCGGGTAAAATAGTCTGGTGTGCTCGTACTATTTAGTTTAAGCCAACACCACTAAGCGTTTTAAAAAATGATTCAGTGAAAAGCCTGCCGCTTTCGATAGTGGTTTGATATTTTCTAACTGAATAATGTCTTTATTAATATCTACTTTACCGGCGAAGATAACCCAGTTACCACCGCCGGTATCACACATATACACTTGATCAAACATTTGCTGCAAAGCCTGCGCAAGATGCGTTTCGAGTTTATGGTCTAACCAATAATTTAATACCAGCCAGCCACCTTGATTAAGCCGTTTAAAACTGGCGGCAATAAACTGTGCAGATAATTGCTGCTGGTCGATCCCTTCGGCTAAATACATATCAGCAATGATTAAATCGGTTGTTGTTTCAACGTCGTTTAAATAAGCAAAACCATCACCAATATGAAGATCGATTAAATCGTTTTTGGGTAACTGAAAATATTTATAAGCAATGCGTGCAACTTTTGCTCTGAGCTCAACCCCTTGCAGTTGGCACTCTGGCAGAATGTGATGCAAGCTGGTTAATAAAGTACCACCACCGGTGCCAATCACTGTGATGTGTTTGGGGGAAACCATTAATAGAGACAATAATATCGCGCGGGTATATTCGTGCTGTAATAGATTCGGCTGATGAATCAGTTGGCAGCTTTGCTCGTCATCGGTGCCAAACGCAAGGTAGCGTTTATGACCATCGTCCATCACTTGAATTGGGCCTAGCTCGTCGTAACTGCGGTGAATTTCTTGAGCGGATGATTTCATGTTGGTTTCTTGTATAGCGAATAGTTTTTATGACGAATAGTTTTTATGAAAAGTTTCCGATCCCATGGCATTAATTTGAAACTCAATCATTTTATTAAACGCCCCAAGTATCGAATCAAAGGATTGATCATTTTTCGCTGAAGCAGAGTGCAAATCGTTGAGCACCTTCACCGCCGCTTCAATAGTAGAAAGGCCGTCTGCTCGTGGCGATTTACGAATAAGATATTGGCTAGCATGCTGAGCATACTCTGCATCGATAGCAAAGCAGGGGAGTTCGCTTAACCAAGGATTTAGATGCAGCATGCGGGCAACTTTACGCCAAGTACCGTCTAATAAAATCAAATGTTTGAAGTTCTGCTCAACCGCTTGCTGTTGGCTTAAACTTTGTTCGTGGGGGTAGACCAATAAGCTGTTGCTTTGCCAGTCTTTACCTAATAAGACAACAGGATTAAACACCTCTCCAATTACTCGCTGCGCGCCTACAATAGACTTTTCTAAAATAGGCGCAGACGAAAGCGCGTGCTTAGCTTCTTTGGGATCTTGCAAAATTATCAGTTGGTAATTACACGATAATTCTACAATATCTGCGCATAAGCAGGTTTTGACTGGGCGCTCGCAGTGAGCGCAAAGTGTTCGCTTAGACATGCGATGGTTGCCAGTTAGCTTTAATCAATGAATACCAGGCTCAACCAAGGCACATAAGTGATTAATAAAACTGTGGTTAATAATATAAAGAAGAACGGAATCGTTGCTCTATATAATTCGGTCACTGGGCGCTGAAAGCGGAAACTGGCAATGAACAAGTTCATGCCAACCGGCGGAGTAAAATAACCCAGCTGCATATTTGCTAAGAATAAAATACCTAGGTGAACTGGGTGAATACCAAACTGCATGGCGATAGGTAAAATAATCGGCACCATAATGACAATGGCCGAGAAAATATCCAACATCATGCCGAGCACTAACAAAAACAAAAACAGCAAGAATAAGAAGGTTAGCTGGCTATCAATGTGTTCACTAATAAAGTCGAAAATCGCTGTGGGTATGCCTGCATCAATCATATAGTTGGTAGAGGCCAGTGATACCGCTAAAATAACCATGATCGCGCCAACAAGCTTCATGGAGTCGCGCATTACCGTGGGCAGTTTTTTCAGGCTAATTTCACGACGAATCACTACGCTAACTAATAGAACATAAAATGCGGTAATGGCAGCGGCTTCTGATACCGCAATAAAACCACCATAAATACCACCTAATACAATCACCGGTAATGGCGCTTCCCACGCAGTATCTTTAATCGCCGCGACAGCTTCTTTGGCATCGAATTTTGGTTTGTTTTCGATGGCTGATTTTTCTCTAGGCTGAATGGCGCTGTAAATAGAAAGCGCAACCAGCATAAGAGTGCCTGGAATAATCCCTGCTAAAAATAAATCATCAATGCTCACTGGAGTATCCAGTGCCAGTTGCTGCGCGACCACCCCATAAAGAATCAGCGGTAACGACGGCGCAAATAATAAACCTAAGCTGCCCGAGGTGGTGATTAAACCCAGATTAAAATTGGTGCTGTAACCGGCTTTTTTAAGGGCTGGATATAACAGAGCGCCCAAAGCAACGATGGTAACACCCGATGCACCAGTGAAGGCGGTAAACAACGCACAGGCGATTAACGCAACAATGGCAAGGCCACCGGGCATCCATCCTAATAAGGCATCGGTAATGCGAACTAGGCGCTGTGGTGCTTTACTTTCACCTAACAAATATCCGGCAAACGTGAATAGAGGAATGGCGGTTAACACAGGCATTTCGGTTAAACGATAAATTTCAATCGCGACCACTGATAAAGAAACGTCTTGCAGAAAAAATCCCCATAACGCACTGGCAGCGATTACAGCAAATAAGGGAGCGCCCATTAAGGCTAATAAAATAAACAGGGAGGAAATTAGCATAGCCATTATGCGCTCTCTCCTTCTTGTTCTACATTTAACGCTGGATTTGGCTGGTAATCTTTAATTAATAAAAATCCACCGGTGTGAATGAAAAACCGCAAAGCCATAAGTGAAAAAGTAAACGGAATAATAATTTGCAGTGGCCATGCGGGCACTTGTGCAAAGGCAATGTCGTCGTATTCAATCGATTGTTGAATAAATTCAACACTAAAATAAGCCACTAGCGTACATACCAGTGCCGCAAATAAACTGCCGCTAACTCCGCATATTTTTTTACCCAGCGGGCCAACAAAACGGCTGATCACATCAATGGCGATATGTTCTTGGCTGCGGCTGGCTAGCAGTGCGCCGAGTAAACCTAACCATAAAACCAGTATCTGCAGTACTGGCGGAATCCAAATTAAACTGCCACCGGTGATTAAACGCATAGCGATATCGGTAATAGCAAGTAACAGCATAACGGAAAGTACCGCGGCTAGTAGCAGGTCTTCAAACTTATGAAGCCAGTGCAAAGTGCACTGGGTTTTGGAGTTAGGCATGTAAGATTCGCGTTTTAGTTTAAGGTAGATTTATTGGCTTGCTTGAGTCGCTCGGTATTCTTCTAACGCTTTAAGCAATGCTTTATAAGTATCTGCTGGGTAAGCATCTACTTTAGCCAAGTTTTCCATCGCAGTATCTGCGATTTTGCGCCATTCAGTACTAGAAATCTTATCGAATGTAATGCCGTTATTTTGCAATGCTTCGCGAGCGCTAACATCACCTTCGGCATTCATGGTATCTAAGCGTTTAAAGGCAGCTCCAACAACTTCTTTAACAATTGTTTGATCAGAGTCATTAATTTTCTTAAAGGCTTTTTGGTCAACCACCAACATACCCATAATTAATAATAAAGGCTCATCAGCAAGATGCTTAATTTTTGTATGCCATTGCAAGGCAATCGAACCCGATGGATTAATAGTAACGGTATCTAATAAACCTGTTTGCAAACCTGTGTATACGTTTGAAATAGGTGAGGCAATGGGCTTAATACCAGCGACAGTAAAAATTTCGTTACCGATGATGTCGCCTTCTGGAATCCATACTTTTTGACCTTGAATATCAGACACTTGCGTTAATGCTTTATTCGACATTAGGTAAGCAAAACCACCTTCTGATAAACCCAGTAATTGAAAGCCATTGTCTGCTAATCCCTGTGAAATAACAGCATCGAAGGTTTTACGAATATGACGAACTTCATCCAAATTATTGAAGGTGAAAGGTAGGCTGTATAAGTTAACACCGTTATAAATGTGCGCTAAAGCACCAGCGGAAATAGCACCACCGTGAAGTTGGCCAGAACGCATTTTACGCAATACGGTTTTATCACTACCCATAACGCCACCTGGGTAATATTTGATTTTTACGCGGCCATCGGTTTTTTCTTTCACTTCTTTTGCCGCGGCTTTCATTTCATCCATCCAGCCACTGCCGTTAGGCACAACGGTAGCGATTTTTAATGTAGTTGCGAGCGCTTGGCTGCTAGAAAAAGCGATTAAGCTTGATACGATTAGGGTCTTAAGCATATTCATAACGTTAAACTCAACTTATAATTTAAATTCAAACTTAAACTTAAACTTAGATTTAGACTAAAAGAGATTATTAGCCGTTGTCTAAAAGGGTAAAAGCAAAAGTATGGGTTGATCGGTAATGGCTAAAAGTAATCGGCTGAATCTGCCAGTAATACTTTTGCTTGCTGCTTAGCAAGGTGATTAATTAAAGTTAAACCTTCTGCTTTTGCATCAGCCTCAATCACTTCTACTAGTAAGCGGTCGTGTAACTCTTGCTCAAACATTAAGCGGGCATATTGTTGTGCATACAACACTTTGGCCATAAGGTTTTTGCCACTGGATGCGCGAATGGCATTTTCAAAATGCGCCTTGGCTAAATCAGGGCGACCACCCAGAGAAGGAGGAATTTGAGATTCTAAAACTCCCATGTAAATTTGGGCGGTACCATTGTCGTAATTTGGATCGTATTTGAGTACCCAGTTAAATAAAACTTTTACTTTGGGCAGCTGTGCAATGGCATTCCAGTTGCTACTATTGGCCTGAATCCAGCTGGCCCAAGCAGAGGCATAGGTATAAACAATGACAATTTCGTCTTCGTCAAGTTCGGCCAGCTCGGCATCAATGTCTTCAATTTGTTTATCGAGTGCGCTGCATAGATCTTCTTCATTTTCGCATAGCGCATGATGGGCATAACTTTTAGCACGTTCGCTCATGCGCTGTGTTTGTTCTTTGTCGTTAGCAAAGACTCCGGCATAGGCACCATAAAGTTTAGCAGCAGGAATTAAGAAGGTTTCATCGTCTGGGTAAGTGGCTACCAAGGCGTCGAGCATCAGCAAATAAGCAGGGGCGGCTGTTCTAACAAGCTCTGGATCTTCTTGGTTCATCATTGAACGAGAAAGGTTGGTTGGCAAGTTACCGATAGAGCAGGCTTGTATAGCTAAAGTCGCTAAGATGATTAATAATCGAGTCATAACACTTCTGTAATGAAAAAATGAGGCAGGATTGTAGCAAAATTAACCTTATAGTTTAACCAGTGTATTTCGCGACAGTGTTTCCTAAACCTTATAATAAAGATAAGTTAGATAAAAGAAGGTACTTTTATGGTTACTTTAGCCAGTCATGGTAATTTTACCGTTGATGTTCGTGGCACCATTTTACGTGCATATATTTCAGGCAGTTGGAATGTAGAAACGGCACAGGCGTTTACAGCTGAAATGAAACTGAAAGCGCAGCCTTTACTCGGCAAGCCATGGGGGCACTTGGTTATTTTAGATGATTGGGATCTCGGTGTACCAGAAATACAACCAATTATTGAGCAACTTGTTTTGTGGTGTATTGAGAATGGTTTAACCCGAGCAGCCCAAGCGTATTCAGCGTCTATGGTTAAACAGTATCAGTTAAATAAAATGGTACTGGAAAAAATAGACGGCTTTCATCGCAACAGTTTTACTGATCAAACAGCAGCAATTGCTTGGTTAGCGGCTGAAGGCTTTAGCTTAGCCGCTGATAACTCATAGCTATTAATATGCGTGATCAACCGTTGTTTAAAACTGTTGGGCCAAGGCATCCAGCAAAATGGCTTGATTAAGTTCGCTACCCATGGCGAGATCGATTCCGATACTGCGTAAGATATCCAAGGTTTCTGTATTGTTAACGTGTTCTGCAATGGTTTTTTTCGCCATAAAATGGGCAATCTCGTGAATCGACTTTACCATCGCATAGTCGGCCGAGCTGGTGACCAGCTCGTTGATAAAACTCTTGTCTATTTTTACGTAATTTACCGGTAGTTGTTTTAGGTATTCAAAAGATGATTGGCCTGTACCAAAGTCAGATAGCGTGAATTCACAGCCTAAACTGCGCATTTCGTGCATAAAGTCAGCAGCGTCTTCTATGTTTTTAATCGCTGATGTTTCATTCAATTCAAAACACAATTTATTAACCGGAATGTTGTGCTCGCGCGCTTGGTCAAAAATAAACGCTAGTAAAGAGCTGTCATTCATTGAATAGCCAGACAACTTCAACATAAACCGGTCAATATGAGCTACGGCTTCTGGGTGAGAGCCCATCCAGCGAATTAACTGCTCTAGGGTCCAACGATCAACAAGGTACATGCGACTGTAGTTTTCGGCCGATTGTAAATATTCTAACGGTGGGATTTGGCTACCATTTTCGCCTTCGATACTGATAATTACCTCGTACTGGCGATGTTCTTTTTCAGCGTCTTGAATCGCTATTACTGGCAAGCACAGGATTTGTAATTTATCAGTTTCTAAGGCTTGATTGAGTTTGTTAGCCCAAGACATAAACTTGTCGCGCTTAATGCGTGCGTCGTCATTTTCAATATAACGATAGACACGGCTGCCACCTTTTTCTTTTGCTAATAAGCAAGCTGACTCAGCAAATTCAACCAAGTCAATTTCATTTTTAACTTGAAAATTCAGCTCTGAAATTCCCATACTGACATGAATTCGAAACTTATGTTTACCACTGGTGATATCCATTTTTTCTAATTTATTCTTCAAAGCATGCGCTTTTTCTTCACCGTTAACCAAATCAGAGTGCTGAAACAAGATAGCAAATTCATTACTGCCCATTCGAGCACAATCTGCTTTGCTATCAGAAAAATCTCGTAATACATGGGCCAGCGCTTTTAAGCATTGATCGCCACCTTCTACGCCATATTCACTATTAATCAGCTTAAATTGATCGATATCGATTAAACAAAGCGTGTGGGTAAGATTGGATAAATGCGACTTTGCGGCTTCTTCTTTTAAATGACGCATAAAGTGTTGGCGTGTGTTTATTTGCGTTAACGCGTCAGTATTGGCTTGCTCTGAAAGGTCGCTATAAATTTGCTGAACTAAGGCGTCTAAACTTTGATCAACCGCAGATTCTTCTTGTTGATACAGTCGTTTTACTGAACCGTCTTCAAGTGCAGCAGCTAATTTTTCTAAAGTAAAATCAACCACTTTCATACCGCTATGATTGACGCAAGCAAATTTAGAACCGTCATCGGCCATCCAAACCACCGATACATTAAGATCTTGTTCTACTAATAATAGCCAATCACCGACTTGCAGATTTAATGCTTTTCGATAGCCTTTGCCCGTTTGTGAGACTAATTCTTCTTCGACTTCGTCGGGCATCTCAACCACTTTTTCTATGGCACCGCTTTCAAGGTGCTGCTCGGCGATGGTATTTAATTCATCGTGCCAATGTGTATGGCTAGGTTGCGGCCCATTAAGTTGGTCGAGCTCATGTCGCATTAGTTTGATTAACGATTTAAAACGGGTCAGTAATTCACTGCGGCCAGAGTTAGCCGGCTTAAATACTGACAATACTTGGCGATAGAGTTTTATAGCGCCACGAAAGCGTTTGCTGTCGATGCCTTCTCGTAATAGCAACAAGGTTAATAGCGGTTTCCAACCCTGGTCAAGCCATTCAATGGCAACAGAGGGCAGGGTTTTGCCAGCGGTGTCTTTGCTGATCAAACGGTTGATGCTGTGTTTTGCTTGCTCAACACGATGCTCACCCGCAGCGGCCTGTGCAACACGATCGGCGTTCATTTTTGCGCGGCGTTCTGCTTCTGCTAAAAGACCGTTAACACCAGTTTGTAATTGTTGAAACTGCAGTTCTAAAGATTCTGGCGTTGCACTGCTGTCTATATGAGTAAGCAATTGCGCTAGCTGTTCACTTAGTTGCTCTTGCCCAGTGGTGGTTATGCGACCTAATTTTGACAGTGAATTCAAGGCTATTCGACCAGGGTGATGGGGGTTAAACATGATGCTTGGGTCGTTTAGCATCATCATCGACAAAGGTTGTTCCAACTCTGCAATAAAAGGTTTTATAAATTCAGAAACGTGTTTGTTCTCTACCAAGTCTTGAGTAACGTGTTCTAAAGTATCAATAGCTTCTCTGTTTGCAGGTGGCAATGAAACCGCTTGTTTGGCGAGGGCTTGTTCTAAATCTTGGCGAACGCGACCTGGATGAGTGGTAGAGGTTTGCCACAGCTGTTGTAAGGCAGAATGGACTTGAGAATGCTCTGCTGCAGGGCTTATTTGATCAGAAGAATTGGTTTGGTCAGAAGTGCTTGCTGGTGTAAAAGGTGCGTTTAAGTCAGCACCTAGCTGAGCGTTAGGTATACCCGCTTCAATGCGTTGATGACGCAAAGTTAGCAAGTTTTGAATATTGCTGTAGGCTTGCTGTGCCTCTATTTGATGCTGGCGAAATGCAGACATAGAGGCCGGGCCAGCGTCAGAACCCTCTGCTAAAGCCGCTTGAATGGCTGGTTTAATTGCCGGTTTATGGGTTGCATAAGCAGGTGAAGAATACTGTTGAGATAGTGGTGAAGATGGTTCAGCAGCATCGGGTAATATTTGTGGTTCGTCTTTATCTGGCGATTGATTAGGCGATTGGCTTTGACGACTGCCGTCTGCTGGTATAGATCGACGACGATTGCGAAATGCTAAAGGTACATCGATTTGTTTAATCAACCACAGGTAAACGGCTTGCAACTGTTGGCCAGCTGCTTGCTCAAAAATATCAAAAGCAAGCTGGTGAACCTTTAACTCCAATTCCAGCGGTTCCATCGCTAAACGAAAGGCCTCGGTTATAATATTAGCACTAATAGGATTAAAGCAATGTTCGGGCTTGGCTTCTGAAATCATATCCAGCAGTTGGCGCACTTCAAACGATGAATGACTCAGTTTAGATTGTAAGTGCGTACTGGTAACTTTGGCTAATAACCAATCCTCAAAGTCATCTTGCTGCACCAGCGATAAGTTGTAGTTATTTTGTTGTTGTGGTTTTTTTCGGTGTTAATAGCGGGTTTGTTTTCTAACCATCGTATTAACTGTTCAGCAATATGCGCTAAAAAGCGACGCTGAATGCTTTGCTGGTTGTCTTTGATTTTTTTCTCAGCACTGAATAAGCTTTGTTGTTGTTTATTGTTTAGCGCACGGTTCGCTTCTGTGAATAGGGCTTCTAATAAATGGCTGTACCACTGGATGATTAGATTTTGGCTGCTTTCTCTTACTTTTTGCTGAAATAAATCTTTATAATAACGACGCTTATCATTCGACAGCGCACCTTGGTTACGGTTGTTTTGATTCACCTGTTGCAGTTTTAAAAAAAGATCGGCGTTGGGTTTGCTTAATTGCAAGCCCGCACTGTTGTGATCAGCAAAAAGACAAAGAACAGCAACGTTGGTTGGCATGCCTTCAAGCATTAAACTTAAATACAGAGTGTCTGCAATGTTAAGTGTGAGATCGTGGTCTTCTGGCCAATAAATTCGTAATCCTTCTTGAGAAAAATCTGCAATGCGACATGGATGGTTAACACCATCTGCGGTAATTAACTTCGCTTCTGCGTGACTCTCAAATCTTGGGTGTTTACGATTATCCATTCTTAACATTCCATTTATTTGCAACGGTTCTATTGCATCGAATTTGTTACTAGTGTTGTTATGAAGTGTAAAATAAAAATCATATGTTTTTTCTGTCATTTTCTTTGACAATTATGAATCAAAGTCAGTATAAGTTCTATGCCATCGTATTTATATAGATCGAAATGTTATTAATCTATATAAAGGCCTAAAGAGCCCTATTTATAAGGCTTTTTACTGAGTTAAATCGCTCAATAAGCGTAATCAAACGAGGTAAAATCGTTAGTAGGTTTGTTAAAAATAGTAAAACTTGACCAAGGTGAAGGATTTATTAAAAAATCAGTACAAAAAACTAAGTGCTCAGGCGCTTCAGCCATTACCTATTAAATAAGATAAGCTAGGCTAAAGGGAAGTAAGGTAAGGTAAGGTAAGGCCTTACCCATGGTAAGAAATAATAATAAAAAACCCACCAATTAGGAGAATATTATGGCTATTATCAACCATGTTAATAACTATTATGAGCAAGTAGTTTCCGAAGAAATTCGTCGTCAGTTAGCCGGTCGCGCTAAAGAACCCGCCATGGATTTTATGGCAGATGTTGCCTGCGTTGCTTTAAATCGTTTGCCTCCTAAATATTATCGTTATGAAGTAGACATGGCTTTTTATATGTCTCCAAACGAGCTGTATGAGGTTAAAGAGCGTGTGGCTGCAGTAGTAAAAGAAGCTATTGCATTTGTCGAAAATCATACACGTAACGAGCAAATATAATTATCACTGCTGTTGCAAAGAATGCCGTTGAAAATAAGCGTTAAGAAGGCGTAAAGATAGGCTATTACAGAGTCGTTCTTTATTTAATGATGCAAAGGATCGTATTAGGTAGGTTTTAGATGAATATTTTGTTAGTCGATGATGATCAAGAGTTATGTGAGTTATTGGCCGTTTACTTACAAAGAGAAGGTATTACCAGTGATCAAGTTCACACAGGTCCAGAGGGATTAGAAAAAGGCTTGTCGGGTAACTTTGATGCAATGGTTTTGGATATTATGCTGCCAGGCTTATCGGGTTTAGAAGTGCTTGCTGAGTTGCGCAAAAAAAGTCAGCTGCCGGTTGTCATGCTGACGGCGAAAGGCGATGAAATGGACCGCATTTTAGGGTTGGAAATTGGTGCAGATGATTATTTACCCAAACCCTGTAACCCTCGTGAATTAATGGCACGTTTGCGTGCGGTTATGCGCCGTGTTCAGAGTAAAACAGCGACAAAAATAGACGGTATTATTCGAATTGACGAATTAGAGATCGATCACAGTCAGCATCACGTTCTTAAAAATAATGAAGTATTAGAACTCACAGTGACCGAGTATAACATTCTTAATACTTTAGTCTCACACCTTGGCAAGGTGGTTGAAAAAAACCAGTTAGCCGAAGAAGCCATGTCGCGTTCACTTACTTTATTCGATCGCAGTTTGGATATGCACCTTAGTAATTTACGTAAAAAACTCGGTTTACATAAAGATGGCAAAACACGCATCAAAACAATTCGTGGTGTGGGTTACATGTATGTTACCGCTGATGCATAAAGTGCAAGAGAGCTGAGCATGCGCGGATTGTTTTGGAAAATTTATTTAGCCTTTATTTTAACCAGTGTATTAGCAACACTGGTAACGTTGGCGTATGCGGTTTTTTATCGACAATTGTCTAACGAAACCAGTAATTTAGTTGCGCCCACAGAAGGCTATATTTCTTCTGCTCAATTGATGTTGCAGCGCGGTGGCGAGCCTTTGTTAATTGAATGGCTTATCACGTTTGAGCAGTTATCTAACGTAAATGCCTATGTTTTTAATAACCAAGGAGTCAATGTACTGGGGGGTGTCGTGCCTAAACCGGTTTCAGACTATGCTTTTTCAGCCTCGGAATATCACGTTAAAGTTCAACCACTTAATCGTAGTGAAATATTAGTAAAAGCACCTCTAACCAACGCTGATGGTAAGTTTTATTTATTAGTGGTGGAGTTTTTACACCCCTTTGCGGTACTGGATGTTAAAAGTTATATTTTATTAGGATTATTTGCTGGGATTATCTTTTTTGCGGGCATTGGTTTTATTTTATCGAGTTATTTATCACGCCCTATGCAGCGGTTACAAAAAACAGTGAAAGCCATTGCGCAAGGTGATTTAACTGCACGCTCAGGAAGACGATTGGGCAGGCGACGCGATGAGATTGGTGATTTAAGCCGAGAATTTGATGTAATGGCCGATCGTGTACAAACGTTATTAGCCGATCAAAAAGGGTTATTACGCGATATTTCTCATGAGCTACGCTCACCTTTGGCCCGTTTGCAAATTGCTACTGAGTTGGCAAGGATGGACGCCGACGAGTCTGTGCAAAAATATCTAGATCGAATAGAGCTAGAAACAGGGCGGGTTAATGATTTAATCGCCGATATTTTATTACTGGCTAAGTTAGAAGTTGAGCGTCATCCAGAACAATGGGTAGCAACAAACTTGGTTGAGGTGATAGAGCAGATTGTGCGTGATGCACATTTTGAGCAGCAGTGCCAAAGCATAGAATTTTCATACCCTCAAAACCCTTGCTGGGTAATGGCTGACAGCAAATTACTCAGTTCGGCGTTAGAAAACTTAATTCGAAATGCGTTATTACACACCCGCGACGATACTCAAGTAGAGATTAACATTCAGACGATCGATAACGAGTTTGTGGTAGTGATTCGTGATCATGGCCCTGGAGTGCCAGAAGAGCACATCGAGAATTTAACCCAGCCTTTTTATCGTGCCGAACAGGCGCGCGAAAGAGTTGCACAAAACGTAAAACAACAACGTAACGGTGGCCGTGGCTATGGTTTAGGAATGGCCATTGCACACCGAGTTATTCGTAGCTTTGATGGACGCATGCACATTTGCAATCACCAGCAAGGTGGGCTTGAGATTAGCTGTTATTTAGCTCGTTTAGATTAAAATTTACTAACCATTTACGGTCTTCTAAGTGACTTTTAGGCGATAGTGAGTAAACTTAGACATTGTAGAACAATTATAAATCACAGCGTTTGCTGTTAATATTTAATGCTCGAGTAACCGAAAACAATAACAATGCGCTTTTTATACGGGATTTTAATCAGTCTGTGTGCGGCTAACTCTGCTTTGGCAGATAGTGCTGTGCTCAGAACGATACCGACGCCAATTACTGATTTGTCTGAATTCTCTGGGGCGAAAAATGCTACCCGTATCGAATGGAGCAATCAAAGACCAGAGCAACAGCGTGCGTTAAATCAATTTTACCGTTCAATTAATCCCAATTTAAATAATCAGCCTTCGGTAGAACGTCAGCAGCACGTGAAACAACTCCGCAGTATGACTCCTCAGCAGCGTCAGCAAATGTTTCTAAATTACATTCAGCAAAATCGCTGAAACTTTTCTCAGATCTTTCATAATTGATTAAAAATCACTCTGTTTTACCACTATTTAGCTACTATCTTACGACTATTTTAGTACCATCGTTTTATTTACTGCTTTAAAAGTAATAAAAAGTTATTAGTAATAGATTTAATACTAATTTGTTAACCCGTGGTGGCGTAAACGGTCGAACTTTACAAGTAATACTGATCAAAATCTTGTTTTAGGCATTAAAAGACCTTGATATATCGTCATTCATTGCCTAAATTTAATAGGTCAAATAATAAAAATAAGGTAATGTTATGAATGTTAGATTTATCAAATCTATGGTGCTCGTGGGAATAATGTTTTTCTCTTACTCAAGCCAAGCTTGGTGGTGGAGCAAACCTTCGACCTATACTCAAACCAAATACCCTATTGTACTGACCCATGGTCTGTATGGTTTCGATAGTCTGGTAGGGATTGATTACTGGCATAAAGTACCAGAAGAGCTAAGCAAAGATGGCGCTTCTGTTTTCTTAACGACGGTTTCAAATTCAAATACAGTAGAAGTACGAGGCGAGCAATTAATTCCACAAATTGAACGCATTCTTGCCATTACGGGTGCTAGTAAAGCGAATTTAATTGGTCACAGCTATGGTAGCCCAACAATCCGTTATGTTGCTTCTGTACGCCCCGATTTGGTAGCTTCTGTTACCTCTATTGGTGGTGTAAACAAAGGTACTGTGGTTGCCGACAAAATTCAGCAAGGTACTCAAGATTCTAAATCCTTCGCTGGTTTAATTTCTACTTTAGGAAATGCATTGGCTACAGTTATTGATTTCTTATCAGGTGCTAACCAGGAGCAAGACATTATTGCTTCATTGGGTTCTTTATCCACGGCGCATTCGGTAGCATTTAATGCTCAGCATCCAGATGGTGTTCCTACTTCTGCTTGTGGTGAAGGTGATTATGTAGCAAACGGTATTCGTTACTATTCTTGGAGCGGTACTAAGCCAGGTACTAACATTTTCGATCCACTGGATATTATTACTAATGTAACTAAGTTATTTTTTCCAAGAGGTGTTGCTAACGATGGTTTGGTATCAGCTTGTAGCAGCCGCCTAGGTATGGTTATTCGTGATGATTTCAGAATGAACCACTTAGATGAAGTGAACATGCTTTTGGGTTTACACGATATCTGGTCAACAGATCCATTGACTGTTTTCAGAAGCCATGCAAACCGTTTGAAAAAAGCAGGCCTATAAGTCTATCTTGATTATTATACTTGTATAAAAAAAGTATGAGAAAAGAATGACAGAAGTATAAAAACCCAACAATTGAAGAATCTGGCGCTAACGAAGATTCTCGGTTCTTGGGTTTTTTAGTTTTATTTAGACAACATTTTTAAGTAACAAGTTTATGCATTATAAATTTAAGCTTTATAAGTTATAAGTACTATAAGAACTAAGAACTAAGAACTAAGAACTAAGAACTAAGAACTAACAACTAAGAACACAGTATTAGTAAGCAACTTGAGTAATTCACTGCTGGTTAAATAGACGCATTATTATGAATAAAAATTTGATTTTCCCTTTATTACTGGTGGGTTTTTCGTCTGCAGTTTACCTTGCTTCTCAATACGCCGCAGACTCTAGTAATTCCTCAGACTATGCAGACCAAGGTAATGTCAGTGAAGAGTTTGGTTATGCTTCAGATCAGTCAGAAATGAAGGGCGAAAGCAGCGGGTTGAATAATATAAATGCTTCAACAGTGTTAACAACCGCCGATATTCTTCAGTTAAAAACATTTCGTTTTGCCAGTGTCGATGGACAACTAGCACAAGATAAAGATGGTCATCTAATCGTTAACCGAGATTTAAGACATTGGATTGATTTTTACTTATCGGCAATCGGTGAACTGAGTCTTGAGCAAGTACTCGCCATCATGCAGCAAGAAATTGCATTAATGGAATCGCCGGGTAAAGAACAAGCTATGAAATTGTTAGAAAATTATATTGGTTATAAAACAGCATTAGCAGATTATGATCAAAGAGAAGCTATGTCGATTACAGAAGTCACTTCAATGGCGCAAGTGGGTGATCGTTTAGATTGGCAAAAGCGTTTGCGCAGAGAATGGATGTCAGAAGAAGCGGTTCAAGAATTTTGGCAATTAGATGAAATTGTTGATGATTTTGCTTATAAAAAATTAGTGATTCATAGTTCTGAGCTAAGTGCTGACGAAAAAGCACAGCAAACTCAGCAATTAGAACAAGAGCTACCCCCAGAAATAACCCAGCTTAAAAAGCAGATTTCGTTATCAAAAGATTTAATGACAAAAGAACAGCAGCTTATTAAAGAGGGTCGTGCTGGTGAAATTGCCCAGTTACGATCTGAAACGGTTAGCCCAGAAGCCGTTGAACGTTTAGAAGTGATTGACCAGCAACAAGCTGATTGGCGTTCAAGAGTGGTTCAATACAATAGTTATATAAATGAAGTTGAATCAATGGAGGGTGTTTCGCCAGAGTATAAGCAAGAATTAATTAATCAGTACCAAGCGCAGAACTTTGGTGAGCGCGAAAAATTACGCTTACCCGCTGCGGTTCAGTTGCTACAAACAGAGAGCCGCTAGTCTTTTAGTCCAACCCTCTTTCTTGCAATTGCAATGAAGAGGGTTTGATGTATTTATTATAAAAGTCTTCAGCAGTTAACGGTTTACTGAAAAAATAGCCTTGGTAGCTATTGCAACCCATGGCCTGCAATAAAATTAATTGTTGATGGTTTTCAACACCTTCAGCAATGATTTTTAATTTAAGCGTTTTGCCCATCGCTATAATCGCACGAATAATGGCTTCGTCGTCAGGGTCATCGGTAATGTCATTAACAAAAGAGCGATCTACTTTAAGTTTACTGATCGGGAACTGGCGCAAATAACTCAATGACGAATAACCCGTACCAAAATCGTCCATGGCAAAACGGACACCCAGTTGATTGATGCTTTCTAGTATCCGAATGTTGTCTTCAACATTTTCCATTAATAAACTTTCTGTAATTTCAAGCTCAAGTTGGTCTGCCTTCATCCCTGTTTTTTGTAAAATATCAGCGATGGTAACAATAAAAGAATCATCTATTTGACGCACAGACACATTCACGGCCACCGAAAGATTCAAGTCGGCTTCGCCGTTCCACTGTTTAAACGTTCGGCAAGATTCTTCCAGTACCCAGTCACCTATATCACGGATTAATCCTGTTTCTTCTGCAACCGGTATGAATTCAATCGGTGATACTAACCCGGCTGTCGGGTGCATCCAGCGCACAAGGGCTTCTGCACCTTCTAATGAGCCTGTGTCGGCATTGACTTGTGGTTGATAATGCACCACAAACTCATTTTCTTTAATCGCTCGGCGCAGCTCTGTTTCAATGGTTAAACGATTATTAGCCCGCTGATTCAATTCTTCAGTATAAAACTGATAGTGATTACCGCCACTGGCTTTAGCGCTGAACATCGCAGTATCGGCATTGCGCATTAAAGTATGAGATTCAATAGAGTCTTGAGGATAAATACTGATACCAATGCTGCAAGAGGTGTTTAGCTTATAGTAATCAATAGCAAATGTTTGGCTAAGGCTTTTGTTGATGGTTACTGCAAGATTTTTTATGTCGTCGATATTGATGGGGTTAACCATCATTACCATAAATTCATCACCGCTTAAACGCGCTAATAAATCGTCCTCGCTAATGCATTGTTGCAGACGCTCTGCCACTAATTTTAATAAGCGATCACCTACTTGATGGCCAAGTGAATCGTTAATAGTTTTAAATCGATCAAGATCAATGAACAACAGCGCTATTTGTTTTTCTTCTCTAAATTGGCCAATACGGTTAATTAATTCATCGTTAAAAGAGTAGCGGTTAGCCAGTTCGGTAAGAGGATCGCGCGTGGCTAAATATTCAACTTGCTGCTGCGATAACATGTGTTCGGTGATGTCGAGAAAGATGCCTTCTAAAAAAATGGTCTTTTTTTCTTTTAGATTTTTGCTGTCTACTGAATTGCTGTCGGCATTAATGGCTCGACCTCTGTCCATAATCCACTTTAATTCACCATTAGGAGCAGTAATGCGAAACACATTCTCATATTGTTTTTTAGAGCTGTTAATACTGTCGGCATGCTTGATCAAAATATCTTGATCATCTTCGTGAATACTATCAAACGGGTTTTTGTCACCCGACAAATAACTGTGGGCAGAGTGCCCTAATAACTCTTGGCAACCATCGGTAATAAACAGTACTTGATAATCGGGTATACGAATTCGATAGACAATACCGGGTATATTTGAGACCAATAGTTTCAATGTTCGTTCTTGTTCAAGCAATGCATTTTCTGTCATACGATAAGTGGCTTGGGCGTTATCGAAACGTAATTTAGAAAAACGAAATCCGCTGAATGTGGCTATTAAAAATGCCAACAACATAATGGTTGGGCCGACTATTAGTTTTAACCAAGCAATAATCGCGTGAGTCATGGGCACAGAAACAACCACAAATAAATCAAGGTTTTTTAAGTGTTGAATACTGCCAAGACGGTTAATATCATCAAGGCCTTGGTGATTATAAAAACGCGCAGCACCGGTATTGATCAATCTTTCAATATTAAAATTTCTACCAGCAACTTCTATAGCAATCGGCTTGCCCAATAAATCGCGCTTATGCATTGGTAAAGGATTTGCGTAAAGCAGATTGTCTTCACTATCTATTACGCGTATTGCCGTATCGTGAATATTATTTACCGAGTTCCAGTTGAGCTGCCGGTTGCTGGTTGATAACGCGATGCACAATAAACTGGCACCGCTGAAGGCTGTGCTTCGGCATATAGGTAAATATTGGCTGGTATTGGCTTTGCCCAAGCTAAAGGTAGTTGCAAATGCTGGGGTTTTACTAGCGTTGAGTTTTTCATGCAAATAATCTGAAAACACGATGTTATTCAAACTTAAATCTAAGCTTGGATCTTGCGCGCTACTATTGATGGTTTGAAATGACGAAAATAATAAGGTGTTATCAGCCGTTATTAAAAAACTATGGTCAAAGCTCTCGTGCTGTTGATTGTAAAAAAAATCTTCGATATTAAGTTGTTCAGATTCTGCGGCTAATAAACCTTGTTCTAGGCGATCAATTTGATAAAACAAAGAAGTAGCTTGTTGTTGTGTGTTTTTACTAACAAGATAGTTCATCGATTCCAATTGAGTAAAAAAAGACTTTGTTGTGCTAAACCAAGCAGTGGTCGAATAAGAAATAAAAATTAAACCAAACAACAGCCACGATAAATACAGGGCGCTTCTTATCGGGTACTTAGTTATGCTTGATTGTAAGTTTTTAATCAATGTCACCGCTTTTATCTCTGTTAATATCGGTTAAGTATTTGCTTGTGAAAAAATTACGATATGCTGGCTTTTTATTTCTTTATCAATTAATTAATCAGTCAATAGAGAGAGCTGTTTGCAATAGTTCCCAAACAGATTCCATCATAAGAGGTTGAGCTAGAGCCGTTGGGTGTATGCCATCAGCTTGCATCATACCTGGTTGAGCTGCAATACCTTCAAGTAAAAAAGGCACGAGCAATACATCATGCTTTAGTGCTAAGTCGTGGTACTGCTGGGCGAATAAATTACTGTACGTTTCGCCATAATTAGGGGGGATTCTCATGCCTAAAAGCAGTACATTCGCCCCCGATTGTTTACTTTGAGTAATCATGGTTTCAAGATTTTTGCTAATGACTCTAATGGGACTTCCTCTTAAACCATCGTTACCGCCTAATTCAATAATCACCGTATTAGGTGCATGTTGCTTTAATAAAGCGCCGATTCTATTAGCGCCGCCGCGTGAGGTTTCACCACTGATGCTGGCATTCACCACGCTATAAACAGGGGTTAGCGGGTCTAAACGAGTCGTTAATAAATGTACCCAGCCTTGTTCTTGCTTAATACCATAGCTGGCACTGATGCTATCGCCCATGATTAGGATTGTTTGTTGCAACGATTGGCTATTCTCCCTTGCCATGGCATGAGGTAAGCTCATGCTAAGCAATAAGCAAACCATAAACAAAACCATGATATGAACAAGGTGGCGCGGTATATGAGTAATCAGGTTGAACATGAACAACAGGTTCCTTTACTAGATTTAAAGCATGTCGTGAAACAAGTAACAAACGTAACAACGGGTGGAGAACAACTCACCATTCTGCAGGGCTTAGACTTACTTATCAAGCCAGGTGAAACGGTGGCGATTGTGGGTGCTTCTGGCAGTGGTAAATCGACTCTGCTGGGTATTATGGCAGGGTTAGATCAAGCCTCAAAGGGTGAAGTATGGCTTAATGGCCAGCCAATGCATACGTTGGATGAAGATGAACGTGCCGCTGTGCGTGCAGACGGTGTCGGCTTTGTATTTCAGAACTTTCAATTACTACCCGCACTAACCGCCTTAGAAAATGTCAGCTTACCTCTTGAAATGAGTGGGCAGCATTCATTAAAGCAATGCCGGTCATTGGCTACTGAATGGCTTAACAAAGTAGGATTAAGCCATCGTTTAACCCATTCACCGACTCAGTTGTCGGGAGGGGAGCAGCAGCGAGTAGCCATTGCTCGAGCTTTTGCTTGCCAACCTAAAGTATTATTTGCCGACGAGCCAACCGGAAATTTAGATCGTAATACCGGTAAATACATTATTGATTTATTGTTTGAGCTTAACCAGCAAAACAATACCAGTTTGATTTTGGTCACTCACGACGAGCATTTAGCCCAGCGTTGTCAGCGCACTATTCATATCGACGACGGTAAAATCATTGGCGACAGTTCAGCGACAGCGTTGAACGGCACAACCCAAGGAGGCAACCCATGAGCATGTCTAGCCAAGGGCGATTGTCTTTGCTGAGTTTACGCTTACTACTGGCCGAAATTAAAGCAGGCAAGATGACGGTGATTTTGTTGGCATTAATATTAGCCGTGACTTCAGCGACTATTATTAGTGTTTTTAGCCAACGACTCGACAGTGCTATGTTGAATAAAAGCACCGAGCTGCTGGGTGCCGATATGCGCCTTAAATCACGAGAAACTATCGCAGAATCTTGGTATCAGCAAGCGCAAGCACTAGGGCTAAATACCGCAACCACGTTAGAGTTCCCCAGTGTGGTGTTGTTTAACCAAGATATGGCACTTGCTGCTGTTAAAGCGGTAGATGATGCCTACCCACTCAAAGGTGCAGTTACCACCGAGCCGCTATTCAACGGCGCAGATGATAGTGGCAGTCCTAAGCAAGGCGAAGTATGGATAGAAGCACGACTACTGGCACTGCTTAACGCGCAAGTGGGTGATGTGTTAGAAGTAGGCGCTATTAAGCTCAAGGTCAGTGCAGAGATTACCAACGAGCCAGATCGTGGAGGAAATTTTTACAGTTTGTCGCCACGCTTGATGATGCATCTAAACGATGTGGCTGCCGCCAAATTAGTTCAACCAGGAAGCCGAGTTAGTTGGCGCATGCTGATGTCAGGAGAAGCATCTGCACTCAAACAGCTACAGCAGCAGTTAGAGCCGAGTTTATTAAGTCACCAAAAATTTGAATCACTTACCGATAACAACCAAGCCTTAGCTAACTCGTTGAAAAAAGCGCGCAGCTATTTATCGTTAGCAGCTATGCTGGCAATTATTTTAGCGGGCATTGCCATCGCCATGGCCGCACAAGATTATGCACGTCAGCATTTTGATAGCAGTGCTTTGCTGCGTACTTTAGGGGCTAGTCGCTCTTACGTTACTCGCTTGTACTTGTTTCAACTGGTGTATTTAGCCTTAATCGCCACGGTATTGGGGTTAACCTTGGGGTATTTTGGCCAGCAACTACTGTCGGGTATTTTAGCCACAACCTTTAGCCAAACCTTGCCATCGGCGGATGTGTCGGCCTGGTTAATTGCCAGTCTCACCGCGCCTGTGACCTTGCTTGGCTTTGCCTTGCCGCCTTTATTGCAGTTAGGGCGAGTATCCCCTCTGCGAGTATTAAGACGCGAATTAGAACCCATGAGTTGGAACAGTTGGGCTATTTATGGTTTGGGTTTATTAATGATGGCGCTGCTGAGTTATTGGTTTAGCAAAAACTTAATCATGACCTTGATTGTTATTTTGGCTGGCTTTGTGACCTTACTCGTTTTGTTATTTATTTTGCAGTTTATCTTGTATGTGATGAACCGTATCATGCCCATGGCGAAAATGACCCTCAGCATGCGCTTTGCGTGGATGCAGATAAACCGCGATCGTTATCGCACCTCGATTCAAATTTTGGCATTTGGCTTAACTATGATGGTGATGTTAATTATTGCTATTGTGCGTAACGACTTATTGCAAGATTGGCAAAAAAGTTTACCCGCAGACAGTGCCAACTTTTTTGCCATGAATATTCAAAATTTTGAAGTTGAAGACTATCAAAAAGATCTAACAGCCGCCGGCTTTACTACTTCCACTGCCTACCCTATGGTGCCAGGGCGTTTAACCACAATTAATAATGTGATCGTAAAAGACGACCCTGTTTATGCAAAAGATCCTGCGGTGCAGCGCGATTTGGTATTAAGTGGTGGCTTAGAATTACCCGCAGGCAATACCTTAATCGAAGGAGAATGGTTTAATGGTGACGAAACGTTAGCGGTATCCCTTGCCGACGGTTTGGCCAGTCGATTGCAATTGAAGATAGGCGATCAGCTGCAATTTGATATTGCCGGTGAAACCTTAACCGTTACGGTATCGAGTATTCGTAAAGTCGACTGGGGTAGTATGAAACCTAATTTTTATGTTTTATTTTCCCCCGATGTTGTTGAACTGTTGCCACTGAATTACCTCACCAGTTTTTATGTACCCAGTGAGTTAAGTGCAGAGTTAACCGATATTATTAGGCAATATCCGGGTATCACCTTACTCGATGTCAGCCAAGTAATTATCCAAGTGCAATCAATTTTGGCACAAGTTACCTTGGCGATTGAATACTTACTGATTCTGGTATTAATTGCCGGTTTCTTAGTGTTATTGGCGGCTTTGCGTTCAAGTTTAGGCGAGCGCTTGCAGCAAGGTGCTGTGTTGAGAACGTTAGGGGCTAAGCGTCAGCAATTACGCAATATGCAATGGTTTGAGTTTTTAATCATGGGTGCGTTAGCCGGTATCATTGCTACCGCAGGCGCTGAGGTCATTTGCTGGTTGCTGTATCAGCGTTTATTCGATATTCCATACCCTTGGCATTTGTCTTATTGGTTTTGGTTACCCTTAGTGGCTGCAGTGGTAATTGCTGCGCTGGCTGTGCGTAATTTAACCCCAGTGATTAAACAAGCACCTTTGGTAATCTTGCGTAAGTTATGACGGCTACTAGCGGTCATAACTTTTAGCAAAAAAGAATTTTAATTAAACATAATTTTTAAATGACGATCGTGATGCAAAAGAAAATAGCCATTAATATTATTATGGGTTTTTTAGGGGTGGGTAAAACAACCGCTATTTTAAATATTTTAAAAAAGAAACCCAGTTCAGAAAAGTGGGCAGTGTTAGTCAATGAATTTGGTGAAGTGGGCATAGACGGAGCCATTCTCTCTGAACAAACCGGTATGGTCATTAGCGAGGTACCCGGTGGCTGCTTATGTTGTGTTTCTGGCATACCTTTTCAGGCGGCGTTGTCGCAGTTAATTGCGCAGCAACAGTTTGACCGAATTTTGATAGAACCGACGGGGTTGGGCCATCCTAAGAATTTAATTCGTAGTTTATTAGCAAAAGAATATGCAGCACATTGTGAACTTAAAGCATCTATTTGTTTACTCGACCCGCGGCAATTAAAAAACCCGCGTTATCAGCAACATGAAACCTTTAATGATCAGTGTTTTTTGGCCGATGTGCTGGTGGCGAATAAAACCGATCTGTGTGATGCCACTGATCAGAAAATATTTACACAATATGCTCAGACTATGTTGCCGCCAAAAGCAGCATTAGGCTGGGTTGAGCAAGGTAATATTGATTTAGACTGGTTACAGCTAAACAGCGATACCCGCCGCCAAGGTAAAGGCGAGCATCATTCTCACGGCGAGCATCATTCTCATAATAGTTCTGCAGATAACCCACAGGCGTTACAACCGGTGGCATTAACTTCGGGGCAAGCGTATCAGTGCTTTCAAAATCAAGGAATGGGCTATTATTCGCTAGGTTGGTTGTTTGCAGAAGACCAAGTTTTTAATCATGCGGCGTTGAGTGAATGGTTAATGCTGTTGGAGGTAGAGCGAGTAAAAGGATTGGTGATTACCGATCAAGGTACGCGAGTGATGAACTTGCGTGACCAAGTATTTAGCGAAATGGTGACTCGATCTTTAAAACAAAGCCGCTTAGAAATCATTCATAATCAAGCTTTGAATAAACGCGAATTAGAGCAGGGTTTGTTGGCTTGCTTGCGTTAATATACACAGGTTAGAAGTACAAAATGAATATTATGGAGTTTTTAAGGCAATGGCCAATATACTCGTAGTAGAAGATGAACAAGCCATCGCAGAAATGATTGTTACCAGTTTAGAAATGAACGGTTATCAAGTAAAGCGAGCGGCAAATGGCCAACTGGCGTTGCAGATGATTATCGACAGCCCGCCCGACTTAATATTAGCCGACTGGATGATGCCGATGATGACAGGCTTAGACTTAGCTCAGCGCTTAAAGCGCGACCCTCATACTGCAGAAATTCCTATTATTTTACTTACCGCTAAATCTGAAGAAGGCGACAAGCTAAAAGGCTTTGATGCCGGGGTAGATGATTACGTGGTAAAACCGTTTTCACCTCGCGAGTTACTAGCTCGAATAAAAGCCGTGTTGCGCCGTGGTCCTGCAGACACTGAAGGCAATGGATTAACCGCAGGGACATTAGTATTAGATCGTGCCGCTAAAAAAGTCACCATTGCTGATAACGCTATTAGCTTGGGGCCGCTTGAGTTTCGTTTATTAGAGTTTTTTATGCTGCATCCCGATCGCGTATATTCTCGCGAACAATTACTCGATCGAGTATGGGGCGGTAATGTGTATGTCGAAGACAGAACAGTTGATGTGCATATACGTCGTTTACGAAAAAATATATCGCTGCACAATCATGATGCGTTAATACAAACAGTACGAGGTGCAGGGTATCGTTTCTCTGTTGAATCGTGGAATCATTAGCAGCCGACAGCGAGATAGCTAAGGAACACGAACAGGCTAAAGAAAACAAACTGCAAAAAAAAGCTTGGCAGCGCGACGTTTTGCGGATGATTGCTATTGTTGCTATCTCTGGGCTGGTGGGGCTATCGTTTGATCAAATTTTTTGGGGCATATTAGCCGGTTTAATCATTTCTCATGGCTTAACTTTGCACCGTTTATACGGTTTATTTAGGTGGAGTCAGCAGCAGGCCAGTGCCCCTCAAGATAGCGGTTTAATTGGTTACAGTGCTGATGCGATTATTCGCCGCGAACGCCGATTGACTAAAAAAATTAAGCGCCAAAAAAAGCAATTAAAGCGTATTGTCGAAGGTGTAGAGTCATTGCAAGATGGCGTATTATTTATTGATCAAGCCGGTTTCATTAGCAACTTTAATCGTGCGGCGTGTCACTTATTAGGGTTAAAAGAAGACAGTGATAAAGGGCAACACATCACCAATTTTTTACGTGCGCCGCGATTCGTCAAATATTTTAATAAAGGCAATTACCGCGAGCCTATTGACCTAGAAAGTCCATACCGATCAAATCTTATAGTGCAAGTACAGGTGATGAAATTTGGTGCAGACCAAAAAGTAATTATTGTTCGAGACATTACCGAACGCCAGCGAGTTGAAACCATGCGGCAAAACTTTATTGCCGATGTTTCTCATGAATTACGCACACCCTTAACCGTGATCAGTGGTTATTTAGAAATGCTGGGTGATGCCGAATTAAATACTGCAACGGCTCGGGTGATTCATCAAATGACAGGCCAGGCAGAGCGGATGAATCATTTGGTAAACGATTTGCTGCATCTGTCTAAGTTAGAAAGTAATAACTCGGGTATTGGCAATGCGTGGTTTGCTTTTAAACCATTTTGCATAGCGAGCATCGATCAATTAAAAACTTATACGCCGTTATCTTCAAACGGTGAAGCATTACCAGCGGCGACCATTGATTGTGATTTTTGTAATACCCGCGAGCAAACCGACCCCGTTGCCGACATAGAAATTTACGGTTTTGAAGAAGAGTTTTCGTCGGTCGTGACTAACTTAATCACCAATGCCATTAAATACGGCCATAAAGAAGGTCAAGCGGCAGAAGTTGTGATCAGCGCTCAGCGAACGGCTTTGGGTTTAGAAATAGCGATTAAAGATAATGGCGAAGGCATAGCCGAGCACCACCTTGAACGTTTAACAGAACGCTTTTATCGGGTTGATGAATCAAGAGAATCTACTGTTGGTGGTTCTGGCTTGGGCTTAGCGATTGTTCGTCACGCGTTGGGGCATCATGATGCACAGTTAAAAATAGACTCTGTTTTGGGCCAAGGCAGTTGTTTTAGCTTTGTCATTCCTAATGAAAGAATTCGTCAAAAAGATAATAATGAAGGCAAAATAAAAAGTGCAAAAAGAAAAAGTCGAAGAAAAAAATAAAGAGAAAATAAAGAGAAAAAACGAGAAGTTAAAGACCTTCTAATATTATAAGAAGGTCCTTAAGCGGCTAAAGTTATTTAAATTAAAAAGTCATTTATAAAGCCATTTATAAAGCCATTTATAAAGCAGACTAACAAGCAAATTAAAATTTATATTCTAAACCTACCCCATAGTACTCATTGCTGCTGTCGTCACCAAACTCTTCATCCGTTGCAAAGGCATATACCTTCGCGCCTTTACCGAGCTTATAGTCTGCACCCAAGCTATAAGTTTCAGCATTGTCTTTAACGATATCAGATTGGCCGTATTGAGCTTTTAATGTGATATCAGACGTTGCTTTATAAGCAGCAGAGTAAACCCAGCCTTCATTATCGTTAGCATCACCAGCGCGGTTATCTTGTTCCCATAAACCACCTAGTGTTAAATCAGCGATTGAATACTGAGCAACTACTCGAAGTACATCGGTATCTACAAGAACATCGGTATCGTAGGCAATTGCAGCATACACGTTGTTATTAGAAAACGTTAATGAGCTAGAAGTACCATCATTGACTGTTTCATCTTCAGATGCGATGTGCGCAACCGTTGCAACAAAGCCCGCTACTTTAGGTGTGTTATATTGAATGGTATTTTTCGTACGTTTATCACTATCAGTGATTGCGCTTTTGATATCACCTTCAAGGTCATTGAATAAATCAACTTTCTTTTGAGCTTTCTTCAACGGCGTATCGAACATACCGATTTGAACTTGACCAAAGCTACCCTTAATACCGGCAAAGATATTGCGCTGGCTGAACGTTTGGCCACCTTTATCACCGTCATCAACTTGAGTTTCATACTCAGCTTGGTAAATAGCTTGCAAACCGTGGTTTAGTTCAATTTTACCTTTAACACCTAAGCGAGAAGCGTTTGATACAACTTCAGAGATGCTACCTTTGCCTTCTTCTTGGGTATTTTGTACTGAGACGTTAATTTTTCCGTAGAATTCAGGTAATTCAACTTCTACTTTTTCTGCGTTGGCAAAAGCAGGAAGTAGAGCTGCAATCGCTAAAGAAAGTGTGGTTTTTTTCATATTTAGATTCATGTTCATATTTTTAGTTAAACTCTTAGTTATATTTTACATTTATTTCTAAAGTATTTATCAATATACAAAACCCAGTTAATCATTCTCTTAACAAGGTTCTAACCTTAAACTCGTAACGATTATGTTTCATTAATGTTACAGAAATATTACGACATAAGATTAAATTAAAAATTTTAATTTAATTAATCGCTTTTAATAAAAGTATTTATTAAATCAGAATCATCAATAGTGGCATGTTCTTCCATTTCTGAGACTGAACTGTGGCGAACGTCAGCACCACTAACCAAATAAATAACCTGCTCACTGATATTGCGAGCGTGATCACCAATCCGCTCAATAGCACGCAATATCCATAAGATATTAATCGCTTGACTGATCGAACGTGGGTCTTCCATCATATAAGTGCTAAGCTCGCGAATCGCCGAAGCATATTGCTCATCTACCATTTTATCACTGCGCACTACCTCAATAGCTCCTTCAATATCGTGGCGGGCAAAGGCATCAAGCGCATCAGAAGTCATTTTTACCACCGCTGTGCCCATGTGGCGAATGGCTTGGTGGCATATTTTAGAGCCCGCTTTGTTACTATTGGCAACTTCTAATGTGTGTATAGCAACTTTAGCAGCTTCGTCGCCCATGCGCTCTAAATCGCGTACAACTCGCGATACAGCAATCACCATACGCAAATCTGAAGCAGCTGGCTGACGACGGACTAAAATGTGTGTGCACTCTTGGTCAATGGCGACTTCCATTTTATCAACGTCGTCTTCACGCTTAATAATTTTGTTCGCCGTTTTAATGTCATCGCTTAAAATTGATTCAATAGCATCCTCTACTTGTTTTTGTACTAAGCCGCCCATCGCAAGCATTTGATTGCGAATAGCTTCTAAGTCTGCGTTAAATTGTTGAGAAATGTGCTGGTTAAAATCCATCGTTAATATCCTATTTTTTAATACTTATATTTAAGTTGGTAGAATTTTTGAAAAAAACTATCCAAAGCGGCCGGTAATATAAGCTTCCGTTAATGTATGTTCAGGCTTGGTAAATACTGTTTCGGTTGGGTTTACTTCAATTAACTGCCCTAAATGGAAATAGGCTGTGCGTTGTGAAACACGCGCTGCTTGTTGCATAGAGTGAGTAACAATAGCGATGGTGTACTTGGCGCGTAGTTCGTCAATCAACTCTTCTATTTTAGCCGTTGCGATAGGATCTAGAGCCGAGCAGGGTTCATCCATTAAAATAACTTCTGGATCTACCGCAATGGTGCGAGCAATACAAAGACGTTGTTGCTGACCACCGGAAAGTCCTGTGCCTGGAGAGTGAAGACGGTCTTTTACTTCATTCCATAAGCCTGCGCGCTGTAAACTTTTTTCGACCATTTCATCCAATTCAACACGGGTTTGAGCTAAGCCGTGAATACGCGGGCCATAAGCAACGTTATCGTAAATTGATTTTGGGAAAGGATTGGGCTTTTGAAAAACCATACCCACCCGTGCGCGCAGCGGTACGGTATCAACATCTGGGCCGTAGATGTTTTCGTTATCCAGTAATATGTCACCCTTCACGCTACAGATATCAATGGTGTCGTTCATGCGGTTTAGGGTACGCAAGAAGGTTGATTTACCGCAACCCGATGGTCCAATCAATGCGATAACTTCATTTTCGCCAATGTCTAAACTTACATCATAGATGGCTTGCTTTTCGCCATAAAAAACATCGACGTTACGCGCTGATATTTTTGCTTTTTGGCTAAACGGAATGCCGGTAGTTTTATGGTTTTCGATCAGTTGCATTGAATTAGTGTGTTTCAAAATCATCTTCCATTCTTTTAAATTCGTTTTTAATTTATCGATCTTTTTATTAAGTCATTTACAGGGAGTAGTCTTTGCTGATTCCCTACCAACGGCGCTCTAAGCGGCGGCGTAAAATAACGGCAGTGGTATTCATCACCACCAAAAATGATAATAAAACTAAGATAGCGCCAGAGGTGCGTTCTAGAAAAGCGCGTTCAGGGCTATCCGACCATAAAAATATTTGCACCGGTAATACGGTAGATGGATCGTTAATAAAGCCTGGTACATCAACTACGAAGGCCACCATACCAATCATTAATAGCGGGGCAGTTTCACCTAAGGCTTGCGCCATACCAATAATAGTACCGGTAAGCATGCCGGGCATTGCTAACGGTAATACATGATGAAAAACCACTTGGTTTTTAGATGCGCCCAATCCATAAGCGGCTTCGCGAATAGAAGGCGGAACGGCTTTAATTGCTGCACGAGAAGAAATAATGATAGTTGGCAGTGTCATTAAGGTTAAAACTAAACCGCCTAATAAAGGGGTAGAGCGTGAGACACCAAAAATATTAATAAAAATGGCCATGCCTAATAAACCAAAAATAATAGACGGTACAGCCGCGAGGTTATTAATATTAATTTCGACGATTTCGGTAAATTTATTACGTGGCGCAAACTCTTCTAAATAAATAGCAGCTGCAATACCAATTGGAAACGACAGAACCAGCGTGACCATTAGCGTTAATAGCGTGCCTTTAATTGCACCGTGAATACCGGCTAATTCTGGTTCACGAGAATCACCATTGGTAAAGAATAATGTATTGAAGTGAGTATCCAAGCGACCGGATTCAACCCAAGAATTTAACCAAGCTAATTGCTGCTCAGAAAGACGATCGTTACTTTCGCCAGCGGCTAGGTCGCGATCGTGTTTAAACCATTGATCAACGTCATCATCCATTAATAATTCAATCGTGATGCTGGTATTTAAGGCTTCTGGATTTTCTAGCAAGTGCTCTTGCAGTTGCCAGGCAGCACCAGGGCTAATAAGTTTAAACAGAGCACGTTTTGCACTGCGACCACTAGGATTAACTTCTTTATCGAAGTGACGTTTAATTAAGCCATCGAAGTTAGCAAAACGTACTTCGTTTACCGTACTGTCTTTCGTTAGGTTTAAGTAACTGCTGTCTAAAACAATGTCTGTCGTTAAGCTGGTTTGTTTAAATGCCGAGGTGCCTTTACTGGCAATATCAGTAAATAAGAGCACCAAACACAACATGCCAAAAAAAACCGAAGCCATGCCATACAGGCGAAAGCGTGTTTCTTTAGCACGACGACGAGCTAGGCTTTTTTCAACCTTTTCTCGCGTGGTTAAAATTTTTTTAGAATCGTTATTTGGTTGAGAATTCATATTATTCGCCGATGGATTAGTCATATTGCTCTCTGTATTTCTGAACAATTTTTAGTGCGACAAAGTTAAGTACTAAGGTTGATAAAAACAGTACAAGCCCAAGCGCAAACGCAGCCAATGTTTTTGGAGAGTCAAATTCTTGGTCGCCAACTAACAAGGTTACGATCTGAACCGTTACTGTGGTAACACTGTCGAGAGGGTTGGCAGTTAAATTAGCGGCCAGACCAGCCGCCATAGCAACAATCATGGTTTCGCCAATGGCGCGAGAAACGGCCAGCATAATTGCGCCGACAATACCGGGTAAGGCTGCTGGAATAACAACTTGGCGAATGGTTTCGTTTTTAGTAGCACCTAAACCAAAGCTGCCATCGCGTAATGATTGTGGAACCGCGTTAATTACATCGTCAGATAATGACGAAACAAAAGGAATGATCATAATCCCCATTACTAGGCCCGCGGCTAACGCACTTTCAGAAGACACTTCTAAGCCCAAGTCTGCTCCTAACACTCGTATAAACGGGGCAACGGTTAAGGCGGCAAAAAAGCCATACACAACGGTTGGAATGCCCGCCAATACTTCTAACGCTGGCTTGGCATATTTACGCACACCGGAGCTGGCGTATTCCGACAGATAAATGGCCGCCATTAAACCAATCGGCACTGCAATGATCATGGCGATGGCAGAAATTAATAAAGTACCCGCAAATAAAGGTACAGCACCAAAGCTACCAGATGAGCCTGATTGGTCGGCGCGTAAAGCAACTTGAGGTGACCAGGTTGTGCCGAATAAAAATTCGCTTGGGCTAACAATTTGAAAGAACATCCAAGCTTCAATCGTAACACTGGCTAAAATACCGACGGTGGTTAATACCGCAACACCAGAGCTGGCTAGTAATAGCCAATTAATAATGCGCTCCATTTCAACACGGGCGCGTAAGGCGGGATTAATGCGACGATAAGTTACAACAAAACAGATCAAACATAAGCTCAGGGCAATACCAGAGTTTAATAATAATGTGCGTTCGTTTAATGCTGATAAATGTTCAACGGCTGGTTTTAAGCTTGGGTCAGCCGCAATTCCAGAACCTGAAGCTAAGTTGTGAACTTTACTAATCGTTAGCTGAATTGTGGAAGAATCAGCTGCTTGAATTTCAGCAGGAAGTTGCGCAATTAACAGATGATTAATCACCGGCGCTTCGAATAAGTGCCAGGTTAATAACAAAATTAAGGCAGGTACCCCAGTCCACAAAGCCATTAAGGTGCCGTAGTGATCGGGCAAGGAGTGCATTCGCATGCCTTGATTAGATATTGTTCGTGCACGGTTTCGACCTAAGAAATAGGCACCCCCGAGAACAATAATGACGATAATGAGCAGGCTACTAAAATTCATGTGTCTGTTTATTTACCTGTAATGTTTTTAATTATGGAATACGCAAAAACCGAAACTCATTCTTTTATAGAATCAGTTCCGGTATTGAGTACGGCTTTAATAGAATCTATTGATTCGCTATTGCTGATAGCGTAGTTAAATTTTTAACCGTGCTAAGTACTTTGTTACGTTCTTTATCCGACATTGGAATCATACCTTTCTCAGCCAAATATCCATATTCGCCCATGGCTTTTTCTGACGTGAATTCTGCAAGGTATTCTTCAATGCCAGGAATTACGCCAACGTGTGCTTTTTTAACATAAAAGAATAACGAGCGACTTACCGGATAAGTACCATCTGATATCGCATCAAACGTTGGTAGCTTGCCATCAATTAAAGAGCCTTTAACCTTGTCGGAGTTTTGCTCTAAGAAACTAAAACCAAATACACCCAGCGCCGTTGGGTTGGCTACCAGCTTTTGCACGATTAAGTTGTCGTTTTCACCCGCTTCCACATAAGCACCGTCTTCGCGAACCGCGTGACAAACTGCTTTGTACTTTTTCTTGTCTTGCTTCTTCATTGCTTTAATGAAAGGGAAAGTCTTGCAGCCGCCCTCTAATGCAAGCTCAGCAAAAGCATCACGCGTACCTGATGTCGGTGGTGGGCCCAATACTTCGATCTTAGCTTTTGGTAATGATGGATTGATCTGATCCCAAGAGGTATATGGGTTGTCGACCAAGGTTTCACTGCCGTTAGGATTTGGGATATTTTTAGCCAATGCTAGAAAGATCTCACGGCGAGTGAGTGAAAATTGCTGAGCCGCTTTGGTATTGGCTAATACGATGCCGTCGTAACCAACCATTACTTCAACAATGTCTTTAATCCCATTTTTTGCACAAAGTTCGACTTCTGAGCTCTTAATCGCGCGAGAGGCGTTGGTAATGTCAGGAGTTGAGCTGCCTACACCCGAGCAAAATAATTTTAAACCACCACCAGAGCCAGTCGATTCTACCTTAGGTGTCGCAAAGTTAGTTGCACGGCCAAAGCGTTCGGCAACCACTGTTGAAAATGGATAAACGGTAGAGGAGCCCACAATGCTGATGTGATCGCGTTGTGCGTTGGCTGACATGCTGATTGCTGATGCTGCAAGTGCAGCGCTTAGAGCTAAAACTTTTTTCATCTTCACTTCCTGTTTAATTGTCATTCTTATCTAGACCATTCCAGATAAGAAATATTTTTTCTAATCATTATTCAGTGATGAAGAGTATCTAGGTGCAATGTTACAGAAATATGACATGGGCGTAATATTCAAAAAATTAGCATAAGTAGTGAAACAGGTATGAATTGTGCTCTAAACCTATCAGTGAGTAAGGCATTAGAATTGGTTAAATATGCTGCGTTAGGGTTGGATATGGACGTAATACATGGGTTTATAAGCAATAATGGGCTGTCAGAGGCGTTTTTACAGCAAGCGGTGTACTGGTTTGATCCACTGGTTGAAAAACTGATAGAGCACCAAATTGGTGCGAAAAGAACTTTTGTGGTCGGTATCAACGGTTGCCAAGGTTCTGGAAAAACAACTTTGGCTGAATATTTGTGCTTACGCTTGAAAGCGCGAGAACTTAAAGTCGCAGCCATATCGATAGACGACTTCTATTTAACCCATACCCAAAGACAGCAGCTTGCTTTAGCAGTCCATCCACTGTTAGCGACTCGAGGGGTGCCAGGCAGCCATGATTTAGAACTGGCTTTAGAAACCTTGCAGCAACTATCAACTACCAGTGGCGCAGTAAAAATTCCAAAGTTTAATAAAGCTCAGGATGATCGCCTTCCCAAAGAACAGTGGCCAGTAGAGTCGGAAACACCTCTCGATATTATTATTCTAGAAGGCTGGTGTGTGGGAATTAGTGCTGAAACAGAAGATGCCTTATTAAAGCCAGTCAATGAACTTGAATCCTTACAAGACCCAAATGGGAAATGGCGCCGATATGTAAACCAGCAATTAGAGAATGATTATCCCGCACTTTGGCAGCTCATAGATTGTCTGATCATGCTGCAAGTGCCTAGTTTTAGCTGCGTCTACCAATGGCGATTGGAGCAAGAGCAAAAAATAAAACCAGCATCAGTCAATCATCGCATTATGAATGCAGAGCAAATAAAACAATTTATTCAGCATTATGAGCGTCTGACTCAGCATAGTTTGAAAACTTTGCCACTAACCTGTCAGTACCTTTTTAAATTATCAGAAAATCGCTCGATTGTGGGTTATCAGGAACCACAGACTTTTTCAAAAGGTTCAGTTTTTGACACACCTAAAAATGAGTCGCCTTTAAAAGATCTGTTATTAAGAGGACCAAACAATGATTAAATCCGTTAATGACTGGCTAATTTTTACCGACCTAGATGGGTCTTTATTAGATCATGATAGTTATAGTCACAAAGCAGCAGATGGCTTGTTGCATGAGCTTGAGCAAAAACACATCCCAGTCATTTTAACCACCAGTAAAACCCGCGCCGAGGTTACAGCCTTACGCACAGAATTGAATAATGATCATCCATTTATTATTGAAAATGGTGCAGCGATTTATATTCCCCAAAATTATTTTTCAAGCAAACCAGAGGGATGTATTGAGCGCGATGGCTTTTGGGTGCATAGCATTTCTCAACCTCGTAGCCATTGGTTAGCGCTTTTAGAGCAAGCCAAGGCACTATTTCCTTGCAGCTTTAGTCACTTTGCTGCAATGAAAGAGGAGATTATTGCACAGGTTACTGGGCTAGCTGCACAGCAGGCATCACTAGCAAATACTCGAGAATACAGCGAGCCTATTTCTTGGTTAGGAGCAGAGAGTACGAAACAAGCTTTTATTGAATGGTTAGAAGAACAAGGGGGGAAGGTATTGCAAGGAGGGCGGTTTTTACACTTAGGTGATCAATGTAATAAAGGTAAAGCTTTAACTTGGTTAACAAAAGAATATCAAAACCAGTTCGATTCTGAACGCTTAAAAACCATAGCAATTGGTGATAGCGATAATGATATCGCGATGTTGGAAGAAGCTGACCTAGCCTTAATCATTCGATCTCCAGTGCACGCACCGCCTAAGTTAAAACGCGTGCGCGGTTTTTTTATCTCAGAAGAGTTTGGCCCTACTGGTTGGACGAATGGCTTACGACAGATTTTATAACATTATCAATCTAACTTTATTTAGAAGGAATTATTATGGCTGACTTTTATCAAAATGGCATTGTAACCACATTGCATAACCTTGCACATCGTCCACTAGAGGAGCTTGAAGACGAGTTAAGAGTGTTTAGTAAACAGCGGCCTATGTCATTAATTTTACCATCATTATTTTCTGAGCTAGAAGGTGAGGCGCTGCCCAATATTGTTAACAAATTAAAACAGGCAGATTATATAAATGAAATTGTTATTGGTTTAGATCGCGCAGATGAAGAGCAATACCGCTATGCGTTAACCTTTTTCGCGGACCTGCCGCAGCACCATCGAGTTTTATGGAATGAAGGGCCACGCTTGCAAGCTATTGATGCAGAATTACAAGCATTAAATTTAGCACCAAAAGAGTTAGGGAAAGGCCGAAATGTTTGGTACTGCATGGGGTACACTTTAGCATCGAACCGTTCTGAATCGGTTGCATTACATGACTGCGATATCGTGACGTACGATAGAGAATTGCTCGCACGATTGATTTATCCGGTCGCGCACCCGCGTTTCAATTATGAATTCTGTAAAGGCTTTTACGCCCGTGTTGCTGATGGAAAAATTAATGGTCGTGTTAGTCGTTTATTAGTCACACCGTTATTAAGAGCGCTTAAAAAAATATTTGGTGAAATGGAATATTTGCAATTCATGGATAGCTTTCGTTATCCACTAGCGGGGGAGTTTTCATTTCGAAAAGATGTATTAAATGATATTCGCATTCCTAGCGATTGGGGCTTAGAGATTGGTGTTTTATCTGAAATGCACAGAAATTATGCCAATAACCGCTTATGCCAGGTTGATATTGCAGATGTGTATGATCATAAGCACCAAGACTTATCTTTAGATAACGATCAAGGTGGCTTGTCGAAAATGTCGATTGATATTTCAAAAGCTTTGTTTCGAAAACTAGCGACGCACGGTAAAACATTTAATACCGAAACTTTCCGCTCTATTAAAGCAACGTACTATCGCATCGCCTTAGATTTTATCGAAACTTATCATAATGATGCGCTAATGAATGGTTTAACGCTAGATATACATGCGGAAGAAAAAGCAGTAGAACTTTTTGCACAGAATATTATGAAAGCCGGAGAAGCCTTTTTAGATAAACCCATGGAGACACCCTTTATCCCAAGCTGGAATCGAGTGATAAGCGCTAAGCCTGATATTTTAGAGCGTTTATACGATGCTGTTGAAGAGGATAATAAGGAGTTCATGTCTCGATGAGCTTATTCGATTCGGCATTATCACAGCGCTGTCAGCACTTGTTGGAATTGATTTATCATGAAACTGCCATGACAATTTCTGTTACTGAGCTGGCTGACGAATTGCTAACCATTATGGGGCTTGAAAGCAGCTGTATTTCTGATGTTAACCCTTCTCAGCAGTCCTGTGATTTGTGGGATCAAAAATCAACTGTCATGATCACTTACGGTGATAGTTTTTTATCAGCCAACGAGAAACCATTAATTACCCTAAAGCATTTTTTAGATGAGCATTGTGATGGGCTGATTAATAGCGTTCATATTTTACCGTTTTTTCCGTTCAGTTCGGATGATGGTTTTGCAGTGATGGATTTTTCCACTGTGAACGATGCATTAGGAAGCTGGCAAGATATTCAAAGTATTAGTCACGACTATCGCTTAATGGCGGATCTTGTAATTAATCATTGCTCTAGTCGTAGCTTATGGTTTCAAAATTTTATTAAAGGTGAGGGTCCGGGGCACGATTACTTTTATACGGCTACTGCAGAAGCAGATCTCTCTAAGGTGGTGCGACCAAGAACGAGTAGTTTGTTAAGAGAGACACAGACTAACAAGGGTATACAGCATGTGTGGTGTACCTTCAGCCATGACCAGGTAGACTTTGATTTTAGAAACCCTGATGTGCTATTGCAGTTTGTAAAAATAATTAGGCAGTATCTCGATATGGGGGTGAAAATATTTCGCCTCGATGCCATTGCCTTTTTATGGAAAAAAGCTGATTCGCAAAGTATCAACTTAGAAGAAACGCATAATCTAGTGCGGTTACTTCGATTATTGATCGAGCATGCACAAATAGATGCAATCATTATTACCGAAACCAATATTCCTAATCGAGAGAATCTTTCTTATTTTGGCAACGCTAACGAAGCTCACTGTGTGTACAACTTTGCTTTGCCTCCTTTATTAATCAATACCCTGTTAACCGGCAATAGCCATTATTTAAAACTCTGGTTAATGAGCATGCCGCCAGCGCAACTAGGCACAACGTATTTTAATTTTATTGCTTCTCATGATGGTTTGGGGTTAAGACCGATAGAAGGCATTTTATCAGATCACGAAACACAGTCCTTGGTCGATACGTTACAGGGCTTTGGTGGAAAAACTTCTTGGCGGGCATTGAAAAACGAGGCCGGCAAAGCGATACAAAAGCCTTATGAAGTGAATATCTCGTTATTTGATGCACTAAAAGGAACGATTAATGGGGAAGATAATAACGGCATTGAGCGTTTTATTTGTGCTCATGCCATTATGTTAGGTCTAGAAGGCATTCCAGCAATTTATGTGCACAGCTTGCTGGCTACGGGGAATGATTATCAACGCCTTCAGCATACGGGCCATAACCGCTCGATTAATCGCCATCAGTGGCAGTATGATGAGTTAAAAAAACTTTTAACGGCAGCAAATAACCAGCATTCGATTGTCTTTGATAAATTAAAATACCTAATAAAATTACGTCAGCAGCAGAAAGCCTTTCATCCCAATGCATTGCAATATACTTTGCATTTGGGTGATGCTATTTTTGCTTATTGGCGACAATCAATCGATAAAAAACAAAGTGTTTTTTGCATCAGTAATATCAGTGAGCATACGCAAGAGTTTATGTTAGCTGATATCAACTTAGACAGTCGCTACGATTGGTATGATCTTATCAGTGATAATCCTTTAATCAGTCAGCAAATGCTCATACAGCTGGTGCCTTACCAGACTCTTTGGCTGACCCAGGTCTAACTTTAAAACTTCAGTTAATGGTTTTTATAATAGTGATGCCTAAGCGTTTGGCCATTCTATTTAAATTAGCACGATCTGTTTTTAACTGGCGAGCTGCTGCTGACCAGTTTCCTTCGTTGTTCTCTAGTGCACTAGTAATTAATTGTCTTTGAAAATCATCTGTGGCTGACTTAATTCCCTCATCTAGTGATAAAGCGCTAATGTCTATTATTGTGGATGAGTTTGTTAAAGAATTACCTGTATGCTTTAGAGGTGTCGGTATGGGTGAGTTTGTACTGGTCTTTAGATTTTCAGCTATGTTATTCGTCAGTTGACCAATATGGCTCGTTTCAATAACAACCAAAGCTTTGCTGTCTACCGAGGTGTTGTCATCTGTGCTGGCTTTTAATGCCGCACGGTTAATCGTATGTTCCAGTTCACGTACATTGCCAGGCCAGGAGTAGAGTTTTAAATACTGAGTAACGCCAGCAGCAAATTTGATTTTTTGTAGGCCAAGTTTTCGGCGAATTTGTTCAATAAAGTAACCCGCTAAAAGTGCAATATCATTATCTCGCTCTCGCAAGGCGGGCACATGAATAGGGTAGGCGGTTAAACGGTGAAATAAGTCAGAGCGAAAATTCCCAGCTTTGACTTCTTGCTCTAAATCTCGGTTAGTTGCGGCAATAATACGCACATCCACCTTGTGTGTTTTATCTTGCCCTACCGCTTGGATCTCTTGGCTTTGCAAAGCGCGTAATAATTTACTTTGCACGGCTAACGGAATCTCACCGATTTCATCGAGAAACAAAGTGCCGCCATTAGCGATGGTAAATTTACCCGAACGATTTTCTTCTGCGCCGGTAAACGAGCCTTTGCGATGGCCAAATAATTCACTTTCAATTAAATTTTCAGGCAGGGCCGCGCAGTTAACGTAAACCAATGGGCCATCATGGCGATTAGACTGCTGATGCAAAGAACGCGCAACGAGTTCTTTACCGACACCGGTTTCTCCTGAGATTAACGTTGTAAAATTAGATTGAGCAACGATTTGAATTTCTTTTTTGAGCTTTTTCATCACGCTGCTATTGCCAATCAGCTCTCCGTCTTTAATAAAAGCTTCGTGAGTTAATTCTGCGACTACCTGCTGGCTGTGCAGGGCATGTTGCTCTAACAAGTCTAAGGTCAGTGCTGTTTTTAAGGTAGCAGCAGACATGGTGGAGATAATATCAAGAGTGCGTTGTGGAATATCGTCAAAACTATTGGGCGCTAGACTATCGAGCGTTAGGATGCCTATTAGTGAACCTTCAAATAAAAGTGGAAAGCCCATGCAAGAGTGAACGGGTAAATCACCTTCCATGGTCAGCAATAAACCATCATAAGGATCGGGTAGTGGACTATCGCTTTCAAAGCGCACTGGGTGCTTACTGCTGCAGATGGTTTGAAAACGAGGGTGTTGATTAATTTCAAAACGACGGCCAAGAATATCAGGGCTTAATCCTTGCAGCGCAAGAGGCTTTAAACGATTGCCTTGGCGGGAAAGCAATACAACCGCATCGCACGAAATGGTTCTGCGTACTGTGGTTAATAAGCGCTCGAAACGATCTTTATTAATCAAGCTGCTGCTTAAGTCGATCGCAAGTTCAATCAGTGAGGAGTAGGGGATATTTGCCATGGATAAGGCTTCCTGGTTATTAACCGAGCAATTAATCAAAATTGTCTTAAATATATCACAGGTGTGTCAAAATGACACAATTAATAAGAGAGTCAATTTGACTCGGTCTTGCCGTATTTAGCGCTGAAAGCATTGATCTATATCAATTTCTAATCTTGGCACACTCTTCGCAATAGACTAGTTAAGAATTCAATTTGAAGTTCGGATTCATGAGTAACGTTTCAATTACTTGAGCTTAGGTTAACTAGGTTAAGAATGTCTTTAAAGTGAGGTTTAGTGCTATGTACTACCAGTTTCAGTTTTCTAAACATTTACCTTCAGTCCCAGATGCCGAACGTTTTCAGTGGCTTTTAGTGGTTGGCAATTGGCTGATGATTATCGGTTTGTTAGGTACATTTTTGACCATTGAGGTGTGTTATGTGTTTGATGATTACTTTAGTCTAGGTGTACAAATAGCAGGACATATCTCGATGTTATTGTTCGCCGTGGCCGTTAAATTTGGTTACATCATGCGTTGCATTTCAATGAAAGGGTTTGGTCAGGAATTATGATTTTTCTGGCCTATAAATAAGAAATAGTAAAAAACAGCTAAACAATTAATACACAGATAGAAAGAGAAGTCATACAGCATGTTGACCAACGAACAAATTCAGCTAGTAAAAAGCACTATCCCAATTTTAGAGGCGGGTGGTCCAGCGATTACTGAACACTTTTACCAGAGAATGTTCAAACACAACCCAGAGTTGCAGCATATTTTTAATATGAGTAATCAAAAGTCTGGGCGTCAGTCATTCGCGCTATTTTCGGCGATTGCAGCTTATGCACATCATTTGGATGATTTAGAAAATTTACTGGCAATGGTTGAGCGTATTGCCCATAAGCATACCAGCATGAACATTAAGCCAGAGCATTACGATATTGTTGGTCATCATTTGATCGAAACGTTACGCGAACTGGCGACTGAACAATTCACACCAGAAATTGAAGCCGCTTGGGTTGCAGCGTATCAGCAATTGGCAGGTGTATTTATCAACAAAGAAGCGGGTTTATACGAAGAGCGTGGTAATGCTGCTGGTGGTTGGAAAGATGGCCGCGCTTTTGTGCTGGTTGAAAAGCGTATTGAATCTGAGTTGGTGAAAAGCTTGGTTTTCGAACCCGTTGATGGCAAGCCTGTTATTGGTTATCAGCCGGGTCAATACATTGGTATTGAAGTTGATCCTAATAAAGGTATTCAAACTGCAGCGGGTGAAAAAGGTGAAGAAACGTATCGTGAAATTCGTCAGTACTCTTTATCCGACAAACCGAATGGCGAAACCTACCGTATTTCGGTTAAGCGTGAAATTTTAGGTAAGCCTGGGGTAGTTTCAAATTACTTGCATGATGGTTTGCGCTTAGGAGAGGAAGTAACGTTATATGCGCCGGCGGGTGACTTCCATTTAAAATCGACCAATTCTCCGGTGGTATTGGTATCGGCGGGTGTGGGCTTAACCCCGATGCAATCTATGTTAGAAACCTTGGTTGCTGAGATTGAAACTGAAGGCAAAGACAATATTCATTATTTACATGCGTGTGAAACACCAGCACAGCACTCGTTTAAAAAGCGTTTGAGTGAATTAGAGCAGCAAGGAAAAGTAAAACCTTTGATTTGGTATAAATCAGAAGGGCAAAACGAAACTAAAGCGCGCCATGGCTTTATGGATATTGCGGCTGTTGAAGATCAATTACCCTTAGCACTGGCGGATTTTTATCTGTGTGGCCCGGTTGCGTTTATGCAATTTGCTAAGCAGCAGTTGGTTCTCTTGGGTGTTAATACCGATCGCATTCATTATGAAGTTTTTGGCCCGCACGAAAGTTTTTAATTAAAGCGCGCAAGCTTTTAATTAAAAAAGCTCAGGCTGACCATCTTGCAGCCTGAGCGATTTAGCATTAGATGAACTGAGTTGGAACGACCTAGAGCGTACTTGGAACTAAAACGAGACGCTAGAATCCTATCCTTAAATCCAGTATTCTATTGATTATGACATTTAATCTGCAGCGCCATTCATCACTCAGTATGAAGAGTAAAAGGATAAAAAGCCTTGTACTCATTTTGCTACTGTCTTTAGTTGGACAGGCTTGGTCTGTGCCTGCTATTTGCACAATGGCTGATATGACTAATGTCGAAATGACAGATGCCTCAATGATAGAGAGCTCACCATGTCATTCCATGAGTAAACAATCTGCTGATTCAATGTCTATTCAGTCAATGAATATGGACTGCTGTGATTCGAATTCCACTGTTAATAATCAACACGATTGCAGTTGTCCCGACAGTAGCTGTTCAGCCTCTTTCACCATGGTGGTATCTTTCACCAGCGCTGTTTATATTGTTCACGAACAAGCACAGCATTATTCAACGGCTCATTTCTTAAATCGCATCAGTACGTCTTTATATCGCCCTCCTATATCTTAAATCACGGTTAGATTGAATCGGTTAAGCCGCTATTTTGGCTTTAGCTTTTATTAATTGTGTATTTGAGAATTCTCATGAAAAATCTTTTATTGATGTGCCTAGGTGGCGTTATCACTCTTATTGTTGCTATAGCGTTCGCTATGTTTATTCAGCCGAATGTATTTTCATTGGCTGAATATGCTGAGGGCAGTCCAGAATCCAGCTCGGAATCTAGCTCAAAACCTAAAATTCTCTATTGGGTAGCACCGATGGACGCCAACTTTCGTCGGGATAAGCCCGGAAAATCTCCTATGGGAATGGATCTAGTTCCGGTCTATGAAAGTGAAGGTGATCAAGGTGCGGGTGTTGTTACTATCTCCGCTGCTGTGAGTAATAACTTGGGGATAAAGACCGCTAAAGTCCAACGGAAATACCCAACATTAAGCTTTAATAGTAGTGGTCAAGTGGGCTATTCCAAAGAACAGTTGGCCCATTTGCATGCACGCACGAGTGGCTGGGTAGAAAAAACCTATGTCAGCGATATGGGTCAGTATGTCGAAAAAGGCCAGCCTTTATATGGCATTTATTCGCTAGAGTTTATAGATGCACAAGAGGATTTTTTACGTGCCTTAAATAGCCATAATGATGGCCTTATGCGCGCTGCAAAGAATCGCTTAAAGGCATTGCGAGTGGATAATAAAGTGATTGCAGAGCTTAAAAAAAGAAAAAAAGTTAATCAAATTACTACCTTTTATGCGCCGATCAGTGGCTACATAGAAGCGTTAAACATTTACCAAGGTATGTACGTAAAGCCGGAGAGCACACTATTAACACTGGCCGATTTTTCTCAACTAGTGGTGGATATGGAGTTGGAGCATCAATATGCCGCATGGTTGAGCCAGTACCCAGGTGACATAACTTGGACCTTCACTTCAGACCTAATGCCGACGCAACGTTGGCAGGGTAAATTGGATTATATCTATCCGATGTTAAGTGAATCGTTACGAACAATGCGCGTGCGTTTATTGGTCGACAATTCAAAACAATTATTAAAGCCTAACATGTGGTTAAGTTTAAAAGGCGAAATTACCGCTAAAGAAAAAGCGTTATTAATACCGAGCCAAGCGTTAATCCGCACTGAAAATAAAACTCGCGTAGTGATGGCTATTATCGGCGAGGATGCTGGGGAAGGAGTGAGTGAGAATGAAGGCCAGTTTAAATCTGTGGAAGTCACTATAGGCCGATTCTTTAATGACCAAGTAGAAATATTATCCGGTTTAAAAGCGGGTGATAACGTGGTGACCAGCGCCCAGTTCTTAATCGACTCTGAATCAAATATTGACTCTGATTTGCAGCGCATGGAAGCATCAACTGCTGAGCACTCGAACATGAATCATTTAGACATGGATCATTCAGACATGGATCACGGTGATATGGATCACAGTAAGATGAATCATTCAGCGCCAACAGGAGAACACCATGATCATTAAAATCATTCAATGGTCGGTGCTCAATCGAGTCTGGGTATTATTACTCACAGGGCTGATTATTTTGGCCGGTGGTTTCGCGATAAAAAATACTGCGGTAGACGCCATTCCCGATTTGTCTGATGTGCAGGTGATTATTAAAACCTCATACCCTGGGCAAGCGCCGCAAGTCGTGCAAGACCAAGTGACGTACCCTCTCACCACCGCCATGTTGTCGGTGCCAGGGGCAAAAACTGTGCGCGGATTTTCCTTTTTTGGCGATTCGTATGTGTACATTATTTTTGATGACGATACCGATTTGTACTGGGCGCGCAGCCGCGTTTTAGAATACTTAAGCCAAGTGACCGATACCCTACCCGATAGCGCAAAACCGCAACTTGGCCCAGACGCTACCGGCGTTGGTTGGGTCTTTATTTATGCGCTAACCGATACCACAGGCCATTTCGATTTAGCCCAGTTGCGTTCCTTGCAAGATTGGTTCTTGAAGTTTGAATTGCAAACCGTTGCTGGGGTTTCGGAAGTGGCTGCGGTCGGCGGTATGATCAAGCAATATCAAGTGCAGGCTGATCCCGATAAATTACGTGCTTACGGCATTCCGTTATCGTTATTGCAAGCCGCGATTCAGCAAGGCAATCAAGAAGTGGGTGCGTCGGTAATCGAAATGGCCGAAGCGGAATACATGATTCGCGCTACGGGTTATATCAGCAGTCGTGAAGATTTAGAACATATTCCGTTAGGAATGCAGGGCAATTCGTTAGACAGTAAATCAGTGGTGAACGGCCAACCGTTATTGTTGAAAGATGTAGCGACTATTATCGAAGGCCCACAAATGCGTCGTGGTATTGCCGAGCTTGATGGTAAAGGTGAAGTGGTGGGTGGCATTGTGGTAATGCGCTCAGGTGAAAACGCGCAAAAAACTATTGAAGGAGTGAAGGCAAAGCTAGAACAACTGAAAGCCGGTTTACCCGCAGGTGTTGAACTGGTGACGGTATATGATCGCTCTGATTTAATTACCGCCGCGGTGAATAACTTATGGGAAAAGCTGACGGCCGAACTCATCATGGTAGCGCTGGCCTGTGTGATCTTTTTATTCCATGTGCGCTCTGCGCTGGTGGCGGTGATTACCTTACCCATCGGTATTTTAATGGCGTTTATCGTGATGAATCTGCAAGGTTTAAACGCGAACATTATGTCGTTAGCCGGTATTGCTATTGCTATGGGCGCGATGATTGATGGCGCGATTGTGATGATCGAAAACATGCACAAACACCTTGAACGCGCGGCTCTTAATGGAGACAAGGTTAATGGTGACAAGGTTAATGGTGACAAGGTTAATGGAGACAAAATGGCTGAATCAAAACGCTGGCAGCTAGTTATTAAAGCCGCCAGTGAAGTCGGGCCATCGTTATTTTTTAGCCTATTAATTATTACCGTTAGCTTTTTGCCGGTATTCACTCTGGAAGCACAAGAAGGAAAAATGTTTGCGCCATTGGCGTTTACCAAAACCTACGCCATGGCAGCCGCAGCGATTTTAGCTATTACTTTGGTGCCGGTATTAATGGGCTACTTTGTGCGTGGAAAAATCATCAGCGAAAAGAAAAACCCACTCAACCGTTTATTAATTGCGGGTTATAAACCGCTGTTAACTTCAGTGCTTAAATTTCCTAAAACAACACTATTAACGGCGTTAATAATTGTCATCGCTACGTTATATCCCGCCAGCAAAATCGGCAGTGAGTTTATGCCGGATTTAGACGAAGGGGATTTAATGTATATGCCAACCACCTATGCGGCATTGTCGGTGGGGAAAGCGCGCGAACTGTTGCAGCAAACCGATAAGCTAATTGCGACTGTGCCCGAAGTTGAACATGTGTTTGGCAAAATTGGCCGCGCCGATACCGCGACCGACCCAGCACCGCTGACCATGATTGAAACCTTCATTAAACTCAAACCCAAAGATCAGTGGCGTGAAGGATTAACCAGCCAAGATTTACGCAACGAGTTTGATCAGTTAATACAATTCCCTGGCTTAACCAATGCCTGGGTGATGCCGATTAAAACCCGCATTGATATGTTAGCGACGGGCATTAAAACACCGGTGGGCATTAAGGTATCTGGCCCAGACTTGAATGTGATTCAAGATATTGGTCAGCAGTTAGAACAGATTTTGGGTGAAGTAAAAGGCACAGCGTCGGTCTACTCCGAGCGCGTTGTGGGTGGGCGTTATATTAAAATCGATATCAAGCGTCGCCAAGCCGCGCAATATGGCATGAGTATTAAAGACGTACAGCAAGTTGTGAGCAGCGCTATTGGTGGCATGAATATCTCTGAATCGGTCGAAGGGGATAAACGTTATCCGATTAATTTGCGTTATCCTCAGCACTACCGCGATTCACCGGAAAAACTTCAACGTCTGCCAATCGTGACTGATCTACTAACAAAAGGCGGCCATAACATTACCTTAGGTGATGTTGCCAATATTCGTATTGAAGATGGCCCACCAATGATTAAGAGTGAAAATGCCCGCATCAATGGTTGGACCTATATCGATATTGAAACGAGTGGAGAAAACGCCATGGATATTGGCAGTTACGTTGCCAATGCCAAGCAAATATTGGCCGATAAAATTGCAACCGGCGAACTAGACTTACCCAGCGGTTACGCGTTACGTTGGGCGGGGCAATATGAATACATGCAGCGGGCAAAAGAGAAGCTCAGTGTTGTCGTGCCGCTAACCCTCGGCATTATTTTTTTGTTGCTGTATTTGAACTTTCGCAACGTCCGCGATGTTGCGCTGATTCTATTAACCCTACCAATGGGCTTAGTCGGCGGAATTTTAATGATGCAGTACTACCAGTTTAATTTCTCGGTTGCAGTGGGCGTTGGCTTTATTGCTTTGGCGGGTGTTGCGGCAGAAACGGGAGTGATTATGCTGCAGTATCTAAAGCAAGCGCTGCTGGACAGTCAATGGTCAGGTGATAAGCCTCAAAGTCAGCAAGCATTACAACAAAGCATCTTGCATGGCGCGGTAAATAGAGTTCGCCCCGTGATGATGACCGCGCTCGCCACTATTGCAGGCTTAATACCTGTTATGTATGGCGCAGGTATTGGCTCAGAAGTAATGAGCCGTATCGCTGCGCCCATGCTAGGCGGCATGATCAGCGTGGTGATATTGACTTTGCTAGTGCTGCCGGTGGCTTACTATCAAGCGGTATCTGGGCAAAAGCCCTAGGCAATAGGAGTTTAATGTTCAAAAATGACTCTTTAGACATTATCGTCGAGATACGTTTAGAGAGTTATAGGTTGACCTCAACTCACACTTAATTGTATTGTGCACAATACTATTTTAAGAAATATTAATTTATAAGGTGATTATGATATGAAATCTTTGATTAACAAAGGGCTGGCTGTTCTTTTATTCTCTACAAGTAGCACCCTAGTGGCCGCATCTACAGAAGAAGTATTGTTAGAACCAGGCAAGCTGCCGATTACAAGTGAAACCTTTACCTGTATTCGTGACATGACCAAAGTACGCGGCTTTTATGTGGATAATTTAAAAGGCGACCTTGAGGCAACGTTGGCAGTAGCGAACTCTGAAATCGGTGGCGTTTACCCTCCGGGTTCTGTGGTGCAGCTGGTGCCAGGTGAGGTGATGGTTAAGCATGAGGTTGGCTATAGCCCAGTGACCAAAGATTGGGAATTTTTTGAATTAGACGTGTCTGAACAGGGCTCAGAGATTCGTAAACGTGGCTTTGCTGATGTAGTCAATCGTTTTGGCGGCAACTGCTTTGCCTGTCATCTTCAAGCTAAACCCCAATGGGATATGGTATGTGAAGATACTCACGGCTGCGACCCGATTCCCATTACCAAACAAGTAGTGGACTTAATTCAACGCACAGATCCACGTTGCACCGACAACGAAGCATTAACCGCTGGTGAATCATTTGAGTTATTTAAACTAAAATTAAAAGTAAGTGCAGGTACCGCGATCGGTACAATTAAAGAAATGATGTAGCTGTTTTAGAGTATTGATAGCATCGCTTTAGGGGTATAATGCACGCCTTATAAGTTGTTTGGATTCTTTCATTATTATGACTTCAAAACAGTATCATCATGGTGATTTGAAAGCATCTCTCATTACCGCAGCTAATGTGATTTTATCACGAGATGGCGCCGACGCTTTGTCGTTACGCGCCATTGCTGCTGAAGCGGGGGTGTCTCATATGGCACCTTATGCCCATTTTAAAAATAAAAAAGAGTTAATTAAAAGCATTGCCGAAGCGGGTTTTGTAGAAATGGCCGAAACGATGGAAGCGGTTGCGGCAGATCTTAAAGCAACTAAAAGGGTTACTTCTGCCGACCTGGTACTTGCCTATGGTGCCAGTTATTTAGAATTTGCGACGCGTAATCCAGAGCTGTATCGACTCATGTTAGGTCAGGTAGAAACTACTGGCCGTAAAAGTAAAAAAGAATCTATTGCTGCACCACAAACTCAATCAGAATCCACCCTTCAAGTATCGGTAACGCCTTTATTTTCAGAGAACACTCAAAGACCTTTTGTGTTATTGAAAGAAGCTTTTGCTTTAAATGGTGATCAAGCCGAAGCGAAAGCTCTGGGTGCTTGGTCTATGGTGCACGGTATGGCCGCGTTAATGATTGAAGGGCATATTCAACGACCGAAAGGAATCAGCTTTAAACGCTTTTTAGTTGCAACCATTCCTTTTTCTAAACAGTTAAAATAATACTTCCAAATCTATTACACAGGCAGCAATCTATTGAAAAAAACCGCATTGGTGGTAGGCGCTACCGGACTTATTGGAAAAGCGTTAGTGGCTGAACTACTGGTTCAACCGTCTGTTACCAAGGTGATTACCTTAACTCGCAGAACTTTATTAATAGATACATTGAACGTTGACCCTAAATTAAAAATTGACCCCTCACGTTGGCATAATCAAATTGTAGATTTTACTCAGCTAGATCTCCATAAGCATCTATTTGACCAAGTTGATGTTGTTTTCTCTTGTCTAGGCACCACCAAAAAGGCTGCGGGTTCAATCCAAAAACAGCGTACGGTTGATGTTGATTACCAATATGCTGTTGCCAGTATTGCTCGTAGGGCTGGGGTGAAAGAGTATTTTTTGGTCTCTTCTACCGGTGCCGCTGCTAACAGTGGATCTGCTTATTTAAAAATGAAAGGTGAGTTGGAAGATCAGGTAACGGCTTTAGATTTTCAGCGTTGCGTTATTGTAAGACCCTCTTTGTTATTGGGAGAGCGAGAGCAGAAACGAGCAGGCGAGTTTTTTGCAGGAAAACTGATACCATTACTTTCTTACGTTCCTTTATTGCGAAAGTATCGACCGATTCACGGTAGTGAAGTGGCTAAAAAAATGGCGCATTTAGCGGCAAGTGGCGCAACAAAACAGAATCAATGTCAGGATAAAGGCTTAGTAGAAATCTATGAGCTTGATCAAGTCTTCAACCAGTAAATGTAGGTAAGCACGTGCCGTTGCAAAACATAGACTATAATAACAAGATTCGTATTAACGCATATAGCAAGATATAGGCAGTAAATTATTATGCTGGAATTGTTAAAAAATAAAACTGCACTTCTTGCAGCTATCGCCTCGGCGGCATTAGGTTTTATCGTTTTACTGGGTTGGTACTTAAACCTTCCAGCTCTAATCCAAGTACTGCCTCAATTTGCACCCATGCAATACAATACCGCTTTAGGTTTTTTATTGTCGGGAATCGGATTTTTATCAGTCGTTTATTATGATCGAATAAAAACAAAAGAGCAGAAAAACTCCACAATTAATCGACTGAGTTTGCTGACGGGGTTAGCAGTGGTATTACTGGGCTCAGTTACTATTTTGCAATATATTTTTAACGTTAATTTAGCTTTAGATCAGATATTCATGGATGCCTACATCACGGTTAAAACCTCTCACCCAGGGCGAATGGCTCCTAATACGGCTTTGTGTTTTATATTAACGGGGTCGGCTATTTCTCTGCTTTCTCTGAACAAGAATATTACATTTATTGAAATCATAGCGCTGCTAATCTTATCTTTTTCGGTAATGGCCTTGGTCGGTTATTTAGTCGGCGAAGAAAACGGCTATGCGTGGGGCAAGCTTACGGGTATGGCGCTTCATACCACGGTAGGTTTTATTACTTTAGGTGTGGGCATAGTTGGTTTTGTTTGGAGTGCTAGAACATATTCTATTGCATCTGTGCCTATGTGGTTTCCCTCACTCTTATGTTTTATTGTTCTATTGCTAGACATGTTATCACTGAAGTGGTCAAGTAATTCTGTACAGCGCAATAGGTTTTTTATTTAACCGACCGC
>OJEO01000050.1_pt1 | contig 74806 bp, 64 predicted proteins | sample 1593621 | NCBI WGS metagenome assembly OJEO01 (sample SAMN05416875, study PRJEB24817) | seawater metagenome | isolation source: Sea water | place: Canada:Atlantic | collected 2013-11
TCAATCACTCCGCGCGTTATTTCCGGTCTATGATTGAGATGGTTCTCGACTACGCAACCGTCAAAGGCTGGCGGGAAGGGGACAACCCGGCAAGGGGGAAGGGCAATCTTGAACACATGCTGGCGCGATAGAAGCCTCCGACGAAGCACAACGCCGCCATAGCCATTGCGGACGCGCCAAAGCTTTATCAGGCCTTGATGGCCGAAAATCATTCAGGCGCGCGCTGCGCGGCCTCCATAAGTTTAGACTGATCTTTTATGAGAGATAATCACGATTTATCGACTTAAATGGTGGGGGTAGATTAAGAAATTAACTCTGGCGTTTTAGATAAAATCCTATCAACCTTGTTAAAAACAGGGCGATGCAATGAATCGACTTAAAGGCTTTGCCGTAACTTTGACTATTTGTTGTTCGAATACATCACCGTATGCATTTGCTCAGACATCCTATGGCCTTGATGAGATTATCACTACCGCACAACGGCGGGGCGAAAACCAACAAATTGTTCCAATCGCGCTAACAGTTCTGAGTAAGGAATTCATAGATTCAAATGACATCCAAACTTTAGAAGACTTGAACGGCAGCATTCCGAACTTTGTCACGACCCGTTCGGTGTCGTACGGAGCCGCTCCGCTAAGCATTCGAGGGATTGGAGGGGCTAACGGCGGCGGTAATTTTTATAATGATGAGCCAGTCGGCGTTTATATCGACGGCATTTATGTGGCGCGCTTAAGTGTCTCAACGGCAGATTTAATGGACATTGAATCAATTCAGGTTCTACGCGGCCCGCAAGGTACGCTGTACGGGCGAAACAGTACAGCCGGTGCCATCTTAATTACAACCAAAGATAGTACGACCAATAGCAAAGGCGAGCTACGGCTTAGCGCGACAGATTTAGGTGATTATAGTTTGCGCAGCGTAATCTCCGGCCCTCTGTCAGATAATTTCGCAGGCCGCGTAGCCGTGGGGTATTCTGATCGAAACGGATTTGGTGAAAACCTTGTTGGCGGGTCGACACCGGGCGGCGCGCAAACTTTCACAGGCCGCGGTCACTTATCGTTTAGCCCTCGAGACAGCTTGCGATTTAATTTAATTGCCGAATACCAAGACCGCGAAGCCAACCCGGCGTTGATTGCCATCACCGATGTCGGGTTAACGGGAAGCGCTTCTCCTTTCGTGGTGAGGCGTAATCTGAATGACGTTTTAAAAAATAACGAATATTCACTCAATGATGATAACTTTGAAAATTCGACAAGCTACACGCTCACATTAAACAGCGAAATTGATCTGGGCCCAATCAAGGTGACGTCCATTTCCGGATATAGAGACTGGTCTTTGGACGGTGCTCAGGATTCTGACAGCACCGCTTTGCAACTTTTTACAAATAGCGGGCGGATTGCATCAGAACAATTTTCTCAAGAATTAAGACTTTCGTCAAATATTGGCACGCCGCTAAAATGGGTTGTCGGGGCGTATTTCCTTAACGAGTCTACGGCTGTAGATTTTGATATTCAAAATTTTCAAGGCCTGTTCGGTTTAGGCACGGATGCCGCCTTTAGCGGTTTTCAAGACACTCATGCTTACGCCGTGTTTGCAGATGGCACATACGCGATTAATGAGTATTTGTCGCTGACTTTGGGCGGGCGTTACAGTCACGAAGACAAAGATTTCACTAATGACATGTCAGTATCCGTTCTGAACGGCGGGACCTTGCCGTCATTTTTTCTGAATGGAGCGACTCTCCCGGCAGGGTCTACATTTAGTGATCCTCCGCAGTTCAAAGACAGCGAGAACTTTGGCGATTTTTCACCCCGGGCCGTCGTGGATTTTCAACTCAGACCGGATGTCCTCATATATAGCAGCTACAGCCAAGGTTTCAAAAGTGGCGGATTTAATTCGTTTGGTCTGACGCCGGCCTTTAAATCTGAAAATATTGAGTCTTACGAGGCCGGGTTTAAAACTGAATTTGCCGATAAAACTCTGCGAATAAATGGGTCAGCTTTTATTTATGATTATTCAAGCTTACAAATAAGATTGCCTGTACCAACAGGAGGCGTCGACATTCAAAATGTCGGGGCAGCAAAAATTCGGGGATTTGAAATTGAAACACACGCCAAGCTCTCCCGTGGGCTCATACTTTCAGCAAATATGTCTTTGTTGGACGCTCAGATTCAGGAGGGGATGATTTCTGCTGTGTCTTCGACAGTTGGTTCCTTCCCAATCGGGGCGCCTCTGCCGATCATTACGGAAAATACGGAGGGCAACCGCTTAACACGCGCGCCTGAGTTTTCCGGGTTTTTCAACGTCCGATACGAGAAACCTATTGGCCAATTGAAGGGCGCCGTCAGCGCAACGCTCAAACATCAGTCCGGCGTCCACTTTCTTGAAACCAATCAAGACAGTCAAACATTCAGTAATGAGGCATGGGAAGAAATTGATATTCGCGCGACAATCTCTGAACCTAAAGATAATTGGGAGCTGGCTTTGTTTGGAAAAAATATATTGAACAATCGGCATATAACAGCCGTTACGGCGCTGGGTGGATTTCCAAATGCTGCAGTGAATGAGCCCGCGAAATGGGGTGTAGAATTTTTGGTAAGTTACTAAAGTTTACAAACCTGCAAGCTGAGTAAGAACAATTCCGCAATCGACTTTATTGGGGGAATTTGCAGACCATTTTTTCATTTCGCTCACAAATTTTGTGGTGATATCCGGACTGCCGTATTTTTTAGCCTGTACAATACAGCTCCGCGCACGGTCAATCTTACCCACCCCCACATAAGCCCAAGCCAAGGATAAATGGGGTTGATAGTAATTGGGCGTTCGGATGATTGCATCCTGACAGGCAGGGATAGCCGACTTATAATCTAGCATAAATAAATGGGCGGTCCCACGATATGTTGCCCATAATCCAAAACGTGGATGGTGAGGGGCTTGCGCTTCCGCACTTTTAATTTGCTCAATGCCGCCGATGTCCGCATGCTTCAAACATCGCTGCCAGCCCAATACAGCCCGCGCATGTGCGGCATTCGGATTAATTTTAACAGCTCTTTCGAGATAGGCGATGGCGGCATCGGGATTGTGAAACATGGTGCTAACGATGCCCATAGCGGTAATCACGTCGAGGTCGTTGGGAGCAGCTGATAACGCCTCAGCAATCAGACGGTTGGCGCGGGCCTTCGTCGAGGCTTCGTCCTCTGCCCATTGGCTAACGACATCTTGGCTAAGCTGCACGGCAAGCTCCGCCTTAACAACTGGGTTGTCCGCTTCGATAAGTAAGGCGTCCTCTAAATGTCGTTTTATCTGCAGCGCCGTATCCGGACCATAATTCGCGCGCAAGTTTTTCCCGAGTTGCACTCTTTCATACGTGGCAATTTTAAAATGTCTGGTGCTTTGTCTCGGCGCAAAGCTTGAGTAGCTGACTTTGGTGGAAATGGCGGTTGAAATACTTAGAACGATATCGTCCTCAATTTCGTAGAATTGCCCCATTACGGCTTCGAATTTTTCTGTCCAGACGAGGCGGGCGTCAGTGATATCTAAGAGTTCAACACTGATACGTAGGCGCTCATCGCGCTTTGTCAGAAAAGCCGAGACGAGATATTTGACGTTCAGGGCGGCGGCGATATCCGAAGGGTTGTGTCGGTTCCGGGTCACAAATGCCACCGTACTGCTCGGCGCGACATGTAACCTGGGAGAGCGTGAGAGAAGCGCAGTGAGATCTCTTGTCATTCCGGCTTGAAGCAACTCAGTTTCATCGCATTCCCCCTGAACGGGCAGGACGGCGACTGAGAACGGCGGGATACGGGTCGTTGGGGTCATTCCCGTTATTGAATTCGTTAGCGGGGAATCTTGGATGGCCGAGCTTATCGTATTTTCGTTACTGGCCACGGACACACCTCGCTGGATGTTAGCCTCTAATCGGTAGCCGAGCTTGGGGACCGTTTTGATAATGTTTTTTACATTATGATTTTCAGAAAATGTCTTGCGTAGCAGGTAGACCAAGCGGGTAAGGCTTTCATCGCCGCCGTCTTCATTTGGCCAAATTCGGCTAATGAGTTCATCCCGTAGCCATGTCGAATGGGGACGTTCTGATAGGATTTGCAGTAGAACCATAACTTTGGGTTCAGTGGTGGAAATACAGGCCACGCTCCGAATTGACAGGGAAGCCGGTTCAATAAAACAATCTCGGACGTTAAAGCGCTCAAAAGACAGCACTGATGAAAAACCGCTCTGGGTCACTGGCAATTGTATTCTCTGTTAATTACGCGCATTTGTTTTAATAGCGTTTCATAAAAAATAAACAATAATTCTTTCCGCCATCATATTTCCATCAGGACTCAATTTTGGATTTGTGTTTCTTTACCGCCAAGAATGAATCGGGGTGATGTCCGCGCCGATTTTCAGCGTAGGGGAAACACCATGAAACCACATTCACCAAACAACACTTGTACGAACGTAGCAGGGAAGACGAACAAGTTTGCTCTTGGATTTAAATCTCTTTTGACCGCTGGTGTTTTCTTTGCGTTCGCTCAGGTGGCTATGGCAGAGACTCAATATACCATCACCACTGTAACAGGGAAAAAAGGCACAAATGCCGATATTGTGGTTAAGCTGCACGGCACTGAAGGTTCACTACAAACCTGGAGCCCTCCGCTCGACAACCCTGGTGTGGACGACATGGAACCAGGTCATACAAATAGGTTTGTCATCAGCGATCAGTTCGATATCGGTTTTATCACTGATGTAGAAATCAAGGGACTAGGTCTGGGCTTGAATGTTGACCCTTGGGACATGGAGTCCATGACAATCAGCACGAATGGGCCAAAATCAAAGGGTAAGACGACCCGATTTACTTACTCTCGCCGTATCGATCAGGATGATATCAACAGGGATTATCCGGTGCATAAGGCACTATTACTCAGGGCGAACAACCTGGACTCTCCTCAGTTTCAGTTCAGTGAACGTGAAGTGACGGTGGGCGAAACGTGGAAGGCTTATGGCGGTCTTTCTGGACTAGGAGACAACAGAGAAATTACATTCTCACGCAACGATATTATTCAGTCAGAAGCGCAAACAAAGGATAGTCTGGGGACTAAAAACACGCTTGAACTTGAAGTGAGCGGAGATATTCCGTTGACGAGTGCAAGTGCAAGATCTTTGTATCGGCTTGAAGTCGAAACTCAGCATGAAAAACTTCGCAAATTTACGAGTTCGACGAGCCGAGGAAAAACCGAAAAAGTAACAATCGCTGTTCCGCCAAAGACCATGGAATTTATTAAGGTCGTTTACAAAGAGCGTCTCAAATTAGGGACGTTCGAAAACCCGATAGAAACTCACTCTCGATATGTTGTTTTAGAAGAGATCATAACCACGCCCGTTCGAGTGGTCTTTAACTATGTGGACGAAGTAAAAGACGGATATAGTTTCGTAGACCTGTATAAAAAGGCTTTTCCAAATCAGCCTGTTCCAACTGGCCCGCTTAAGAACCCAACAAGTCAAGCGGTGGCAACTGCAGTCGCTGCGGCTCCCACACCTTCGGCGCCTAGCCCCGTACCAACAGGAGAGCCTGTTTCAGGTCTGAATGCCGTTTCGGTTATGTTCAATGGCGGCAGCTTCAAACAGATTGGCGACAAGCAGTGGGCGGAATTGGATTCGTCTGGCACCGCGCGTTTCAACTTTACGGAAGCGGGGCGCGATGATTGGACTATCTACCTCAACGAGATTGGGAGCAGTAAGAAAATCCAACTTAATTTATGGCGGAAGAAGGTTCGGTACGGGACTGATACCGTCGAGATGCAGGACTTATATCCCATCACGGTATCCCAGTAGGGACGGGAATACGACTATATACAAAACTGAACCCGAGGACAGCTTTTCCCCGGGCGTTTTGTAAAAGTTACACGACCATGCTGTCCAGATAAGGCATGTTCAAAATTCGCAGGCCGTGTGAAAGCACGGTCTGCATTACTGATTTCATGCCCAATATTCATCGGTCAGGAAATCAGGAAATTCTCTTTCGCGTTGTCGTTGCACACCCGATTTTCACAAAAAAAACTGCCGCCATCATATTTCCATCAGGACTCTTTCTAAAATTTCGTCCAACCAGCTTTTGAAGATCAAAATGGAAATTCAAACGGGGGAAGCATGTTCGCAAGCTTTCATAACGTCCTTCATCCCTGAAAAACGGGGACACACACTCCGATCTGCATCGCGCACCGGCTCTGTTTGGATTCCAATTGATCTTCAATCATTGCTGACCACACAGCTTGGCTGCGTGTACAGATGGGGCGCGAGGCTCCGGCGGCGAAACCCTTCGGGTAAATCGCTCGCCGGAGCCAGCTCAAGCGGCCTCTACTTTAATAATTTTGGGAGGGCGCTATGACGAACGCAACATACACATCAAAACTGACATCTTTATTGGGTATTAGCGCGACGGCGCTCACGCTCAGCCTCGCTGCAACGGTCTTTAGCGGAGAGCAGGCCTATGCACAGGATAACTCCTGCATACTGGATACAGGTACTCTTCCGGGCTTTGCCGACGGTTTTGACGCGGATGGCGGCGCGGATGCCACAGACAGTGCAGAAAATCTTGCGTGCGGTCCTAATGCTGACGCGACCGGAACTGGAGCCTTCGGGGCTGCTAATACGGCCTTAGGAGATAGCGCAAATGCCAGCGGCAATGACAGTTTCAATACCGCAGTGGGAAGCTTTTCCAACGCGTCGGGCGAGGGTTCCGTAAATAGTGCTTTCGGCCGGAATGCGCGAGCATTCGGGGACGACAGTTTTAATGTCGCGATAGGAAGAGCCGCCATTGCCTCTGGTAATAATAGCAGCAATGCCGCTTACGGTACTTTCGCCGTTGCTGACGGCGATCTCAGTAACAACCTTGCCAGCGGAACGGGTGCCCGGGCCTCAGGCAACAATGGTCGTAATACTGCCATAGGATTTGATGCTCGCACCGAGGGTGAAAATAGCCAAAACACGGCTATCGGCGCGCAATCTGTGGCGTTTGGCGCAAATAGCAGGAATACCGCAACAGGCGCGAATGCGGATGCAACCGGCGCGATGAGTTTCAACGTTGCCAGCGGCCATTTTTCTATAGCCAGAGGTGACAACAGCCGTAATATCTCCAGCGGCTATTTATCTAGGGCTGACGGTGATAACTCAAGAAACATAGCAATTGGTGATGGCGCAGACGCTAGAGGTGATGAAAGCGCCAATTTGGCCAATGGATGGTCGAGTAACGCCAGCGGCGCGGTAAGTTTCAATATAGCAACGGGCGTCGCAGCTGATGCTAGCGGTAATCAGGGCGAGAATATTGCCTTAGGACGATTTGCAAATGCGAGCGGTGACAATAGCGGCAATATGGCGAATGGGTCATTTTCCAATGCGAGTGGTGCCACAAGTGCCAATCTTGCGACAGGCAATGGTAGCGATGCCAGAGGTGATTTGAGTCGCAATATCGCCTCAGGCGAAGCGTCCAATGCCAGCGGTAATGATAGCCACAACATAGCCACCGGGCGCTTAAGTAATGCAAGCGGCGCCATGAGTAATAATATTGCGACAGGCCTTAGGGCCTTTGCCGGTGGTGATATAAGTCACAATATTGCCTCAGGCGAAGCGTCCAATGCCAGCGGCGATGATAGTGAGAATGTCGCCATAGGGCTAGCGTCCAATGCCAGCGGTGACGACAGCAGCAATATAGCGAATGGGCGATTTTCTAATGCGAGCGGCGCCATGAGCAGCAATATTGCGACAGGCAATGGGGCCGATGCTAGCGGTGATTTAGGTCGCAATATCGCCTTGGGCGAAGCGGCTAATGCCAGCGGCGAGGAAAGTTACAATATAGCAAATGGATCGTTTTCCAATGCGAGTGGCGCCATGAGCCAAAATATTGCGACAGGCCTTAGGGCCGATGCCAGCGGTAATTTAAGTCGCAATATAGCCTCAGGTGAAGCGGCTAATGCCAGCGGTGATGGAAGCATAAACAATGCGAGCGGGTTTTTCTCCGATGCTAGCGGCGCAAACAGCTTCAACACTGCGGGAGGGCTCGATTCGAATGCTTCGGGTGACAACAGCGATAACTATGCACATGGGCGAGCTGCAACAGCCTTCGGTGATAATAGTGCCAATAGTGCCATTGGCCGATTTTCCAATGCTTCAGGCTCTGTCAGTTCCAATATATCATATGGTGCCGGGGCGGTATCCCAAGGCGATAACAGTTTCAATAGCGCCTTTGGTGATGGTGCAAATGCCTCTGGTGACTTTAGTGGTAATATTGCCAGCGGACGACGCAACAATGCCTCCGGAAACGAAAGCCGCAATATTGCTTTGGGTTCATTTGCAATATCAGCCGGTAACAATAGTGATAACTACGCAACTGGTCTTGGCGCCAATGCAAGTGGGAATAATAGCCAAAATATGGCCAGCGGACGCGCGGCCAATGCTAGCGGTGATGGCAGCGCCAATATCGCCTTTGGGGCGGACTTAGATTTTGATAGCACAGGCGCGGATGCCCGCGGCCCCGGTACAATGCAAATCGCCATTGGCGCGGACAGTGCCGCAACGGGCGAGAATGCCGTGGTGATTGGCGGGCGGGCACAAGCCACATTTGCGAATTCTGTTGCTTTGGGCATGGGGTCTATCACATACCGCGCGAATACTGTCTCTGTCGGCGCTATCGGTGCGGAACGTCAAATCACTAATGTCGCGGCGGGCACACAGGGCACCGACGCGGTAAATTTGAACCAGTTAAATGATGTGCAATCGACTGTGACCACGAATAGTACAGCCATCGGTGCAAATACCACGGCGATTGCAGGGAATACAGCTGCAATTGGCACGAACAGCACGGCCATTGCAGGCAATACAACGGCGATAAATAGCGTCAGAGCCGACCTCACTGCGACGCAGGTTGATGTTGCCACAAACACAGTCGCTATCGGTAACAACACTACGGCCATATCCACGAACAGCACTCGGGTCGAGAGTAATACGACCAATATTGCGGCCATAGAAACAGACATTAGCGGCGTGACAACCCGCGTGACGGCAGCAGAAACTGGGGTTGCCACTAATCGCACCGCCATCGCCTCAAACTCTCAATCTATTTCTGGAAATTCTGCGCTCATTACGACGAATGCCGCGGGCATTATGGCAAATTCTGGTTTAATTGCAGCCAATAAGTCGGCCATAGATCTGAATGCAGCCGCCATCGGGAATAATGCCGAAGGCTTAGCAAGGTCAGGCACGGATCGGCCGCTTTGGCTTCTATCCCTGACCTCTATCTAGGGTCCGATGAAACCTGGAGCATAGCCGGTGGATTAGCTCTGTATGATGATGGTTTTGGCGGCTCAGAGACAGGCTTTGGCGGCGGCGTTCAAATTCGCAGCAGCACGTCTGACAAATGGTCTGTAGGACTTTCCGGCGCCCTTTCCGGCGACGCCGGCGTGGTTCGGCTTCAAGGTCGTATTGGGGGATAAGCTATTGGAGTGGTGGAAAAGGAACACAATAAAGTCACCTTTTTCCGCCGCATACTTAGTTAAATTCAAAAAACATCTCCACAGTGATTTCGGCGAAGACCTAACGTCCGCTATTGGGATGTTTGTGACTTCGCCTTAGAGGGCTTAGCGGAGGTCAGTAAGTTGGAGCCCAATTTTGAATATTACTAGTTTCGTTTGCCGAATATTTTCGAAATGTCATTTAAGCCTTTCAAAATGAATTTCTGCGAGGCACATACGGGTAAGATTGAGCGTTTGTTTAACAAGGCAAAGGATTTATAGGATTCATGGTGAAGAAGGCTCCAAAAAGTAGTGGAGATTACGATGCCGCTTATGACGCTATAATTGACGCTATTGTTACGCAGAAATTGGCGCCAAGTCAGAAGGTCTCTGAGAACGTTTTTACGGACATGTTCGGTATTAGCCGCACGACAGCGCGGAACATAATGGAGCGCCTGACGGCGCAGCAATTTCTTGTTTCAGTCTCGCCAAGGATCACGCGTGTTGCATCTCTTACATTGCTGGATGTGAAACAAAATTTTGCTCTGCGGAAGATGTTACAGCCCAATATTATGGCGATGGCCGCTCCCTTTATCAAAGCAGACCAACTGGCGAAATTAAACGAAGCTATCCACTTTAAAGGGTCGCTGACGGGAGAGAGACAGGCGCTCACGCTTTTAAAAGCGAATAAACGCTTTAATTTATATGTCTCTGAAAAACTGAGTTACCCACTGCTTCTGAATTGGATTGAACAACTCGAAGATACAACAATGCGTATTTACTGGTTGTATATGAAGATGATGGACAGCCTCCCCTTTACCTGGGAGCATCAACGCGAGCTCGTTCAAGCCATAGAAAATGATCAGTCAGAAGAGATTATTCGAATAACCAATATGATCCTGACGCTGAGTGAAGAACGGGTCTTGAAGGCGGTTTTTTCTCATAATCACTTGATAACCCAAGATCTCACCGCCCCTCAAGAGGGGGGGTCAATCCCACAAACCACGGGTTTTGCCCAATAAGGTAGCAGTTCTGCACCTAATTTGGCGCGTAGTTCACGATATTTCAAAATAAGCCATCTTGATATAGGCGTCGGGAATTTTCTATTTCCTTTTGTAATAATTCTGTTAAACAAAATAATAAGACAGCCTTAATAAAAATTACGGCTGATATTTTGGGAGGAATATTATGCGCTACATTTCAAAAACTCTGCTCTTGTCAGGGGCAACAATCTTCGCTTCAGTCGTGCCCGCTATGGCACAAGACGCTGATCCGGCCCCCGAGACGAGCGCCAGAGCTTTGGACGAAATTATCGTCACGTCACGATTCCGCGAAGAGACTATTCAAGATATTGGTATTGCTGTTTCAGGCGTTACCGCAGACTCACTAGAAGACTTAGGTATCGAAAATTTCGATGACCTTACTCAAAACGTTGTCGGTATATCCAATGTCAGAACCCGCCAAAACAGTAACAATGTACAAATCCGCGGTGTTGCAAATGATTTGAGCGCTTTTTATGCGTCCAGTAATGTCATCAGTCTTTATGTCGATGATATCGCGGTAACGGGAACGACCGGACAACGCGATTTTGGGGTTGTAGATTTGGACCGAGTTGAGGTTCTCCGGGGGGCTCAGCCAACATTGTTCGGAGAAGGCGCCGTTGGGGGCGTAATCCGGTATTTTACCGCAGACCCGGATTTAGACGGCAAGCGGGTTAGCGGCACAATTCGCGGATCAGTCGAGTCTATAGACGGAGGCGGCGAAGCGAAACGGATTGACAACGCAACGAACTTTGTCATTGCGCCAGGAAAACTGGGGCTGCGGCTCTCTGGATTTTACTCAGAAGATGACGGATTTATCTTTAACCGCCTTGCGAATGAGAGGAATGCCAACGGGTTTGATAGCTATGGAGGGCGCGCCGTTTTACTTGCACGGCCTATGGATGAGCTGGAGGTGCGGTTATCTGCTTTCGTGGCGAGAGATGACTATGGGTTGGATACCCAAATTCAGGTCGGCACTGATCCCGAGGATCGAATCTATGGTCTAGCAGGATTTCCGGATGGACTATTCCCCGATTTCATCGGCTCGGGCGAGGACGATTTTGATCTCTATTCAGGCCGCGTCACATATGACGCGGGACCGTTCGAGCTGACGTCTATCACCGGATATTACACACGAGACGTTGTCAATGATGCGCTAAGCGTTGGAAATAGCTTGGGGCTGGCGCCGTTCTTCCCGACAATTGACACGACAACTTTCGGGGCAGTGACAATTAACTCCGATATGTTCTCTCAAGAGTTTAGATTGGTTTCTAACTTCGAGGGCCCTCTGAACTTTACATCAGGTTTATATTATCGTGACCGTGATGTCCTTTTGGATGAATCCTTAGTGACGCCAGGTTTGCCGGCAGTTTCTACGCCCTCGACCGAAAATATTTTCACATCGACAAGTGCGAATGAGTCAAAACAATACTCAATATTCGGCGAGGCGACTTACGAAGTGACGGATGCTTTCAGACTTATAGGGGGGGCGCGCTATGTACACGACACCTATACTTCCGAGATAATATTTAATGAAACGGTAAATCTCATTCCGTCAAATGGGCCTTGGACACCGTCAAACCCGATTGACTTTGTCTATCCTGCAGAAGTTCTAGACGCAGCCGGCGTTCCCGGTCCTTATGAGTTCAAACTTGAAAAAGTTCTTCCGCATTTGGCTGTGGAGTTTGATTTACAAGACAATGTCCTACTGTACGGAAATCTGGCAAAAGGCGTTCGAAATGGCGGAGTCGGGCAAGCTATCGCCGCACTTGCCACAGCAGGCGCAGAAACCGATCCGAATTTCGGACAAAATTTTGCAGACGCACTCTTCTTTGATGACGACAGTGTTGTCACGCTGGACGCGGGCATAAAGTCTACTTGGCTAGATGGGAACTTACTGTTCAATCTGAGCGCGTTCCACACCAGGTTCAAGGACACACAACTGACAATCGCAGCGCCCGCCAACAATGTCACAAACGGTCCAGATCAACGGCTCATGGGGCTTGAACTCGAAACGAAGTATAGCTGGACGGAAAACCTAAGCACCTTCTTCAACGCAACACTAATGGAGACAGAGTTCCTGGATGAATTTACAATCGTAATCGGACAGGGCGTTGATATTGAAGAGGGCGATCGTGCGGTAAACGCTCCAAAATTATCTTTTGCCACCGGATATAGCTATAACCGTCCGATCGGAAATAATGGTTGGCACATTAAATCAAATGCGTCCTTCCAATACATTGGAAAGAGATTTGCGAGCAACCAGAATTTCCCATCAACAGAACTTAACTCCATAGAAAATTTGAACTTTCAATTGGGATTTGAAAATGAAGGATACTCAATCGTTGCCTTTGTCTCGAATGCCTTGAACGATGTGGAGGCCATTTCAAAAGGGGCTGCATCCCTTTCGGCTACCCGTGACGGAAGTGGTCTCGCTTTAGACGCGCCGTTAAACTCACTGGCTATTAATCGTCCCCGCTCAATCGGCGTCAACCTTACAGTTGACTACTAGGATTGGCATGCCTCATATTTTTCGAAAAATGAGGCATGGTTTGTCCAAGGGAAAACTTGGTTAGCTTATGATCAGCTTGATCCAAAAATATCTCATTCCGGGGATTGTCTTTCAATCCGTTGTGATAGGAGGTGGTTATGGTACAGGCCGTGAATTGGCAGAGTTTTTCCTAGGACATGGGGCGCTCGGAAGCGTTCTAGCAATGATCGTTTCCGCACTAGCGTGGAGCCTTGTCCTCGCCGTCGCTTTTGAATTTTCACGTATCACTAAAAGCTACAACTACCGGGCATTTTTTCAAGCTTTGCTTGGTAAGTTGTGGTGGTCATTTGAGGTTATTTATCTTTTAATTGCTTTGTTGGTGCTAGCTGTTCTGGGGTCAGCCGCAGGCGAAATGGTCGCGGACATGACAGGAGCTCCAACTTATCTCGGCTCAGTTATGCTCTTACTGGCGATTAGCGCACTGGCCTATTTTGGGAGCAAAGTAATTGAACGCGCTATGACATTTTGGTCCTTGGTTTTATTTCTTGCCTATGGCGGCTTGGCTCTCTGGACCATTCTGGCATTCGGTTCTGATATTTCGCGCGTTATGAGTAGTAGTGAGGTTGTTGGAACTTGGCCGCTTAGCGGAATTCGTTATGCAGCCTATAATCTTGTGGCGTTGGCCGCAGTATTTTTCGTTTTACCCAGACTTGAAACCCGGAAAGAAGCTGTAATGTCCGGCATATTCGCGGGATTTATCGGGATTGTTCCCGGTCTTCTGGTTCTTTTTGCCATGCTTTCCCAATACCCTGAAATTCAAAGCGCGCCCGTACCAATTACGAGCCTTCTAAAGGCCTTGAATGTTGTCTGGTTTGGAGTCGTATTTCAAATTATTCTGTTTGGGACGTTTATCGAAACAGGCGCAGGAATAATTCATTCAATTAATGAACGGGTGAAAGACAGTTTTTTAGAGAAGGGCTGGACTTTTAATCACTACTCCCGCCTGACCATTGCTGTGGTAATTTTATTCTTGGCTTTATTTTTGGCGACGACATTTGGGATTATCGCTCTGATCGCCAAAGGATATGGTCTTCTGTCTTATGCCTTTATTGCAGTTGTTATTCTGCCGCTTCTCTCGGTCGGATTATTTAAAATTTGCACAGTCCAACAATCAACTAAGGTGTGAAAAGGGGAACCTCATGTATCGATTACAAAGCGCAGAACGACATAGGTCTTTATCGCAATGGATAAAATCATTTGCGGTCATGATGGCCGTAATATTTGCGGGGTTTTCTAGTCTGGCGTTTGCTCAAACGCAGGAAGAGGTGGACGGCACCTTAACAGAAGAAGCTCCGGTCCTCCCCTCGTTATCTACAAATTACCCGGACGATTCTTTTGAAGCATATATTGATGGTGTGGTGGATGAAGCTATGACCCAAGGACACGCTGCCGGGTTGACGTTATCAGTCGTTCGCGGTGACGCCATTCGGGTTTTAAAAGGCTACGGATATGTTGACGTAGAAAATCAAGTTTCTGTTGATCCGAGCGTTCACACTTTCCGAATTGGGTCGGTTGGAAAAACCTTTACCTATATTCTGGCGATGCAGTTGGTTGAAGAGGGCAAGCTCGATCTGGAAGCAGACGTGAATACCTACCTCACTGAATTTAAAATTCCTGAAACTTATGAAACTCCTGTGAAAATTAAAGATCTGATGAGTCATCGTTCAGGATTCGATGTTGTTTTAAATAACCTTTTTGTTGAGACCCCTGAAGATTTCATGAGTTTGGAGGCCTGGCTTAGAGATAATATCCCGGCCCGTGTAAGGCCTCCCGGCAAGGTCACGAACTATGATAATTATGGCGTGGCTCTTTTGGGATATATTACCCAGGAAGTTTCAGGGAAATTATACGAAGACTTATTGAATGAAAAAATTCTGCAGCCTTTAAAAATGACTAAGTCAACGGCGAAGCAGAAACTCAATGAGGGTGATGAGCGAAATATGAGCGCTGAAATCGCCGCTGACACGGCGACCCCATATTTTTGGCGGAACGGAAATTTTGTCTCAACACCGTTTGAGCTCGTTCCGGCCTCGCCAGCGGGAGCCATGTCTTCCACCGCTGCTGATATGGCGCGCTATATGCTCGCCAACTTAAACGATCTGTCTCTCGAAGGCGTTCGACTCCTGTCGCCGGAAGGCGCCGTGAATATTCGCGAACGGTTATATCCCGGACGTCCAGGCGCTGATTTTGCCCACGGGTTCCGAAATGGAAAATTTGAGGGCTTCCAAACATACGAACATAGTGGCGCTACGCAGGCCTCATTCACAATGATGATACTTATTCCGGAGCTCGATATTGGTGTGTATGCCTCGACAAACGGCACCGATGGTAGCCAAGTTCAGGCGCAAGTTGTCAATCGCATACTTAAGAAAATGATTGGAAGCGACGCTGCTCCGCGACCAGAACGGTTAGACCTAGAAGATGCATCTCCTTATGTCGGAGATTATATCGGTACGCGCCGTTCGTTTAAGAATGCCATGAAGATCGCCTCACTCGGCGGAGGAACGGCCACAGTATCGGAAACCGATCGAGGCACGCTCCGCCTTTCAGCCGGCGGGCAGGCTTCTGAATATGAGCGCATTGGAGAGCATGTTTTCCAGAAGATCGAAAGTGACGACGTGATCGCGTTCGAAGTTGACGACAGCGGAACGGCAACGCGGTTCCATGTTCCCTATGGTCATATGGCAATGGAACGGGTTCCAGCGGACGTAAATGCCAATGGATTTTTCTTAATCGCAGGTCTCGCCTTTTTACTATCAATGACGCAAATCATTTCGGCATGGAAGCGTCGTAGCGATCCTAAGGCCCCTAAGAACAAATGGTCATTGAGCCTTTCAATCTTGTTGTTGGTTGCGGCTTGTCTGGTCATTCTAACACTTGCTTTTGTTGGTTTAACGCTGACGCAAATGGACGATCTCGGAAATAGGTTTATTTTTGAGTGGCCTATTAGCAATCTGATAATTCTCAATTGGATTGTTTTCTTCCTCGTTGGCGCTACCGTTTTGGTTGTCCTGGGACTCTACCCTACAATGGCCAAATCGAAGTTCTCGATATGGCGGAAAATACACTATGTTTTATTTGCAGTGATACTTGTTCTTTTGGTTCTCAAACTGAACGACTGGAACCTGCTCGGCTTTAAATACTGAGTTTCTTGAACATGTTTGAACAGCAAAATATCCTAGATCTCAAGGCGCCGTACCTCGTCTATTTCGGCGACGTGCAAGGCCGGGGTTATGCCAAAACTGGACTTGGCCTTATCAAGTGGCGACCCAATCTATGTGCAGGACAACTCCGATTGCCTGATTGCACAATTGATGGTGGGATCCGGGATATGCCTATAGCGGAGGCCGTTGCCACAGGCGTCAAATCCCTCGTGATCGGTGTCGCCCCAAGCGGCGGCGAAATTCCCTCTACGTGGGGCGACGACTTAGTGCACGCGGCGCAGGCTGGCCTTGATGTGGTTTCAGGCATGCATGTGAAATTGAAAGATATTCCAAACCTCGAAAACGCAGCCAAGGAGAGCGGGGCCAAGTTGATTGACGTACGCTGTCCTCCTGCAATATTACCGATTGGCACAGGCGCGCCCCGGTCCGGCATGCGCCTATTAGCGGTCGGAACAGATTGTGCGGTCGGGAAAAAATATACAGCTTTATCCATAGAACGGGAAATGCGCCGCCGCGGATGGGAAGTCGATTTTAGGGCCACAGGTCAAACAGGCATTATGATTGCCGGGAGAGGCATTCCGATAGATAGTGTAGTGGCTGATTTCCTCTCCGGCGCGGCGGAAGCGATTTCTCCCTCTGCGGCAGCCGATCATTGGGACATCATTGAGGGACAGGGAGCGTTGGCTCATCCGAGCTACGCCGGTGTAAGTTTGGGGCTTTTGCATGGCTCGCAACCGGATGCACTCGTTTTGTGTCACGAAGCCAATCGTGACATTATGCTTGGAACTGAGAACAAAGAACCGTTCAAAATTCAGTCTCTCCTAGAAACTATGGAGCTAAACCTAAAGCATGCACGCCGTGTGAACCCGCAATCTAGATTTGTTGGGTTCTCTGTAAACACTTCCGCAATTCCGGAGGGAGAAAGAAAGGCTGTGCTCGCTCACTATGCGCGAGAGACCGGATTGCCGACAGTGGATCCTATCATAGATGGAGCCAGCGCGATTGTGGATCAAATTGCCAAGGAGTTCGGTCCATGCCGCGCCGCATAAGTGTTCATAAAACCATATGGCCGTTAAAAAGTCCGTTCCGAATAACCGGGCATATTTTCGAAAACATAGATCCGGTTTGCGTCGAGATTGCCGAAGGTGAATTAATTGGTCGAGGAGAAGGCGTCTCTGTTTATTATCTTGGGGAGACGTCTGACAGTTTGATGACTCAGATTGAGGCTATGCGCCCTGCCATTGAAGCAGGCATGACCCGGGAGGAGTTACAATCGGCAATGCCTGCGGGCGGTGCCCGAAACGCCGTCGATTGCGCTCTATGGGACTTAGAGTGTAAAATAACAGGACGAAGCATTTGGGAATTAGCAAACATCGCTCAAAAACCTATTGAGACTGTCTATACGATCAGCATCGAAAATGACGCCGCGCATATGGCCGCAAAGGCAGCAGACGCAATTTATTACCCAACGCTGAAAGTGAAACTCGACGGTGATCAGCCATTAGAACGCATGCAGGCCATTCGATCGGCCCGTCCAGATACGAAACTGGTTGTGGACGCTAATCAGGGCTTTTCATTTGAACAGTTAGAAAAGATCCTGCCGGCCTTTGCTGATTTAGATGTGGCGATGGTTGAGCAACCTCTCCCAAGAGAAGGGGATGATTGTCTTAAAGAATTTGAATCGCCTGTACCTCTCTGCGCTGATGAAAGTTGTCTGCATCGGGGTGATCTCGCGGATGTGCTACCGCGATATGATATGATCAATATCAAACTCGATAAGACAGGCGGGTTGACAGAAGCTCTCGCGCTTGCGTCCGAGGCTCGTAAGAACGGCAAGCGCCTCATGGTCGGAAATATGTTGGGTTCATCCTTGTCGATGGCACCGGCTTTTGTCATCGCGCAACTTTGTGACTTCGTCGATCTGGACGGTCCACTAAGTCTTAAATCCGATTATTTGAACGGAATGAACTATGCGGGGGCAAAAGTTTCACTTCCGCAGAGAAGCCTTTGGGGAAGTCCAAAAACCAAATAGCTAGGTTAGGAATGAATATGAAAAACGCGAAGAGTTATATAAAGCAGTTTGTTTCAAGTTTGGGCCTGCTCGGTCTTATTTCGGGAGCGGCTGTTTCTCCAGTGTTAGCCCAGACCCCTGAGAATCTTTATGATATGGTGATTTTAAACGGTCGGGTTGTGGATCCGGAAACCGGGCTTGATGCTGTGCGAAATGTTGGCGTATCTGAAGACAAAATTTCTATCGTCACTGAAGATTCAATTTCCGGCGACGTTGTCATTGACGCAACCGATCGGGTCGTCGCGCCGGGTTTCATTGATCTTCACGCCCATGGACAGAGAATCCCAGCGGGACGGATGCAAGCAAAAGACGGCGTCACCACGGCCCTTGAGCTCGAGGTAGGCGTTCTGCCTGTAGGCGCTTTTTATGAAGCCGTTGCCAAAGAAGGGAGACCTATCAATTATGGGACTGCAGCAAGCTGGGCGCATGCCCGTGTCGCCGAATTTGTAGGGGAAGAACCTGAGGCTGATGTTGATTGGTTTACTGGGCACTTTGGCAGTTCAGAGTGGCAGGAAAGTATTGCGGATGAAAAGCAGACTGATGCCATAATGAGCCGTGTCCAAGCCGGGCTGGACGAGGGAGGATTGGGCGTGGGTGTGGCCTTGGGATACGCCCCCGGCTCGGGGCGAAAGGAATATCACGCCCTCAACGAACTTGCTGCCAAAAATGAAGTTCCGTCCTTTACCCATGCCCGTTTTTTATCTGTGACCGAGCCAGAAAGTTCCTTTGAAGGATATCAGGAAATGGTTGCTGTTGCGGTAGCGACCGGCGCTCATATGCACATTTGTCACCTAAATAGCATTAGCATGCGCGACATTGGTTCAATTGCCCCCTTGGTAAAGTCTGCACAGGAAGCGGGCGCTAGAATTACCGTGGAGGCTTATCCATATGGTGCGGGATCAACCTCGATTGGGGCCGCGATGTTTAAGGAGCCCGGATGGCAGGAAAAACTCGGAGGGATTAAAAAGTCTGACTTCACTGTCGATGGCAAAGCGCTGACGGATGAAGAATTTGACCGTCTGCAAAAAGAGGCTCCAAATACAGGCGTGGTGCTGCATATGATACATCCTGACAAATACCCGTCAGACCAAGAAGCATTGGATATGTCCATCCTTTATCCGGGCGGCGCTATAGCGTCTGACGGTGGCGGATGGTCGGATGAAAACGGAATGATCAAGTCATTCGTTTGGCCCTTACCAGAGGACGCAAACTCACATCCTCGTGCGGCAGGGACATTTTCCAAATTTTTGCGGGTTTATGTACGCGAACGGGAATCCCTTTCATTGCTGGAGGCAATTAATAAGACGAGTACAATCCCCGCAAAAATTCTTGAGAAATCAGTGCCACAAATGCGCCAAAAGGGCCGTATTCAAACCGGAGCAGATGCCGATATTGTTGTCTTTGACCTCGCAACGGTAAGCGACCGTGCGACGTATGAAAAACCCGCTCAAACCTCTGTTGGTTTTGATTATGTTATCGTTGGCGGCACACCGCTAATTACGAACGGGGAGCTAGACACGACCGTTTTGCCCGGACAGCCGATTAGACGTTCCGCCAAGCCAGAGTAGGACCCTGTTATGCCGTCAATAAAGTCACGACAAAACACGGGTCTCCACATTCCTGACCCAATTTGCCGTCCGGGGGACGAACCGGACTTTAGCGGTCTCATAATACCGGAGGCAGGTTCAGTTCCCCGGCCGAATTTTGATGCAGAAGAACAAACGCTTCGTAGCCTGCCTTACGGACTCATCAGAACATTAGATGACAAAGGGGAGGCAAAAGGCGACTGGCAACCTAACGCAAGCCTGGAAAGCTTGATTATAGCCCTCAAAACTATGTTGCTGAACCGGGCTTTTGACGCCGCTATGTTCGCGGCACAGCGCCAAGGCAAAACAAGTTTTTTCATGAAGACTTCTGGCGAGGAAGCGTTAGGCGCTGTTCCCTCACTGGCACTTCGAAAAGACGATATGTGCTTTCCGACCTACCGAATGGTGGGGTGGTTGCTGGCGCGGGGATATCCGATAATAGACCTGATTAATCAGATTTATAACAATGCAGAGGATCCGCTCAAAGGTCGTCAGCTGCCCATACTCTACTCTGCCAGGGAATATGGATTTTATTCTCTCTCGGGAAATGTCGGGAGCCGGATAGGCCACGGGGTGGGTTGGGCTATGGCCAAAGCCTATCGGGGTCTAGATAGCCTTGCCATGGCCGTCATCGGTGAAGGCACAACTGCCGAAGGCGACTATCACGAAGCCCTTACTTTTGCGAGCGTGTATAAGGCGCCCGTTATTCTCTGTGTGACCAACAATCAATGGGCCATTTCGACTTTTTCCGGCATTGCAGGGGCCGAAGAAACGACCTTCGCCGCGCAGGCGTTGGGGTATGGTATTCCTGGATTAAGGGTCGACGGTAATGACACGCTCGCCGTTTGGTCTGTGCTGGAATGGGCGGCCAAGCGGGCGCGCGCCGGACTGGGCGCCACTCTGATCGAATTCTTTACTTACCGGGCGGAGGGCCATTCGACATCAGATGACCCAACGAAATACCGTCCTAAAGATGAGCCGACGATTTGGCCGCTGGGCGACCCCGTAAATAGGCTCAAGCAATATCTGACTAATCAATCGGCGTGGGACGAAAAGCGTCATCAAGAGGCGATATCCCAAGCGAAATTAAAGGTAAAGAAAGCCGCCAAGGCGGCTGAAGATATCGGGATACTTGGGACATCGAAATCGGATATCGAAGAGATGTTCAAACATGTCTTTGAGGAACCTGACTGGCGGATAAAAGAGCAAGTAAAAGAAGTCGGGATTTAATATGCCCTCCATGAATATGATCCAAGCGCTCAACAGCGCGCTTGATGTGATGCTTGAACGCGATCCGGACGTGCTGATCTTTGGGGAAGATGTTGGCTATTTTGGCGGGGTTTTTCGCGTGACTGATAAGTTGCAACAAAAACATGGACTCCACAGATGCTTTGACGCCCCAATTTCAGAAGGGGGAATAGTTTCAACAGCGATAGGGATGGGCGCCGAAGGCCTACGACCCGTTGTAGAAATCCAGTTCGCCGATTATATTCTTCCCGCATACGACCAATTGGTTTCCGAAGCCGCCCGCCTTCGGTATCGCTCCGGCGGTGATTTTACCGCGCCTATTACCGTTCGCTCGCCCTATGGCGGCGGGATATATGGCGGACAAACCCACAGTCAGTCCCCTGAAGCGATCTTTGCGCATATTACCGGATTGAAAACGGTCATTCCGGCAACACCGTATGATGCTAAAGGTCTATTGATTTCTGCAATTGAATGTAACGATCCAGTTATCTTTTTAGAGCCGAAACGAATTTATAACGGTCCCTTTGATGGACACCATGACCGCCCACTGAAGTCGTGGAAAGAGCATCCGCAAGCCGACGTTCCCGAAGGACATTACATCGTTCCCTTGGGTAAGAGCAGAGTGGTGCGCGAAGGCAGTGACGTCACAGTTCTTGCTTATGGCACTATGGTATATGTCGCAGAAGCGGCTATCTCCGAAACCTCTATTGACGCAGAACTTATCGACTTACGTTCTATCGTTCCATTGGACATCGACGCGATTGTAACGTCTGTCAAAAAAACTGGCCGCTGCGTTATAGTCCACGAAGCGTCAAAATTCGGAGGGTTCGGAGGAGAGCTTACGGCCCTTATTGAAGAGCGATGCTTCTATTATCTCGAGGCGCCGACGCAGCGCGTAGCAGGATGGGACACACCATATCCTCACGCTTTTGAATGGGATTATTTTCCAAAGCCCTCACGAATTGTGGATGCGCTCGAGAAGGCAATCAGAGTGTAATCGTTCTGATGAAACACCGTGTGTATAGGCATCTGATACCACTTTAGTAACTGCCGAAAACATTCGATGATAGGGTTGCAGTTTTTTAATTTTAGGAGTTTCATTAATGTCCGCTAGGGGGATTCAGGTACGATTTTTACCCAACATCATTTGCTTGATGTCACCCTTCATTTGAAATGACAGATAAAAAAGATAGGCAGATAGAAATAGAATTCCGCCAAACACGGCAACCAACCCTAAGACAGTACCGGTAGGAGTATAATTATTGCGCCAACTGACCCACAATCCAGACAGAAGCAGAAAGCCGAAGAAATCGAAATTGAATTGCCCCGGCCATGTCATCGCTATCACATCACCAAAAAAGATAGGCAACAAATTCCAACCGTGATTTGAGATAGTGATGATTGTGTAGATCAGCAAACTTACGAAAAGAACACATAAAAATAAACGAAACAGGTTCATGTAACAAATCTTCTACTCTGACGGCTACTTTGATCATATTGGTCCGTTAAGTCCAGAGTGGTTGTTTCGTCTGCTAAGGGGATAAAGGTCATGTTATTTGCGACAATACTATATCGTCATTATGTTCAATAGGGGAAATGGGAGCGTGTTATGCGCTTCATTGTCGTGGTTCAGCTCGGCGATGGGGCCAGCCTAAGACCTATCGTTGGATGCCGGAAACTTACCAAAAATGCATAGGTTCACCGTCATCGAACTTATGACAAAAGTACACTTTTGTCATAACTGCACGTAGAATGTCTAATGGGCGCTGACGTCAGGCGGGAACACTATTTAGATAACGGGACAAAATTACACAGTGTACGCAGCTTTTATTTCGATCGTTTAAATGGCTCTAGTTATTGAGTTTCATTGGACGATAATGGGTCCGATGCAAAAGTCTATTCCAGTCCCCTGAGTTAATTTCTCGATCTAATCGCTCTTTGGTCATTAGGAAACAGCTTTCGCCCCAAGCGGCATATTTGGGGGTATCTCGGTATTCGGGATTGTCCTCTTCAATATTGCCAAACTCATCGAAGTCTCGCAGGTAGGGGTCAGGCTCAGCGGAAATATTGATATTCGGCTCTCTACCGTTTCATTATACACTTTTCTCATCGCTCTAAGGAAACGAGGGGTGATTTCGACCACTTCAAACTCTGCGACTTGGTCATCACGTTCATAATTCCAGAAGTCGAGAAACCCCGTTTTCAATAGTGTCATGGCATGAGGTAAGTTGATTATACCATATTCTTCGTACTCATGGGTTATCATTCCAAGGAGAGACAAAACCATTTGATATTGTTCCGCGTTTTCAGCTCAGTAGGCTTTTCGAAGTCTTGCGCATTCAACACTAGACAATTCACTATCAATTCTTTTTGGCATTTATTCTCTCCAGGTTGCTATTCGCCTGGTGATCGAGTAGTTTGTAAGCTGATATTAGGCTGCCGCCATGACCTTTAGCTACCTTCGAAAAGGCTGCCTGGACATACGTCATAGCCTCCCCGACCCTAGTCAAGAGAGGCATCGTTGCGGTCGATGCCAACCGTTAATATCAGGGTTACAAAGCTTTGGTCGCCATTCGGCGACGAATCAGTGATACATCGTTCCGTCGAGTTGGGAAAGTTCGTATAAACGAGCTCTTCAAGAGCTAGCCGCCGGCAAGCTCTAATTGTCATTTTGGTAGGCCCGTGGTAGGCCGATAAATTGGTGTGTAGTGCAGACGATTGATATATTTCAGAAAAAATAAAATATCACAGTCTTCTCAGCCGCACCATTTTCCTGACATTGCAAAGAGCATAAGATTTTGAAAAGTCTCGGAAAATCTCTCTTTCCTGTAATTTCCTGTACTTTCCATACGCTAACTCGCGCGATTTGCCTAACTTCTTGACTTACTGGCACGACAGGAGATGGCTACGCAGACGGCTGGAGGAGGAACTGATCCGCGAATTAGGCTGGAAGTCCGAGCTTGAAATCCAGCAGGAGATGAAGCGCGAAGTGGGAGCAATGCGTATCACGACAGTGGATAGACATATCCCGGTGCAACATGGCTTGACCGCTCGCAGGTCCGTTGAGGCAGAGGTGGGATGGAAGGCATCCGCTTAAAGACAAGCCCGTTTGCGAAAGAGCCCGACACAGCCTTCCAGCAGCGCCGTATATGGCTGATTAAGCGAGGATATGCCGAGTTACGCCAAGGCGGACAGAAGGCCTCAATCGCAATCATTTATAAGCGCGGCTATTTGAATGCGCTAGAGGCGGAGGGGTTTTACCATCCGACCAGACATAACGAGCATTGGCTTCGTCATAAGTGAAGACATCTATCTCAAAACTTCCGTCCTTGCGGGCCGACTTATCGAAGACTGGAATGTGAGGCTCAATGTCTTTCTATTCGACAAGCCATTTAAGCATGGGACCGAGCCATATAATTAACAGGTTTCTTGTGATGCGAAACGTACCGTACGTAAACATAAGCTGCGAAGTGAGCAGCGAGACATTGATTTCCAGTCTAAATTTGGCTGGAGATAAAACCTACCGATCTGATACGCATGTAATCCACTTTGACGGTAACTATCCCTTATCGATGCCGGTATGGGGCTTGAGTTGGGTGAACAGTCTCTTGAGATTACCCTTCGCGTGACTGCAAGAACACCTGACATGTAAGAACATGTTCATAACAGCCTTGGGTAAAAAGCTGCTAATAAAAAATCTAATAAAGATTAGGTTAAAAAATTCATTATTATGATTTCTTGTTGTACAGGGGGGCTCAGTTTCGCCTCGGTAGGGTTGTATAAAATTCATTTAAAACAATGCATTATGGTTTGTTGAAGTAGTTGCTTTTGCAAATAGATTCATAAAAAGGCTTGACGAGAACAAGCCTATTGACAAAAGCCTAATCGCTGTTAGGATTTTAAAATCGATAGTGCCGAAAAGGCCGTGCGATTAAAACGGGAGAACAAGATGAGTTTTAAGAAAGAATTAGCCTGCGGTTTGGCGAGCTGGGTATTTATTGTCGCTAACCCGGCTTTTGCTCAACAGGTGCCAGTTGATGACACAGTGTCTGAAGAGGCGCCAATTTCTAATTATGACGCAGAAAAAGATCAGATAGTAGTGACGGCACAACGCCGATCACAATCTCTTTCTGAGGTGCCAGTAGCGGTTTCGGCTTTCAACGCCGAGATTCTACAAGAAAGAAATATTACCACAGAGCAGGATCTTGCCAAGCTAGTGCCCGGATTGCTTGTTAAGAGTGGTCAAAATTCCAACCAGCTAAACTTTACTATGCGCGGGCAAACACTTGATCCATTTTCCGGGTCCAGTCCGGCTGTTCTGACATATATCAATGAGGCCCCAGCTACCGAAGGAAACACATCCACGGCATTTTTTGACTTTAATTCAATTCAGGTGCTCAAAGGGCCGCAGGGCACTCTTTTTGGTCGGAATGCTACAGGCGGAGCTATACTCTATGAAACGACTAAGCCTGGAGACGTATTTGGAGGTTACCTAAATTTAAAAGGTGGTGAGCGTGATTACATTCAGGCGCAAGGTGCCTTAGATATCCCGCTTTCTGATATTATCCGTCTAAGAGTTGCGGGTGATTATAAGAAACAAGATGGTTATATACGGAATGCCAAAACAGGTAATAATTTGGGCGATGTTGATGCGCTTTCTGGTCGTGTCACGTTGGAAATTGAACCTACGTCCAACATTAAAAACTCTACTGTAGCGCAGTATAGCGATTTTGGTGGATCAGAAGGAGCCGGTGGCTTGTATTCCTATCATTCGGTGGGGGAAACCAACAATGGATATGTGCTCAACACGACTTTGGATAGCTTATACGGGTTGAATAGTCCTTTCGCGCCCATTTTAGGTGATGGTCCTATGGGAGATGGTACATGGCCTGGTGCGGTTCCCGGATACTTAGAGTGGCAGCAAGATAATCCTTATCAAGTTTGGCTGAGTTATGATTTGCCGCACAAAGCTCATACGGGTTTCGTTATAAATACGACAGAGGTTGAGCTGGGTGAAAACATCGTTTTGAAAAATATTTTTAGCTATGCTGATGCTTTTGCGCGCACGCCAGGAATTCTTTCAGGTTCTCCATTTGGCTCGTTAAATCTCTATAATAATTCTGGTCTCGGAAATGGCCCTCCTGGCGGCGAGACATTTGATAATCAACGGTTCTCTAATGAGCTCCAATTGCAGGGCTCATCCGGACCTTTAGAGTATATTGTTGGTGTATTTTATTCCGACACGGATAAGGCTGAATACGTTCCAGTTATAGTTGGGGCAGAATTAGACCCGCCGGTTGCAGATATAGCTTACAATTATACGGTAGGCGACGAATCGAAAGCGGTATTTGCCCAGTTGAGTTACGCGCTAACCGAAAAACTCACACTTACAGCCGGTGGCCGGTATACTTGGGAAAAACTATCTCTCCGCCAAGATCCAGGGAGTCTCTTCAACCTAGATGGGACAACGCCTTTCAATCAGGAAGCTGATCTGGAAGACCCTAGCTGGACTTTCAATGTTCAGTATCAAATTAACCCAGACCATATGGTTTATGCCGCCCAACGAGGTAGCTTTAGAGCAGGTGGATTTAATGGCGCCGTTGCCCCTTTCGACGACGTTAATTTCTTTGACAATGAAAATGCTTACGACTTTGAATTGGGTTATAAGTTTAATGGTATCCTTGGGAATGTGCCAACTCGCGTCAATTTTGCTGCCTATCATCAAACAGTTAAAGACGCTCAACATTCTATTTTTGCTGACTTAGGGGGAGGGCCATCAGCCTTCACGGTAAATGTTCCGAAAAAACGAATTCAAGGTGTCGAGTTGGATGCTCATTTCACCGCTACAGATTGGTTGGAATTCGGCTTTGCAGGCGCCTATACAGATGCAGAATTTACAGAAAATATCGTGGATCTGGGGCCTCTTGGTGGTCCGGTTATCCCGTTTGATACTTATGCGGACGCGCCGGAGTGGGCCGGGTCAGTTTTCGCCGAATTGAGTATGGCTCTTGAAGGCAATGCCGGCGATGTAAAGTTCCGAACAGATGTTTTTGGTCAAACAAGTACCTACTTCTCCAATAATGAAGGCTCAATCACGCCGCGCACTCAATTACCCGGCTATGTCACTGTTGATATGAGATTAAGTTGGAATGAGATAATGGGGAATCAGGTATCCGCAGCCGTCTATGTGAAAAACCTGTTTGATGAATTTTATTATAATTCAGGATACGTTGAGGGTGGCTCAGGTGGTTTTAATACAGCCATTTGGGGTGAGCCTCAAACATTTGGTGCGGAACTAAGTTACCGTTTCTAAGGATTGAAACAAAAGGGGGCAGAGTAAAAATGCTCTGCTCCAAAAGAACGGCAGCGGAATTTATTTTGTCGGTGTTACCGCTCTATAAAACTGCCAATTCCATACCGACTTTAGCTTTTGGCCATGCGGGCAAGCGAAACCTCGTGCGCTGGAATTAAATGAGTCTCAGTTTGAAGTTTCTTTTCGCTCCATAATTTTATGCAATTAAATCTATTGAGGCCTCACAATGACAACCAAAACCAGTCCAGATTATGAAGTTGTGGTTATTGGGGCGGGTGTCACAGGGATTTATCAAACATATCTGATAGACAAAATTGGTCTGACGGTTCTCGGTATTGACGCTGCGCCTGATGTTGGCGGAACTTGGTTTTGGAATAGATACCCAGGGTGTCGACTAGATACGGAGAGTTACGCATACGGCTATTTCGCCCTTAAAGGGATTATGCCCGACTGGTCTTGGAGCGAAAGGTTTGCTGGTCAGCCCGAAATGCTCCGATATGTGAACGAAGCTGCAGATAAGATGGGCGTTCGAAAGCACTATCAATTTAAAACCAAAGTCATTTCAACTGTTTTCAATGAAGATGAAGAATTGTGGGTTGTAACTCTTGATGATGGGAAAAGTTTAAGCTGCAGATTTCTAATATCTGCTACGGGTCCGCTATCTGCATCGAATATGCCTTATTTCAAGGGGCTGAAGGATTTCAAAGGCAAAGCTTTCCATTCTTCAGATTGGCCCACAGATGAAAAAGGATTAGCAAAAAATACTGATTTCTCCGGGAAGAGAGTCGGTGTGATTGGTACTGGGGCAACCGGGGTTCAAATTATACCTATTGTCGCGGAAACCGCTAAAGATCTTTTTGTTTTTCAACGGTCTCCTAATTGGTGTACGCCTCTCGGAAATACTCCCCTCTCCAAAGACGATATGGAATTGATTCGAACCCGTTTCCCTACAATTTTAGAATATGTAAAGACCACTCCGACGGCTTTTCCATACCACCGGGATAAGCGAAAAGCGAGTGAAGTTACCGCAGAAGAACGGACGAAGATATTTGAGGATCTGTACAATGAGTCAGGTTATGGAATATGGCTGAGTAGTTTCAGGGATCTTCTATTGAGCCGAGAGTCAAACCAGTTTTTGGCAAATTTTGTAGCTAAGAAAATAAGAGAGCGGGTGAAAGATCCGATAGTGGCGGAGAAGCTGATACCCGTGGATCATCCCTTTGGAGCGAAAAGGGTGCCGATGGAAACAAATTACTATGAAAGCTACAATCAAGACAATGTTCATTTGGTCGATATAAAATCAATCCCGATTAAAGAATTTACCGAAACAGGTGTAACAATAGGTGAGGATCATTACGATCTAGACGTGATAATTTTTGCGACTGGTTTCGACGGCGTCACTGGATCTCTCGATCGAATTGACATTCGCGGTCATGACGGATTACGGTTAGTGGAGGCGTGGGAAGATGGACCTTCAACCTATCTTGGCTTGCAAGCCCGCGGCTTCCCTAACTTCTTCGCATTGGTTGGTCCTCACAATGGCTCCGCCTTTTGTAACGTAGGGGTTTGCGGCGCACTTCAGGCCGAATGGGTCACGCGTATGATCGAATACCTCAAAGATCGTGATCTTACATATGCGCAGCCTTTGCAGTCTGCAGAAGATGAGTGGACGAAAGCTGTTTACGCAGACTTTGAACGCACACTTATGGCTGAAACAAATGCCTGGTGGGTTAAGGTGACGGAGAAACCTGACGGAACCATTGTACGAAGGACTTTAGTATATGTGGGGGGAGGGCCTGAATATCGCAAGCGATGCGAAGAAGTCGCTTACAACGATTATGAAGGTTTTGAACTTCACTAAGATCAATGGAATTTCTACGAAAGCTTTAAAATTGTAATCAATTTAAAAGTAGATACCCAACCTTGCTGAATTTTTTAACTCACAAGGTTGGGCCTTAAACAAATTTTAGCGAACGGATATCAATCCGCCGTCAACGGGGATGAGCTGCCCTGTGATAAACCGCGACCCGTCACCGGCTAAAAATACCATTACGGGCGCAAGGTCTTTATCTGCATCGCCAAATTTACCGCCTAAGGGAATTTGCTCAGCAGTCGCTTTGTCGTGTGCTGCAAGGTCTTCTTTTGAAAGGGCTTCTCTGAAGCGCGCATACATAGGAGTCACGATGTAGGGGAGTACTGCATTTAGACGAATACCCTTTTCCCCCCATTCACGAGCGACGCTTCGTGTCCAAGCGTGAACAGCTGCTTTTGATGCTCCGTAAACAGCATTGTTTATCTCGGCCGTTAACCCGGATTCCGAGCCAAAGTTAATTATAGAGCCTCCTTCTGTCATATGACGATAGGCTGCACCATTCGTGTAGATCGTACCATTCATGTTTACCTTGAAGAGCCACTCTAAAGTTTCATCCGGTACTTCATGCGTTGGTGCATGTCGGTGAACCCCCGCGATATTTGCTAAAACATCTAGTCCGCCCATTTGATCTGCGGCTTCGTCAAAGGCGGTATCGACTTCTTCGCGATTAGAGACATCGCACTTAAGAAAAAAGGCTGACCCCGGAGTGTCTTTATTGGCATTTTGGACCGCAGCATTGCCCATCTCTGTGTTCACATCCATAGCGGCGACTTGAGCGCCAGCGGCAACATATGCTCGAAGCGTTGATTCCCCAATGCCTTGAGCGCACCCCGTGACAATTATTTTTTTATTCTTCAGTTCCATGAAATCGGTCCTTTCTGTGTAATCCGATATAGTTATATCTAAAGGTTCAGAGCTTAGCCGCCGAAACAGCCTTGATGGATTTATCATCTCTGCCATTTTGGAAGCCTTCAGACTTACTATGCTTCAGAGGCTTCTTCTGTGTTTATAGTAATCCAGATGTCGTTGTCGGTGTTAATGCGCTCCCAAGAGTTAGCTGGGTGGTGCTCCATGTCTTGGTTAATTGCATTCAGTATGTCAGGGCGGTTTAGCCACCCTTCAGCAACATGGTTTGAGACATTTGGTGCAACACTTGGCATGAGACCAATCAGTTCGCCTAATGTGCCAACATTCCAGCATCTACAAGATGTTCGGAGCCAGTAATGTATGAGGATTCATCCGACGCCAAAAATAGTACAAGATTAGAAACTTCAATCGGGTCGGCAATCCGGCCAAGTGGGATTTCCGCTAAGGCATCCCCACCTGTTTCATCTGTGGCTTCTACCATCATCGGGGTTTGAATAAAGCCTGGATGCACCGAGTTAACACGAATGTTTTTCCTGCCATACTCAATCGCTGTGGCTTTGGTCATGCCGCGGACAGCAAATTTACTCGCGACATATGCCAAGCTAGGAAAACCATAATTTGCTGCGATACCTGCTATGGAAGAGATGTTCACAATTGACCCTTTGTTAGCCTCAACCATAGTTGGCAAAACAGCCCGCATTCCGTAAAAAACTGAATGTTGATTAATTTCGCAAACTTTATCATATCCAGAATCGTCTAATGTTTCGGTGTCAGCCATCGGGCCCAGAATGCCTGCATTATTAACTAAAATGTCTATAGTTCCAAAAGCGTCCTTGGTCTTAGTCACCAATTCATTCCATGAATCTGGATTTGTAACGTCATGCTCCACAAAGAGGCTTGAGCTCCCTATTTCTTTCGCGAGTAACTTTCCGCCCTCTACATTGATATCTGAGAGAACGACCTTGGCGCCTTCTTTCGCAAATAGTCGAGAGTGAGATTCCCCCATCCCACGCGCAGCTCCTGTTATAATTGCAACTTTTCCCGATAGGCGACCCATAATAACCTCCTAATTGTAAAATAATCTAATTGGAGTTAAGAAGATATTAGGTGGGCTTTAAAGTCAAGGTTTGATTAGGGTTATCTCGTAGTCAAATAAATAAATTAAATTAATATTTTAATATAACCTTCAAAAACAACATCTTATTGAAGTAAATATTTGAGATTGTTACAAGTCTTTTCCCTTGGGTAGGGCAGGAAAAAGTTTAACTTGCGAAATTTACCTAATTTATGTTAGGCTGTAAAAAAGATACTTTTGGCATCTTCTAAAAGAGTCGAGAGTTCTTGAAACAAAAAGGGGATGATTTATGCATGGTATAGCTTCAGTACTCGTAGAGAAGAATCGTCTTGAGACTTGGGGGGTCGATATTCACCCCCCTGAGCCAGGCGGCGCGTTAGTGCGGACGGTTTTAGGGGGAGTTTGCGGAAGCGATGTCCATATTGCATCGGGCGAAGCTGGCGAGATGCCTTTCCCTATTATTCTTGGTCACGAAGGCGTGGGGGAGATTACCCAACTAGGTGAGGGGGTAACGACTGATTATGCCGGGGTGCCCGTAAAAACAGGGGACTTGGTTATTTGGTCGCCGATTGCCCTTTGCCATCGCTGCTATTCCTGCACTATTTTACAAGAGACGCCTTGTGAGAATAGTCAATTTTTTGAAAACGCATCAAAACCCAATTGGGGCAGTTATGCTGATTACGCTTGGCTTCCAAACAACATGCCATTTTATCGATTGCCGGACGGTGCTATACCGGAGGCTGTTGCGGCTCTTGGTTGCGGCTTGCCAACCGCCTTACGAGGGTTTGATCGCTGTGGTCCAGTGGGCTTTGGGGATACAGTCGTCGTACAGGGCGCTGGGCCAGTAGGACTGTCGGCAGTGCTCGTGGCTGCGCAAGCCGGGGCCCGTGAGGTCATTATAATCGATGGCCCACAAGTTCGACTGGATGCCGCAAAGAGTCTGGGAGCGACAGCCACTGTTTCACTTAACTTGTCGGCTGAAGAACGTAAAAGAAAGATATATGACCTCACAGGTAAGAATGGTCCGGATCTCGTGATTGAAGCAGCTGGTGTGCTTCCGGCTTTTCCAGAAGGGGTGGACATAAGCGGAAATCATGGACGTTACATTATTCTAGGTTTGTGGGGGGCCATCGGTACCCAGCCAATTCCGCCGCGCGAGTTAAGCACTAAAAATTTGACGATTGGAGGGGCGTCATTCCCTTCTCCCAAAAATTACTATCAAGGAATGCAGTTTGCGGCGCGTATGCAAGAGCGTGTGCCACTTGCCGAATTAGTAAGTCATCGGTTTAGCATTGCAGAGGCTGGGGAGGCCCTTAAGGTGACTAAAAATGGCGTGGCTACAAAAGCTGTAATTGATCCGACAATTAAATAGGGGGATACTGCCATGACTGAATTATCCGAAACTAACACTTCCAAGCACCGTACGCCTGTGCCCGATTACATTCCAAATGAGCTTGTTAGAGAGATCGACGCTTATGCACTTGATGGAATTGAGGAGGGGGTTCATGAGGCTTGGAAACGCGTACAACAACCCGATACGCCCCCACTCGTTTGGACGCCTCTTACTGGTGGGCACTGGATTGCCACACGTGGTGCCTTGATTAACGAGATCTACCGTAGTCCGGATCGATTTTCGAGTAAAGTTATATGGGTTCCAAGAGAGGCTGGTGAGGCCTATGAGATGGTTCCGACACGTATGGATCCACCTGAACACACTCCCTACAGGCAGGCAATTGATAAAGGGCTTAGCTTGGCGCAAATTCGTCAGGTCGAAGAAGATATACGCAGGGTCGCGAGTGAGTTGATAGACGGTTTTGCGGCTCAAGGGCATTGCGACTTTGCACGCGATTTCGCAGGAATTTTCCCAGTTAAAGTATTTTTAGCTCTTGCTGATCTCCCTATGGAAGATGCAGAAAAGCTTAATGAGCTTGCCAAGGAAATGACGCGTCCATCAGGAAAAACGCCTGAAGAACAAGGTCGATCATTGGCGCAGGCCAATAAGGGTTTCTTTGATTATGTTGCGCCCATTATTGCCGAAAGACGGGGGGGTGAAGGCACAGACCTAATTACTCAAATGGTTAATAGTACGATTAACGGAGAGGCTATGCCCGAAGACAAAGCCTTAGGTCTTGTCTCTTTGCTTTTATTGGGTGGCTTGGATACGGTGGTAAATTTTCTAAGTTTCATGATGATCTATTTGGCGCGGCATCCAGAAGCTGTGAAAGAGTTGCGAGAAGAGCCGAAGAAATTACACCGTAGCGTGGAAGAAATGTTCCGTCGTTTCGGTGTTGTGTCTGATGCTCGATATGTTGTTAAGGACATGGAGTATTATGGAACCAAATTGAAGGAGGGAGATTTAATTCTCTTGCCCACTGTGTTGCATGGGCTTGATGATGATCAGCATGAAGATCCTATGAAGCTGAATTTTTCTCGACGTAATGTGGCGCATTCTACTTTTGCGCAAGGCCCGCACAGATGTGCTGGTATGCATCTAGCTCGTATGGAAGTCGTGGTGATGTTGCAGGAATGGTTGAGTCGCATACCAGAATTTTCTATGAAAAAGGGCGCAGTTCCAGAGTATCACTCAGGGATTGTCGCTGCGGTAGAGAACGTTCCACTCGTCTGGAAAGTGTGAAATTAGCATGACAAGTACGATTGAGTCTTCGACATATAGGCAAATTTTAGGGCATTATCCGACGGGTATATGTGCAATAACAGCCATTCAAGAAAACGGAACACCTACGGCGATGATCGTCGGTTCATTTACTTCTGTTTCTCTTGATCCGCCTTTGGTGGCTTTCCTGCCAAGTAAAACTTCTTCCAGCTGGAAAAAAATTGAAGGATGCAGTGGGTTCTGCGTGAATGTCTTGGCAGATGAGCAAGAAGACCTGTGCAGAACATTATCATCAAAAGATCCTGAGAAATTTAAAGATGTACCTCATCATCTTTCAAAGAGTGGGACGCCGATACTGGACGGCGCCTTGGCTTGGATAGATTGCAAGTTTCATGACATCCATGAGGCCGGTGATCATTATATAGCGATTGGCGAGGTGCGGGAACTTGATATACATCATTCCGGCACGCCTTTATTATTTCATAAAGGCGCCTACGGAAAAATTTCGCCGTTGTTATAACTTTTTTCTGTTATAACGGCTGGCAACAAAGCCAACCCGATTTACATATAAACTTGATTGTCTATTGAGACGGATAGAACGATTTTACCTCGCTCGCTCGCTAAATAACTAACCTACTGAAACCTGAGCGCTATTCGCGTTCGGATCGCGTATAGGAAGTCTGTTAGTCACGGTTAGGCCGAAGCCTTCAAGGGCAGCAAGTTTAGCCTTGCTTGAGGTGAGCAGAGTCATTTCTCCAACACCTAGATCTAAAAGAATTTGAGCTCCAATTCCATAATCGCGAGTTGCATAATTCATATGGTAATTTTTTCGCCCGCCTTCAATTCGTTTAGAAATGGAATCTATACTTGGGTCACGTACAAAAACAGCTACAGCAGGCCCCTCATGTGCGGCAATCGTTTGTAGGGCTTGGGGAACATATTCCGGATGCGCCGTTGACCAACCAAGCATGTCAGCTGTTAGGTCGATTTGGTGAACACGTACTAAAGTATTTGAGTCAGGTTTCACATCTCCTTTAAAAAGTGCAATGTGTTCTCCGTTATCAATTAAGTTGCGATAAATGTTAATAGTAAGATCTCCCCCATAGAAACTATGAAAGGGAGCCGATGCAACTAGCTTTATGAGCTTTTCTGAACGGCGGCGATAAGCGATTAAATCTGCAATTGTTCCGACCTTTAAACCATGTTTTTTCGCAAATTCCAGCAATTGTGGCAGCCGAGCCATAGTGCCATCATCATTCATGACCTCGCAAATCACACCTGCAGGAGTGAGCCCGGCAATTCGGGAAATATCAACGGCGGCTTCCGTGTGACCCGCTCGAACTAACACGCCTCCATCTTTTGCTGTGAGCGGGAAGACGTGGCCGGGTGAGACAATATCTTTCGCTGTTTTTGAGGGATCAACTGCAACAGCAATTGTATGAGCGCGATCTTTTGCTGAAATACCGGTTGTGACTCCTTCTAGGGCCTCTATCGAAATGGTGAAGGCTGTGCCATGCCCCGATTGATTGTTGGACGTCATCGGAGGCAGATTTAATTGCTCCGCCCTTGCTTTGGTCATGGAGAGGCAAATTAATCCACGAGCGTGTTTAGCCATAAAGTTTATCTGGTGAGGTGTCGCAAATTGCGCTGGAATTATGACGTCCCCCTCATTTTCTCGGTCATCTGCATCTACAAGAATATACGGCAAACCATTTTTTGCGTCTTGTATGATGTCTTCAATTGTTGAGATGCCCGAGTGTGTCATAAACTTTTCTCTTTGAGTTTTTTACTGCGTATAATTACGACTTAACCTGCTCTATTTGAGAAAGCGCCATCTCTTTTAAAATGTTTTTCTGAACCTTGCCTGTGCCCGTTTTGGGAAGGTCTTTTTCAGAAATAAACCATATATCACGAGGTAGTTTATACCGGGAAATCTGTGGTTTAAGCCAATTCAAGACTTCCTCTTCACTAATATCGCTTCCCTCTGCGCGAACCATCCACGCGCAGCCGCACTCTCCCCAACGGTTGTCGGGCATGCCTATAAAGAACGCTTGGACGATGCTTGGGTGGCTAGTTACTAGCTGCTCTAATTCCTTAGGGGAGACCAATTCGCCTTTACTCTTGTAGAGATCTTTTGATCGTCCTGTGAGGAAAAGATAACCATTTTCCAAAAAATGCCCTAAATCACCTGTGCGTAACCAACCGTCAGCTAAGAAAACTTTCGATGTTTCTTCAGGCCGACGAAAGTAACCCAAACTGTTCATTGGTCCCCGTGTGCAAAGTTCGCCTGATGACCCGTAAGGTAAATCACTACCTGTTTGCGGATCAATTGTTTTAAATTCGCAAATACGACCATTCTGCTCAGCGATGCCGGCTACTCCAGCTTGTACGATACATCCTTGCGTTTCGGATACGAGATCGATTGAATCGCCAGGCTGGGTGCAAATAATAGTGGCAGTTGCCTCGGTTTGCCCGTAGCTCGTGAAAATCTCGTCGCACCCAAATGTATCTTGGATTTCTCGCCAAACCCATTTCGGCGTAGGCGCCGCCGCGCTATGGACGGCTGTAAGTGAACTAAGATCATAACTTTTGATTTTTGCCTGTTCCATCATCGCGATTGTCATGGTTGGCACGCCCATTAAATAGGTTGCGCGATGTTTTTCGATTGCTGAAAGAATATTATCAGCATTAAAACGCAATAAGGGTACAATTGAGCCACCAACAATCATTCCGGAAAGCAGGCCAACGACTAAGCCAAAGCCATGATAAAGCGGTAAAGAGAAAACCCCCCTCCTGCCTGTTTCGAATGCTTGGTGATACGCACCTGCATAGGCTGCTCTAAGAAGATTATCGTGTGTTTGTATGACGCCCTTGGGGGCACCAGTTGTTCCAGACGTAAACATGATGACGGCCGGATCGTGGGGGGATGTTATTTGAGTTGGCAGTTCGGTGGAGGGCATGGCCGAGAAAAATTTATCCGGATTGTCTGCGTCATAAACCATCCCTCCACGGAGTTCTGGAAAGCTGGCGCAATCTCCATCTCGCCAACCCGGCATGTGAGAGTCTAATTCAGTATCAAACCTGCGCGAACCAAATTTCGCCATGCTAATGATAAGATTACATCCCGATTCACGCACGACATGTTCAAGCTCACTAACATTGTAGAGCGTGTTTATCGCTACAGCGACGGCACCAACTCTCCAAATGGCGAACAGCAGCGACACCGTGACGGGATAATTCGCCATAAGAAGCCCTACTCGGTCACCTTGACTAATCCCAAATCCTGTAAGCCCTTTGGCCAGACGTTCGGATTGAGAAAAAATAGATTTATAATCGAGTGAGACTTCATCCGTAATGACAAGAGGTTCATCAGAAAAGTGTAATAGTGAACGCTCAAGGTATTTGTTCAGGCACATTTCTTCCCATTCGGGATGACGGTTTGCTATCGCCTGACGTCGCTGCGAAACGGTTTTATGCACTTAATTTATCCCCTTTAGCCTAATTAAAATTATGATGACAACTTTTCACCAAGGCGTCAACCTATCTAGGTGAGGCTTGGCTTGACATTATTTTTAAAAGTTACACGAGCTTCATTATAACTCATTATTTAAAAAGGAAAATTTGTCAAATATAACAGGTTTTGTGGGTTAATTTCTTGCTGAATAATTATGATATATGACGCAAACACAGGAAATAGCTTGCCAAGGTAGCCTAATTTCTATTAGGCTAGTATAAATGATTTTTTTGTAGGAGGCTAACATGGATGTCGGGTTGGGATTAACTTTCCAAAACATTAAAGAGGGTGTGAGCGACATAGAGGTTTATCGCCATGAATTATCGTTGGCCGCTCGGGCTGAAGATCAGGGGTTTGATTCAATTTGGACTCCGGAGCATCATTTCACGGGCTATATGATGACACCCAATGTTCCTCAATTTCTTTCGTGGGTGGCCGCTAAAACCACCCGCATGAAGCTTGGTACAACGGTGACTGTTCTGCCTTGGGCAAATCCGGTGCGCGTTGCTGAAAGCTTTCTTCTTCTAGATCACCTCTCGGAAGGGCGCGCGATATTGGGTATGGGGCGCGGATTAGGAAAAGGCGAGTTCGACGGATTTAAAGTCCCGATGGGCGAATCGCGGAGCAGATTTCGTGAAAATGCGGAGGCTGTTTTGCAAGCTCTTGAAACTGGGGTGATGGAATATGATGGGAAATATTTGCAACAGCCGCGGGTCGAATTAAGGCCGCGTCCATATGCAAGTTACCGCGGAAGAGTTTTTGCTTCAGCTGTTTCTCCCGAATCAGTTAAACTTATGGCCAACCTTGATGTGGGACTAATGATCATTGCCCAAAAGCCTTGGGATAGGGTGGCTGAGGATGTAAAAAATTACAGGGATCGGTTTTTTGAGATGCAGGGTCGTTCCGCGCCAAAGCCCGTTGTCGTTGCTTTTGTCGCGGTGAGTGAAGACAAGGCAAAAGCACAAGAAATGCATGACAAATACCTTGTCGAGTATGCACGTTCGACATCTGAGTTTTACCAGTTTGGGAATAAAGAATTCGCCGACATTGAGGGCTATGAATATTACGGAGCCCTTGCAAATAGCGTGGAGAAGCATGGCATAGACAAATTTAACGAGTTCTTAGCGGACCTACAAATTTGGGGTCGACCCGAAGAGGTTGTTGAAAAGTTAAAAGCCATGGTTGAGCGTTTTGATGTTGGTAGCTTTATTGTTTATACCCAATTTGGGGATATGCCTTTTGAAGTGGGTAAGGAAAACTACGAAACTTTTGCTCGCAAAGTTCTGCCTCACTTGAAAGATATTGACGTATCTGGGCCGCCAGTTGGCCCGTCGTAAACTTTGGTGGGTTTTTAAAATAAAGATGAATTACTGTTTGAAATTTATCCAAGCATAAGTTCCATCGATAATGAAAAAGGACGTGCTGATGGGGAATGGCGAAGATGTTTTACTTTATGAGTTGCAGGACGGCACCGCGTGGATAACACTCAATCGCCCTGAAAAACGGAACGCACTGAGCGAGCCTTTGCAGGAAGAATTATGCCGTATGCTGTGGGAGGCCGACGAAGATAATCGTGTCCATTCGGTTGTGTTAAAGGCTGCCGGCCCTGATTTTTGCTCAGGTTATGATTTACAAAAATATGATCAACCTGTGCCCGACCAAGTAAACTACAAACGAGGTCGTGCAAAATTTGATGACGATAGCTGGCACCAAGAAAGAGCGCAGCGTTTGCGCATGGCGTTGTTTGACATGCACAAACCCGTGATCGCACAAGTGCATGGACGATGCCTAGCGGGTGGTACAGATCTTGCCTTATTGTGCGACATTGTAATTTGTTCTGATGATGCCATTTTCGGCTTTCCTCCGGCGCGTTCCCAAGGCTCCCTTCCTAGCCATATGTGGCTCTACCTCGTTGGACCTCAATGGGCAAAAAGGTTACTTCTTACCGGCGATTCTATTCGCGGTGAAGATGCAGCGAAAATTGGATTAGTTCTTAAATCTGTTCCTGTCGAGAACCTGCAGAGTGAGGTTAGCGCCCTAGCAAACCGGTTGGCACTAGTCGATGCCGATTTACTCAGCGCAAATAAGCGCATCGTAAATATTGGCTTGGAGTTAATGGGAGCGCGTACAATCCAGCGGATGGCGGCTGAAATGGATGCGCGAGGGCACCTTGCTCCTAGTCGGGACGAATTTAACGAAACCGTGCGTGTTAAGGGCTTAAAGCAAGCGGTCCGACAACGCGATGAGCCATTTGGAGACTCGGTTGTTAAACTTTAGGCTTGAACGATAAATTGAAGAAGAGGATAAAATTATGATGGAAGGTGAAGGTTGGCGCTGTTTATGGGATGCGAAAGCAATTCTCGGAGAGAGTACGATTTGGGACGATCGGGATGGATGTATATATTGGGTTGATATTGAGGGGCCGAGTGTAAATTGGTATAATCTCGAAACCGGTAAAAAAGGGACATGGGTTCCGCCGACTTGGATTAGCGCAATAGCGCCGCGCGCAAGTGGTGGGTTTATTGCCTCTTGTGCAGACGGTTTCGCCCATATTGACCCAAAAGGCCAGGTTTACAGTCCGATTTTACATCCCATTCCAGATCCAAAAATTGCCAGATTAAATGACGGGGTTACGGATCGTGAAGGGCGCTACTGGTCAGGTTCTTGCGATACAAGCCAGTGGGACGAGAGTACGACTGCCGAAGATAAAGAAAGCACCTTAGGTGATTTGGATTCACGAAATACCGGCGAACTTTATCGCTTAGATGCGGACGGAAAGCTTAGCACGCAAGAGAGAGATATTGTCACTGCAAATGGCCCGGCTTTCAGTCCTGATGGCCGTACCGCTTATGTAAACGACTCAATGCCATTGGTAAGTTGGGTTTATGATGTTTCTGACGACGGAGAATTATCAAATCGTCGGGATTTCCTCAAATTTCAGCCTAAGGATGGGTATCCTGATGGGATGGCAGTTGATGTGGAAGGATGCATTTGGATGGCGTTTTACGAAAGCTGGATGTTGAGACGTTTTGCGCCGGATGCCACTTTGTTGGAGGAACGGAAACTTCCTGTAAGACGTGGTTTGCGCCCCGCTTTTGGGGGGCAGGATTACTCTCGATTGTTTCTAATTACAGGGTCACAAGGTTACACGGAGAAGAATTTCGAGCAAGAACCACTCGCGGGAGGTTTGTTTGAAATACTAAATCCGCCAGCGCCTGGGGTGCCTGTAACTCCTTATATGGGATAACTGAATGTTAAATTTCTAGGCTGACTTTTTAAGAATTAACTTCTAATGAACCGCATGGCTAATGCAGAAAACACCAGAAAACGTATTTTAGATTCCGCGGCAGCGATCCTTCGGCATAAGGGTTTAGCAGGTGCTAAACTTAGTGAAATAGCCGAAGGCGCTGGAATGCTTGCGCCAAGTATTTATCATCATTTTGGGTCGAAGGATATTTTGGTCGAAAAGGTGATGATGGAAGGTATATACAATAATAGCCATCATATTGTTGCGCGGGTTGAAAGACTTGGCCCGTCAGCAACTCCTCTGGTAAGATTACGAACTGCTATAATTTCGCATATTGAATTTTTACTATCAGGTGACGACTATTCCTCTGCTGTAGCGAGGGTGTTCGATGATTTGCCGGAGGAAATGCGCAGGCGCGTATTAGCAGCATACTCTAGTTTTGATAATTACTGGCGCGATCTTATCGTTGCTGCGCAGGCCGATGGAAGTGCTAGTAAGTCTTTGGATGCTACGGTAGTGCGGAAGTTTCTTATAGCAATGTTAGATTCTTGTTCGTCATGGTATCGCCCTGGAAAATTAGGGCCATCGGAAATCGCAGAACAAGCGGCATCACTCCTGCTTGACGGATTTGCTTCTATTGATAGTGAAAAAACATAACTTAGCAAAATTCAAAAGACAGACGCTCATAAAAAAAGCGTGAACCGTTGAGTTCACGCTTTTCCTAATTTGCATTTAACTATTTTTGTCTTTGAGGGGCTTAATCAAGTTATTTTGACTTTGGTAGTTTAATGCGGGGTGCAACCTCTTTCGAAATTAACTCAAGTGAGTTCCACCAAGGAGCAGGGTTATCGTAATAATCATGGGACTCGACTTGTAACGTACCCCAGCCTCCACACTTTTCGAACAAAGTGTTGATCTTATCGACAACTGTATCGGGCGACCCTACAACAAAAACGTGATCAACAAGGAATTCTAGGTCTGCCTTTTCCGGGTCAATGCCTGCGTCTTTTGCGAAGCCGTCCATCATGCCAAACCGACGCCAAATCGGGATAAGGTATTTGTTGAAACAGTAACCTATCGGTCCTTCCATAACTTCTTTTTTAGCTTCAGCATCTGTATCACCAACAAATACAGTTTGGGAAACCGCGTGACGTTGTCGATCTGGTGTGAAACCTGCTTTGATATTGGCCTCAGAGTAGATTTCCCAGTGACGTTTTAAGGCTTCCAAGCCAGAATATATAGAAACTGGTTTGAAGTTTCTTTCTCCTGCAAGGCGCATGGACGGGGAGTTTTTACTGAATCCGGTTACTGCAATCTCAGGTGCATCGCCGCCCCATGGAGAAAAGTCAGCCAGCATATGTTGTTCATCTTCTTCTGTTACGGGAACTTCCTCTTCCGGATATCCGGCATCCCAATATTTGCCTTCGTAGAAGAACGGCTCTCGCTTCCAAATTTTTTCCATAATTGATAAGGACTCTCGAACCATATCGTTCAAACGTTCTGTGTCCTGATCATCGCCGCGTATACCGTGGATATATGTGGCATCGGGATAGGCACCTGCGCCTATTCCTAAGAAATAGCGGCCTTCAAGGATTTGGGAGAGCCAACCAACTGTCATCGCGAGTTTGGCTGGGTGCTGATGGGGCAAAATATGGGCCATGGGTCCAAACCTAATGTTTTTGGTTTGTAGGGCCGAAGCTGCAATAATCAGTTCTGGGTTTGGGATGTTTTCCCATATCTGCGATGCATGTTCAGAAATCATCATGGAGGTGAACCCTGCTTTGTCACAGGCTATAGAGTTTTGAACTCCCCACTCAAAAGTTTGTTTTGCCGTCCGTCCTGGGCGCATGTAAGGGTGAAATATTAGTCCGGTTTCCATTGTCATGACATTTTCTCCTTTAGGTTAATATATCGAACTTGTATGTTTCGCATGTAATCGCGAAATCTCCCCGGTCCGTTCAGTCTAATGACAGTTAGGGTGATAACGTGGTCAAAACTTTAAGTCAAGTGTAAACAAGATTCCAGAAAGCTAAATATCATTAGTGCAAAATCCTTATATATTTTCTAAAAAAGTCAGTTTTTTGGGATTTAAGTTGTCTTTTTTTAAAAAACTCTGTAAAAATATCTTAAAAAGCTGACTGATCACATCTTATTGAGAAGGTAAAAGTTCTTTGTAATTTACACTTGTTTTAAAATTATGGTGCTAATCTTGTAATGACTGGAATTCCTCCAAATTATCCAAACTATGAATTGGATGGTAAAACGCGTTTAATTCTTGCCGGGGAACAGCTATTTGCTGAAAATGGTATTAATGGAGCGTCCATGCGCGAAATAGCGACGCGCGCTGAACAGGGAAATCATGCAGCCGTTCAATATCATTTTGGTTCCCGAGAGGGTCTAGTTCGGGCAATATTTGATTTTCGCATGGAGAAAATGGAAGCTTCAAGGAGTAAAATGTTGAAGCAGGCCGAAGTTGAGGGGCGGTTAAGGGATGCTCGCACTATACTCGATATAATTTTGATTCCGCAACTTGATATGCAAGATGCCGATGGAAACCATTCATACGCGAACTTTTTGAGTCAATACCTCTTACTTTCTTCTTCTAGAGAATTCAGTGACTTTGCTGGGCCTGAGACGCCGAGCCTGACTGAAGCTTTGCGCCTTCTAAGTGAAAGAGTGAATTATCTGCCTCAACATGTCGCACAACGCAGGCTCATTAGCGTAAGTTTGATGTTCTTGAATATTTTGATACGCCATCAAGATCAAAGCGAGAACGTGCTTGGTGAATCTATTTCCGAAGCCCTAGAAGATACCATGGAGCAAATCGTAAACGTTATGTGTATGCCGCATCGGCGGTAGTCTTCTAAAGTTATCGTTATTCTGAAATTTTATTGACCGCCGGGGCTATACTCGAATTTATAGTGTCTGATTCCTACAATGCTGTCCGTATGAGGTGATCCACCATTTAATTAGAGTTTGGTGGTTATGTTCGCCCTGATGGCTGACTGGAACGGTGTTGGCCACAACATTGCACACACGGAGCCATTGATAATAACTTTGCTCAGGCACGCTAAGTTATCGACAAATTGTTCCTGTCTTCTTGCCATGAGATAATCTGACCTAAGCCTCTCGCAGCATCGCGATAATTTATTCAGGAATGTAGTGTTTTCTAGCCATAGCGTGCTACTTCAAGCTCAAAATAGCCAAATCTCTAACTCTTAAAATGGATCACCTGTAAGGGGAGGGCCACTTTAAAATAAGTGTCTGTACTTTTTTCTTGACCCATTAGTGAAATAAAGTGGTAGAGGAGTGTAATGACTATATTAAACGTCATATATTCTTCTAAATTATGGCTGACACTTAGCTTGGCCGTAATTATGGGCATGGGAACCATCACGCCGGATATCCATCCCGAAGAAGCCGCTGAGGTTGTGTGTCAAGAGACAGGCGATTTCGTGGATGTTGATTCCAGTGAGAAACCTAATAGACCATCAAAAGCGCCTCACGATCATCATGCTCACAGCTGCGGGAGCTGTCATTTCCACGCGACGCCGATTCAAATGACTACTTTAGAAGCGGGTTTGTACGGTCAATTTAATTACGACCCTAAATCCTATAATTCCCCTTCGGATCAAGGTCCTTACGGTCTCTTCCGGCCACCTCGTGCCTAATCTTTAGTCAAAAGCCTGCTGTACGCATGGCTTCAAGTCTTTAGATTTAAACGAGGAATAATTACCAATGAAAAATTTCAGGAAGGGCGCCTGTGGCGTCCTGATTGCGGCTGCCTTTTCGGGCGCAGCAATCGCGGCTCCGTGCGACGGACCAATTGATATGCGCCCGCTCGACGCGGGTGCCCCTTTAACCCTTGCGGGAGCGTTTGAGCAAATACGCGCCGCTTCTCCGGAAGTGCGCCGCGCTGCGCTTGAGACAAGAGCCCGTCAGGCGGAAGCGGATCAAGCGGGGAAAAGGTTGAACCCCTCCATCGGATTGGAGATGGAAAACTTCTCTGGGTCGGGCCCCTTGAACGGGTTTGATCAGGTCGAGACGACACTAAGTCTCGAGCAAACTTTTGAGCTCGGCGGCAAACGTGCCAAACGGGAACGTGCGGCCCTTGCAGCGGCCGCTCTATCATCAGCAGAATGCAAGGCCATTCTGCGGGAAACTGAACTTCAAGCTTCGCTGTTGTTCTTTGAGCTCAAAGCGGCTCAGGAGCTCGCAGTCTACGCGCAGGAGTCTGCTGACTTGTCGGCACAACTGACAGAGACGGTTTCCAAACGAGTGGATGCTGGCGCGGCCGCGCCGCCTGAACTATCACGCGTACAAGCCGAGCAAGCTTCCGTAAAAGCAGCGGCCTTGAGGGCGCGCGCAAATGTAGACCAGACGAAATATGATCTGGCGGCGTTATGGGGAAGTGATGAACCTGTTTTCACGCCTCCGTTAGATAAGGCTATTTACACTTTAAACACACTTGGTGCGGTTGAGGATCTCAACTCACATCCGGCTTTGGCCGTGGCCCGGGCGGATACGGACGCCAGAGCGTTGCAACAGGAAGCGGCTCGATCGGTCGGAGTGCCGAACTTAACGGTCAGCGCTGGCCTGCGGAGATTTGAAGAAAGTGGCGATAATGCGCTGCTTCTAGGGTTCAGCGTTCCGCTTCCGATCTTTGACCGGAATAAAGATGCGGCACGGGCTGCCGGTTATAGAGCCGACTCTGCTCGTATAAACACCGTGGCGACAAAGGCTCGACTGCGGTCACAGCAACAGGCCGCTATGTCTCAATTACGTGTCTCGCAAGCCCGTTTAGACCTTCTGGAAAAAGAGGCTCTGCCAGCGGCCCGCTCCGCTTATGAAGCGTCATTGACCGGTTATTCGGCGGGTCGATTCAATCTTACGACCACACTTGATGCGAGGAAAAGTCTGCTTGATGCGGGCGTTTCCGTCATCGACGCTCGCCGAACATTCAATGCTGACATGATGCGCCTGAACAGCCTGATTGGCGCCGCCCCCTTTGACGGAGACTTATAGATGAAACAGTCACTAACACTCACAACGGCTATCCTAACGTTTGCATTCCTGCTCACGGGATGCGGAGGAGAGACCAATACGCCGGCCAAAATAAACTCTCAAATATCCGATGCTTCTCATGAAGCACACGAAGCGGATAAAGATATCGAAAACGCTTCCCACGAAGAGAATGTAGATGGCAGCAATATTCGTGGCGATATCGTCAAACTCAGCTCAAGGGCCGCGCAAGAGGCCGGAATCAAACTGTCTGAAGCAGAAAGAGGCGAAATTGGTCAGTCATTGAGCTTACCTGCCGAAATTCGGTTCGACGCCGATCGCGTAGCTAAACTGTCTCCAAAAGTCAGTGGCATTATCTCACGGCTCTATGCGAGTGAGGGAGATCAAGTGGAAAAAGGCGCGACACTCGCTTTGATCCGCAGTCGCGAACTGGCGGGTCTCATGGCAAGCTGGCAAAAAGCCGAAACCCAATTATCTCTGACAGAACAGGCATATGCGCGAGAAGAAAGTTTATTTGCAAAAAAGATTACATCTGAAGCCGATTTGCAAACGGCTCGCGCAAACCTTCAAGCTTCTAAAGCGGCAAGAGACGCAGCTGAAAATGAGCTTCACGCAGCCGGAGTTAGTCACAGCGCTCTCAAAAACATCGCGGGGGCTGCGGACGGCGACAATGCCAATGCCTATCTTACCGCTCCGATAGCCGGAACGATTGTTCGGCGAACAGTGACGCTAGGTGAGACTGTTTCCGCTGGAGATGCCGGGGCAGACCCCTTATTTACGGTTGTAGATGATAGCGTCGTTTGGGCCGATATTGCGGTTTATAAGCAAGACATTTCTCGCATCCGCCTCGGCGCCCCTGTTGCACTTAAAACGGATGCAGGGGACACAATCGCACAATCAACTGTGGCATTTGTCCTGCCAGTTATCGATGAAACATCGCGTACGGCAACGGCGCGCGTTATCGTCGAAAATCCTCAGGGCACGTTGCGGCCCGGCCAATTTGTTACAGCAGATTTAAGCGTAGGCGCCTCTGAAGCCGTCATCCGCATACCGGATGCGGCCGTGCAACTTGTGGAAGGTAAGCCATCCGTTTTCCTTCCGGTGGAAGGAGGTTACGCTCCGCGCGCCGTTATGACCGGGACAAAATCCGGCGGTTACATCGAAATACGCTCGGGATTGAGTGTCGGAGAGGCGTTTGTCTCCGAAGGCGCTTTCACCCTTAAAGCTCAACTTGAAAAAGACGCCTTCGGCGATGGCCACGGCCACTAGGACAGATCATTATGTTTAATTTTATGCACAGAATTGCCGGGGGGCGCTTATTGGCAGCCATTGCGGCACTCGCCATGACCCTTGGTGGAATTTGGGCGTTTCGCGCGCTCCCCGTCGATGCGTTTCCAGATGTGACGCCTTCTTTGGTTCAGGTTTTTACAGAAACTGAAGGGCTCGCTCCCGAAGAGGTCGAACGATATGTTACCTATCCAATTGAGACTGCGATGTCAGGTCTCCCCAAACTCAAAAACATGCGATCCGTTTCAAATTTTGGACTTTCCGTCGTAAATATTTATTTTGAAGATGGGACGGACGTCTATTTTGCGCGCCAGGTTGTGGGAGAACGCCTCGCCGAAGCCAGCGGAAATATCCCTGACGGTTTCGGGGATCCGAAAATGGGCCCTATTTCAACCGGACTTGGAATTATTCTTTACTTCCGATTAGAAGATGAAACCGGATCGCGCAGCCTTGTTGAAATGCGCGAAATTCAGGACTGGATAATAAAATACCAGCTTCAAACCGTTCCGGGAGTCACGGAGGTTTTGTCTCTGGGCGGATACGAAAAGCAGTATCAGGTGCGTCTCGACCCGGATGCTTTATTGTCATACAATATTCAAATCGGTGATGTTATGACCGCGCTGGAACGCGGAAATAAAACCGAAGGGGCCCAATTCATTGAACTCGGCGCAGAGCAATATACCGTGCGAGGCGTTGGCCTGGCACGCTCCGTTGAAGATTTGGCGGAAATCGTCGTCAAAACCGCGGATGGCCGTCCGGTTCGCGTTCGTGACCTCGGAGAAGTCGTTGTCGGAGGGGGCGTGCGTCAAGGTCTTGCTACAGCAAATGGCGAAGGCGAGGTCGTCGCTGGCCTGACGCTGAAACTCTTCGGCACGAATACTTCTGATGTCATTAAACGGGTTCAAACCCGCTTTGATGAAATCAATACCAGTCTGCCGGAAGGGGTCACGGCTGTACCTTATTATGATCAAGGCACACTCGTGAACAAAGCCTCTGCAACTGTTACAACCGCCTTATGGCAAGGGGCTGTTTTAGTTGCTCTCGTTGTTTTCGTCTTTCTTGGCGGTTGGCGGCCCAGTGTTGTCGTCGTCCTATCCATACCCTTTTCTGTCGGATTTGCCTTTATCGCGATGAATATGCTCGGCATCGGGGCGAACCTCATGTCATTAGGGGGCGTTGCAATCGCAATCGGGATGATGGTGGACGGAGCGATTGTCATTTCCGAAAATGTGGATCGCGGCTTACGCGAAAGCAAGGCGACCGAGAATCAACGCGATGTCGTTGCGCGGTCAACAGCAGAAGTTATCGCGCCACTTATTGCCGCCGTCGCGGTTGTGATTGTGGTGTTCTTACCGCTTTTTTCTCTTCAGGGCGTTGAAGGGAAAACCTTCAGGCCACTTGCAGCTTCGGCCGCCTTGGCGATGACCGGTTCACTCTTCTATGCGGCCTTGATCGCTCCGTCCCTTGCGAATGCGCTGATGCGCAAGGATAAAAAAAGAGGGGAGGCTAAACCCGGTTGGGTTGCTCGTTATGTCAGCAAAGCCGCCTCTTTTTTCGTGCGCCGGAGATTTGCGGCAATTGGACTCGCCGTTCTTCTTCTTTTCATTGGCGGACTTGCCGGCTCACGATTAGGATCCGAATTTACGCCTGCTCTTGAAGAAGGCGATATTTTGTTGCGCGTGACAATGGCTCCGTCAATTTCTTTGACGGAAGCTTCCAAAACAACGACCCGTATTGAGAAAAGGCTTCTCGAGGCTTTCCCCGAGGTGAAATCAATCGTGACCCGAGTTGGTCGTGGTGAAGTCGGGGCGCATGCGGATCCGACCAATAGTGCCGAAGCGTTCGTTGAACTTAACCCGAAATCTGAGTGGCGAGACGGTATGTCGGCAGAAGATTTAAGGACAGCAATTTCTGAAAACCTCGAAACATTTCCGGGAATTGTTGTAAATATCGGGCAACCCATTGCCATGTCAGTTGACGAATTGCTGACGGGAACACGAGCTGAACTCGCCGTAAAAATCTTTGGCCCGGACTCCGATGTGCTCCTCGAAAAATCTCAGGAGTTGCAAGCCCTCTTACAACAGGTCGAAGGCGCTGCAGAAGTGCAGGCCGATCAAATCACGGGGGCGCCGCAGCTCGTAGTGACGATGAATCGCGCCGCCTTGGGGCGATACGGTCTGAACGTCGAGGATGCATTAGACGTTCTGCGCGCTTCGGTGGGCGGGGCTGAAGCCGGCTCCTTATTTGAAGGTGTAAGGCAATTTCCGATAGTTGTGCGTTTTCACGCCGAAAACCGTGACACGCCGGAAGCAATTAGCCGAGTCGTTCTTGAATCGCCCTCCGGCGCCCGAGTTCCGCTTGCGACTGTTGCAAATATTGAAACCGTAATTGGTCCGCGCCAGATTACACGCGAGGACGGAGAAAGGTTTATCACGGTGCAGTCAAATGTACGGGATCGCGATATCGGCTCTTTCGTGACCGAAGCCCAAGGGGTGACGGAATCCAATCTAGATTTGCCGCCTGGTTATCGAGTCGTTTGGGGCGGCCAGTTTGAGCTTCAGCAACAAGCCAACGCCCGGTTTAAAGTGGTGATTCCGATAACTCTAGGTATTGTCTTTCTTATTTTGTTGATGACCTTCGGGCGAGTAAAGTCGGCTATTTTGATCCTGCTCAACATCCCGCTTGCCCTGACAGGCGGCGCTCTGGCGCTTTGGATAACGGGACTGCCAGTCTCTGTTCCGGCGACCGTCGGTTTCATCGCTTTATTCGGTATTGCCCTTGGAAATGGGATGGTACTGGTGAGCTTCATGGACGATTTCGCCCGGGCCGGACGGGATAAGGACCAATTAGCTATCGAAGCTGCCGGACTCAGAGCCCGCCCGGTTTTGATGACCGCCCTTACGACGGCGCTCGGTTTGGCGCCGCTGCTATTTGCAACCGGTGTAGGCGCTGAAGTTCAGCGGCCCCTAGCCACGGTCGTCACAGGCGGCCTCGTGTCGTCCACCCTGTTGACCTTGCTTGTTATGCCGGCCTTGCACCGCTGGTTTGCACCGAGGCCGGGAGGTCATCATTCACTAGTTGAGACGAGTCATGAGCGTGAGCAGAAAACGGCCTGAATAGAAGCGTCACACAGGCGGGAACGGCCCGCCTGTGTTCCAATTCTACGGAGATGAAAATGATAGAAACAACACACAAAGTGAAAGATCATGGTTCTGATGGGAACGATCATAATCATGGTGATATCGTTACAAGGATTCTAGGGTCTCGCGCGGAAGTAATTTTTGCCGTCTTGGCGGGCGTTTGTCTCTTGATTGGATGGCTTGGCCCAAAACTGAATTTGCTGTCGACGTCGATAGGATTTGTATTTTTGGTCGCAGCCTATGTCTTTGGGGGGTATTTTGCGCTGCGGGAGGCAGTAGAAAAATTATTGAAGGGCAAATTCCAGATCGATTTTCTGATGTTGGTCGCAGCTGCCGGAGCCGCTTTTCTCGGGGAATGGGCCGAAGGGGCGTTCCTTCTATTTCTTTTTGCGATTGGCCATGCGTTAGAGCATTTTGCTATGACCCGAGCGCGAAATGCGATTTCAGCGCTCTCCGATTTGACTCCGGATGACGCGCTCGTTCGGCGTGGTGAAAAAACCGAAACAATCTCCATTCAAGACCTTGTCATTGGCGATATCGTTGTGGTGCGCTCTAATGAACGTCTGCCAGCTGATGGGTTTGTCGTCTCTGGCGCTAGTGCCGTGAACCAAGCGCCAATAACGGGTGAAAGCGCGCCCGTCGATAAGAGACCCGTGGAAGACACGGAAGCCGCCGCGGCAAAACCAGACGATTTGAAATCTGAGACGCGCGTCTTTGCGGGTTCGATCAATGGTTCAGGCAGTCTGGATATTCAGGTTACAAAACTCGCGAGTGAAACGACGCTTGCCCGTGTCGTAACTCTAGTGAGTGAAGCGGAGACCAGACAGTCCCCCACACAGAGTTTCACAAAAAAGTTTGAACGCATATTTGTCCCTTGCGTCATTTTACTGGCGGTTCTGTCGTCTTTGGCGTTTATTGTTTTAGATGAAACTGCCTCGGAGAGTTTCTACCGGGCAATGGCCGTGCTCGTCGCTGCTAGCCCTTGCGCTCTCGCTATCGCAACCCCGAGCGCAATCTTGTCCGGAGTGGCCCGCGCAGCACGTGGCGGCGTATTGATCAAAGGCGGCGCTCCGTTAGAATCTCTTGGCCGTCTGGACGCCATCGCCTTTGATAAAACCGGAACCTTAACAGAAGGCGAACCCCGTCTTGTTGAAATTGTTACTTATAAAGACGTAGATGAAGATACCCTGCTAACGGTCAGCGCCGCCGTTGAGGCCCTGAGTGATCACCCCTTGGCAGAAGCAGTCGTGCGTGATGGGATAGCTCGCCTCGGATCCACTCCAGACGGTGCTTCCGATTTCGCAAGTATTACGGGACGAGGCGTTTCAGCCCTGTATAAAGGACAACAGGTTCATATTGGTAAAATGGAATTGTTTGCTGAAGTGGAGGGTAATTCTGTGCCAGAGGACTTGGCGGACACCGTGGACAGAATGTCTTCGGATGGGCGCACAACCATGATAGTCCGTCGCGGCGAGCGCTATCTCGGAGTGATCGGCTTGATGGACACGCCTCGTGAGGCCGCTAAAAACGTAATTGTCCACCTTCGTGATATTGGCGTCACTCGTATGATGATGATTTCGGGTGATAATCAAAATGTGGCGGATGCTGTCGCTAGAGAGGTTGGTCTGGATCAAGCCTTCGGAGACCTCATGCCCGAGGATAAAGTAACAAAAATAAAGTCCTTAAGAGCAAAGGGCGGTGTTGCAATGGTTGGTGACGGAGTAAACGATGCCCCCGCTATGGCCAATGCGACCGTTGGAATCGCCATGGGCGCAGCTGGATCGGACGTCGCGCTTGAAACGGCTGATATCGCCCTTATGGCGGACGACCTTGAAACACTGCCATTCGCGGTTGGTTTAAGCCGTAAAACGAGCCGCATTATCCGACAAAATCTCTGGGCGAGCCTCGGTATTGTTGCATTCTTGATACCCGCGACGTTGTTTGGCCTCGGAATTGGTCCGGCTGTCCTGATCCACGAGGGCTCCACTTTGCTTGTCGTTTTTAATGCGTTAAGACTGCTCGCCTACAAGGCACCCGGCAATATGCCGTCAAAATTTGCCCAATAGGGAGGAGACAGAATATGAAGACGATGACGATCGAAGTGCTTGAGATGACCTTGGCTATAACCGGATGCGCTCTGACCGGTCAGTAGGCTCAGACCAAGGCCATGGCGGCCATACGGGACGCCTTCGGCTCGATTCCTGCGCGCTCGCGGTTGAAATCCGGAGGTGATTTCAGGTTGCGCGCCTATCGGGCCTGGAAGACGCAAATACTTCAGACGCAAAAGAAGGGGGCAGGCGATATTTGAGATTCAAAATAATATGGACTGCTCGCGTGAGATTGCGGTGAACCCTTTCCGAGCCACAAACTACTGAGTCAAGTCTGATTTGCGATCAGATATTGATATTTTAAATCATTAGATTCCAGCTTGCCGAAATAGAGCCTGCAAGTGACTGAATTTATAACAAGTGCATAAATAAAGAAAAGCCTTGAATCTATAGTTGCTGTAGATGTTAAGCTTATCGTACTCACAGCGGAAAGTAAAAAACAGTCAGATTATCCCACCGGATAAATCTGGATAATTGGAAGCATAAAAATATGAATTCAAACGATATGATGATGCGGGATGAGTGGACGATGATGCCTTTTGGTGGTTTGTTCGGCATTCTACTCTTTGTGTTTCTTATTCTGGGGATCGCTGCATTCGTGAAATATCTGTTTTCTAATCGGAAACGATAATCCCTATGATGCGCGAGAGGTGCCGGGCAGAATTATTTTCAGCAAAGAGTCTCATCCTATGTTAAATCGAAGAAACACATTATTGGGAATTGGAGGCCTACCGCTTACGTTAGGGGGGTGTGGCCAGACTCAGCCAGCCCTTGGTCAATCTCCGTCGAAAAGAAACCTTCTTAAAATACCTACACTGCTTAGCGGAGAGAAAACCGCTGCGTTGACAGAATATAATTTGACGGTCCAAACTGGAACTTCGACATTTCTGGAAGGGCGTTCCACGTCAACTATGGGGATCAATCAAGCCTATTTGGGCCCGACGTTGAAAATGGATATTGGATCCACTGTAAGGATCAATGTTAAAAATACGCTTCAAGAAGACACGACGCTTCACTGGCATGGGTTTCACGTTCCGGCCAAATATGATGGGACGCCGCACCAAACCATCGCGCCCGGAAAGACCTGGACGGCGCAGTTCGAGGTTCGCCAGAAACCATCGCTCTTTTGGTATCATTCCCATGCCCACAAACAGGCCGGCCCCCAAGTTTATCGCGGACTTGCGGGACCCATAATTGTACAAGAGCCCGATAACACCGGCTCTGGGCTGCCCATCGACTATGGTGTTGATGATGTTCCCTTGATTGTTCAGGACAGGCTGTTTGGGAAAAACGGAGAGTTCATCTACGCTCGCTCCATGCATGACATTATGATGGGAGTGCAGGGAGATACGCTTCTTGTGAACGGTGTCGTTGATCCCGTATTCGAATGTAAATCCGATCTGATGCGTCTGCGATTACTTAACGGATCTAACGCCCGTATTTATGATTTTGAGTTCGAGACCCAACAAAGCTTTTTAATGATTGCATCTGATGGTGGCCCGTTGGAAGAACCTATAAAAATGTCCAAGCTTAGACTTTCGCCCGGGGAACGCGCAGAACTACTGGTCGATATGAGCCATGGTCAGCCCCAGCAGTTGATGGCCGCGCCCACATCCAATGGTATGGGTATGATGGACGAAGGCATGATGGGTCGGGATATGATGGGCCGTGACAAGATGGGGGAGCGATGGTGGCGCGGCAATAATGGCAGAGATGGACAGATGTCCGCTTTTAATGTCCTGCTTATAGTCCCTAATGAGACTCTTAATCCATCTCCATCTGTTCCTGCAACACTCATGAGGCACGCTTCAATCAATCCTGCAGCAGCTGTAAAAACGCGGCAATTCGTACTGCAGATGGGAATGGGCATGGGTATGCGGGCAGGAAATGGCTTTACAATCAATGGACGTTCAATGGATATGGGACGAATTGATGAACGTGTGAAGCTGAACACCACGGAGCTATGGGACGTTCAAAACGCATCATGGATGCCTCACCCGTTTCACGTGCATGATGTCCAATTCAGAATTTTGGATCGCAATGGCAAGCCTCCGGCGGCGCATGAGTCGGGTCTGAAAGATACCGTATTGTTGTCCCCGCGCGAGCGCGTGCGCTTGTTGCTCTCATTTAAAGATTATGCCGATCCTGATACGCCTTATATGTATCACTGCCATATACTCGAACATGAGGATGCCGGTATGATGGGGCAATTTGTTGTTCAATCCTGACAGTAATTTCACCTGGAGCAGCTCTATAACGGCTATCTTGGCTTTGATGGCGATCTTAATTTATATCCACTCGGCTATTCAGCTCTGAAATCTCTTATGAGCTTATTCATAAGCGTGCAGTCCTGACGTTTTGTATGAGAACAATCGCTACACCGAGAACGATAGCGACATCGGCTAAATTAAAGGTTGGCCAGTGATATCCGAAACCGTGAACATCAATAAAATCAGTGACAACTCCGTCGAGCAGCCGATCAACCCCATTACCCAATGCGCCCCCGATAATTAGTCCAATCCAGATGGCGTCTATTTTGGTCTCGCTACGCCGCAAGCGCGACATTAAATAGACCGACACAGCGAAGGCGAAAAAGGCCAATACACACGGCATCCATGAGTTTTGTGAACTCAACAACCCGAAACTGACACCGCGGTTATATCCCAATCTGAAGTCGAGAAATGGAAGTATGTCCAGCATTCCACCTGTATTGGTGAGCATGTCTGCCATAAAGCTTTTAGTTGATAAATCGACGATCAAAATCGTGACTGCTAACCCCAAGCCAAGCCATCGGATATCTTGAGTCATTCTGTTTTTGTCTTTTTGGACACGATACTGTTTTTACCTGCCTCTGCATTATGCAAATCCCGTCTTGCGTCTCGGACAATGTTCCAGGCTGAATGTAGGAACAGTGCTGCAATTAGGAAAGCCACAATAAGGTCGGGCCACCGCGTTGACGTCAAAGCCACAAGACCTGCAGCAATTATTACAAGTACGTTGCCAATCGCATCATTGCGCGAAAAAAGCCAGACGGCCCGCATGTTTGCGTCCCCTTCACGATATGACAACAAGGGTAAGACGGCGATCACATTCACAATGAGCGCGATAAACGCAAACATGCCCATAAGACCTGCTTCGACAGGCGTATCCGTCAAAGTTTTAAGCAGGGTTGAAGCAAATACCCAAAGGCCAAGGAGGCCGAGGAAAACACCTTGGATAAGCGCCGAGCGGGCTCGCCAGACTATCGACCACCCGATTGCGAGAAGGGCCAAGAGTGTAATTGAACCATCGCCTAAAAAGTCGAGGGCATCAGCTTTTAGCGATTGGGAATTGGCTAAAAACCCACCAAAGAGCTCGAAAATTCCGTATCCAACATTTAGAATGACAACAATCCATAAAGCACGCCGATAGCCCGGCGAGTGTATTTGTTCTTTGTCGACCCCACAGCACTCATCATCCGCCATAAATCCATCCCGTTCATATCAACACCCCCACTGGAGGTTGTGCAAAATACGTGTCATTTTCTGACTTTGTTTACTATACATTATTATTATAACCCCTCTAGCGACTATAGGTTCAAGGTTATATTTATGGCTACACAAAGACGCACAATCGGGAAGGTCTCGAAAGAATCTGGAGTAAAGATCACAACCATACGCTATTATGAATCTATTGGACTTTTGCCGGATCCTGGACGTACAATTGGCGGACAGCGCATTTATGACAAGCGAACTGTGGAACTCCTATTATTCATTCGACATTCCCGAAATTTGGGTTTTCCAATTGAAACCATTCGTGAGCTAATTACGTTGCAGAGAAAGCCGAACGGAAATTGCGAGAAAGTAGGTGAGGTCGCGAGACACCATTTGGCAGAGATTGAACTGCGACTTAAAAAACTCCGCGCATTAAAACGTGAACTGGCCGAAATGATCCTGTCTTGCGGAGGGGGAGAAGTGGCGGATTGCGCAATATTGGAAAGTATTGTTAGCCGTTGACTAACACAAAGCGATTAAATTTCCTGGCTAGCCTAGATGAGGCCGAAGAGAAATAACTTGAACGCCTTTTGCGGATTAGCAATTTATTGGGGCTAACAAATAGTTCTTGTTTATTAATAGTATCCAGCATGCCAATACATTTTAAAAGATATCTACGTTGAGATATTTAAAACATAAAAGGGGCATTTGTCGATCAGAATTCAGATACCTACTGACTATTTGTTTCGGAGAAAAATACGCAACGCAGAACCAAAGTATTGGTGAAATTTAGTCAGCAGGTAAAGCCAGTTGAACGGCAGAGGCCTTCGCGATCACTTGAGCAACGGACGTTGGTGACGGCGAGGGGATTGGCGCCTCAGGCCAGAATGAAATCAACTCATTAATTTCCTCTAATACCGCAGTTTTGTAATGTACGTTAAGCTGTTCTGCGTGAGCTCTGGCAACAACAGCGAAGCCAAAGGCGTCTTGGTATTCGCCTGGTTCAGAAATAACACCATCATTTAGAGCTACGGAATACTCCTCAACTACTTTGTCCATGAGAAAACGGATAATATCGGCATGGCTTCCCCCAGCCTTTTTGGCCACAGAATTAAGATTGGCTTCGGCCGCTATGAGTTCAGCTTGAATTTCACTAGCAGGGCGACCTTGACTAAGCGCTTCTGAAACTGACTTAAATAGAGAAGCTTCAAACCCTAAAGCATCAAGCCCTTGTCGCTCAGACTGATGAGTTTCCGAAACGGGGTGTAGCAAATGCGGTGCGGCTTGTTCTAGTTTTCCCGCTCTGTATAAAGCTAATCCCGCCTCCACATGCCCGGTCATAAAAGCAAGTCGGTTTTCTATGGGTAAAACTTCCATAGAGCCTCCAGATGTTCCGCTTTCGCCGCTTTCGCCGCCTTCGCCATATTCTATGCTTTTAACTTTCTGTGCGGGTTCAGACACATCTGTTGTCATAGAAACTTCAGCATTCTCCTCTTGAATTTGGTCGGAGGGGCTGCTGCAAGCGACAAGTGAAGTGCCTAAAAGAACAGTCCCTAAACCGAGTCCTGTCCAAACTTTCAATTTCAAAGTCATAGTTTTTCCATAGTTTACTTTAATGATCTTTTTGCATAAATACTCGCAAATGTAAATCATTATCAAAGAGTATTATGCTAATCACAATATCAAATATCATAAGGAAAGAAGAGTTAGAAAGCATTCGAGCAACTTTGAATAAACTGTCTTGGAGAGACGGCGCTTCAACTGCTGGTGTAGACGCCAAGTCCGTAAAAAAGAATCAGCAAGCTGACCTGTCGAGTGAAATAGGTAAAATATTACATAAGCAGATTTTAGAAATTCTTCAGGTGCATCCTGTTTTATTGTCTGCAGCTCGTCCCAAAAGGTTCAGTAGGTTGATAGTCAGCCAGACGAGAGGGGAAGGACATTACGGTCCTCACATAGATAACGCATTGATGGAAACCGGTGGCAGACTATTGCGGACTGATTTATCCTTCACGCTTTTTCTCTCGAATCCAGATGAATATGAAGGTGGAGAACTATCCATTCAATATCCTGGATTCACACAACGTCACAAACCGAGTGCGGGAGACTTGGTTCTTTATCCCTCTACACAAATCCATGAAGTTGCTCCTGTGACTCAAGGAAGCAGGTTGGCTTGCGTCGGATGGATTGAAAGCACCATACGCGATCAAATGAGGCGCGAAGTGTTATTTGACCTAACAAACTTAAAAGTCTCTATGAGTAATAAGTACACGCCACAGAGCGTTGAAATGCTGACATTAAATAAAAATATATCAAATCTTTTAAGACATTGGTCGGAAACTTAGTGGCCTCGCCAAGATAAAGCGCTGGTTCAACCGAATGAAAAGGTTTAGGAAAGATCAATACCAACCGTCACGGTCAAACGTTTTTATAGCTTCTTCTTGGTTTTCTCCCAGGACTGAAACATTTAAATTGTCTTCTTTAAATGTTCCAAGTCTTTGCACTGCTGAGGACGGTTTAGCTTCTTTAAGTACGGGGTATTCGTTATTACCCATGGCAAAATAACTCTGTGCGTTTTGACTTGTCAGATATTCTAAAAACTTAATGGCATTCTCGCGATTCGGTGCGTGGGTTGTTAAGCCGGCACCACTGATATTAACATGTGTTCCGCGCCCATTTTGATTGGGAAAGATAACACCAATAGAATCAAAAATTTTTTTCATAACAGGATCAGTGGAGCGGGCATATCTCGCTAGATAATAAGTGTTCACAATAGATATTTCGCATTGCCCCGAAGCGACGGCTTCAATTTGACCTGTGTCATTACTCATTGGTTTTCTAGCGAAATTATTCACGACTCCCTTGACCCAATTATCGGCAGCTTCGCTTCCGTCATTGGCTATAATAGAAGCTAAGAGGGATATGTTATACATACTTCCGGAAGAACGCATACATATTTTGCCTTTATGGACAGGATTGGCCAAATCTTCATAAGATTCGAGATTGTCAGGCTTGCCAGCTGCTTTATTGTAAATTATTATTCGTGCGCGCTTGGTTAAACCAAACCAATAGCCATCTGGGTGCCTAAAATGTGATGGAATGCGTTGTTCTAAAAGCTTTGAAGTAACTGGCGCGAGTATGCCGGCATTCTCGGCTCTCCATAAAACACCCGCATCAACGGTTATAAGAAGGTCTGCAGGACTGAACTCACCTTCGCTTTTTATTCTTTCTATCAGGGCGTCCGCACCAGCTTCGATGCGATTGACCTTAATGCCAGTTTGCTTTGTAAAGTTAGTGTAAAGCCTTAGGTCAGTATCATAATGTCGTGAGGAGTAAATATTTACTGCTCCCGTTACAGGCAGTGAGGCCTGATCATTAGTTAAGGTTTTGTTAGAAGCGGCCCCCTCAGGTGAACATGCTGATAAGATAAACGCGAATACAATAAGTATAAGTAATTTAAAGCGCATTAATCATCCTTTGAGAAACTTCAATTGAATTTCATTCTCAGTTTATATTCTGTGGTTAGTGAGGAAACAACAAGACATTAAGTCGCAAATGCAAATAAGCTTTGTTTCTTTGGAACAAGACTAACCGATTGCCCAACAGACCACATTGATTGCGCATCGATCTCAACAGTTATGCTTTGCCCACATGATGCCCGCAAAGTCACTAATTGACTATGGCCTGTCGATCTGAGGTCGCTGACAACACTGTCCCGTCCTGCGGCTGTTAATGAAACTGCATATGGTCGAATTACAACATCTGCAAAAACCGTGTCATCTCTGAAATCATTCAGCTTTAAGCAATCAATAGGCCACTTTCCGAAGGGCGTCTTCAGTTCTTCTTGATTTCGGCTTGCTTTGAGAATAGCCCCATCCCCAGTCAACAAAGCGGATGTCAACGATACGGGTGAATTGTATAATTCCTCAGCTGTACCGTATTGGATTATTCTCCCCTGATCCATAATTGCAATTTTATCACTTATCTCAATTGCTTCTTCTGGATCATGTGTGACCAAAATTGTTACACAATCTCTTGCTTTTAACATACGGCGCGTCTCTTCGCGCAGATGTCTTCTCAGCATTATATCAATATTCGCAAAAGGTTCGTCCATTAATAAAACTTCAGGCTTTGGCGCTAGAGCTCGTGCTACAGCCACTCTTTGTCGTTGCCCTCCAGAGAGCGTGTGTGGATATCTTTGACCGTAATCTGACAATCCTATCTGATCCAGTAACGTAGTCACAATTAGTCTAGTGTTTGACGCGCCGCGAACACCAAAAGCGATATTCTGAGCAACCGTTAAATGTGGAAATAACGCACCTTCTTGAAATACTAAACCAACAGGCCTTTTTTCCGGCGGGGGTTGATTTAAGGGTGATGCAAGGAGCTTATCATTTAGTCGTATTTTGCCGCTTTGTAATGGCAATATGCCTGCTGCCAGATTAAGCAAAGTTGTTTTCCCACACCCAGATTGTCCTAGTAGACAAACAATTTCTCCGGCGGCAGCAGTCAGGTTGACCTCTGTCAGTGCAGGCTGGCCGTTATACGAATGATGAATATTTTCAAATACTAGGCTCATTAGAATTAAAAGCCTCCAAGGACCTGTTGTTTACAGTCTCCCCTATATGATAATGGCTTGCAAATGCAATAAGGTTGTTACAGTGACTGTGTGATAATTCTTAGGAAAATACAGCGTAAATGTTTAATCTTGGGTCAAAAAAATCTTGGGCAATTTTGCCAATAACATTACTGGCTATGGTGCCTATATTTGCTGTCTTAAATTCTCTTTTTTTTGGTGATTTTGAAATTTGGGCGCAACTCTGGCAAACAACTCTACCAGATTACTTGACCAATACAGGGTTGCTCATGATAATGGTCGGATCCTTATCAGCGCTTATTGGTATTTCAGCAGCATGGTTTGTTACATGTTATGACTTTCCAGGGAGAAAAACACTCTCCTGGATGCTGATCCTCCCGCTCGCAGCACCTGCGTATATTGTCGCCTATCTCTATACAGATCTATTAGAATACTATGGACCCATTCAATCGGGTCTGCGGGTTTTATTTGGCTGGGAGGCAAATGAATATTGGTTTCCTAACATCCGAACCCTCCCTGGGGCCGCTATCATGTTGAGCCTTGTTTTATACCCTTATGTCTATCTGTTAACTCGAGCTGCGTTTTCCTCTCAGAGTCGCGGACAATGGCATGCGGCTCGAAGTCTCGGTCTAGGGCCTAATGCGGCTTTCTGGCGTGTTGTCTTACCTGCAGCGCGACCTGCAATTGCGGGAGGGCTTTCTCTCGTTTTAATGGAAACACTTGCAGATTTTGGCGTCGCAGACTTTTTTGCTATACCAACGTTCAGCACTGGCATCTTTCGAAACTGGCTTGCACTTGGAGATAAAGCCGTCGCCATGAAATTGGCGAGTCTTATGTTATTAGTCGTATTTATTTTGGTGCTCATTGAATCAATGAGCCGTCGAGGGAACTTTGCAACACAAGGCAAAACTACCGCTCAATCTAACCGTATCAAACTCCCTCCGGTAAAGTCTGCCATCATATTGATTGCTTGCAGCATTCCCGTGCTTTTTGGTTTCTTAATCCCTTTGTTTGTTTTGGCGCGGTACGCTTTCATATATGGTGATAGTCAAGGGGGGGCAGAATTTATTGGATATATTTCAAATAGCTTTTCTGTAGCAGCGATCGTTGCATTTATTGCAATGGTTACCGCTATATTCTTTGCCTATGCACAGCGCGCCAACACAAATAAATTCTTTAGGCTAAATATTAGAATAGCAACGCTTGGGTATGCTTTGCCTGGTGCCTTGCTAGCTGTCGGGCTTCTGGCGCCGATTGGAGTATTAGATCAATCTATATCTAGGTTTTTGAGAGATAGCTTTGGCTGGACTGGAGGTTTGGTTCTAACTGGAACGACAACTGCACTCATCTACGCCCTTACAATTCGATTCTTAACTATCTCTTTCAACAGTGTGAGCGGAGGGTTCGGGAAAATACCAAATTCTTTAGATCATGCGGCGCGGTCCCTAGGTGCGAAGCCGTCAAATCTCATTAGGAGAATACATATTCCGCTACTACGCTCAAGCATAGTAGGGGGTTCGGTGCTCGTGTTTATTGATGTTATGCGTGAACTTCCAGCGACCTTAATTCTTCGCCCGTTTAATTTTGAAACACTTGCAACTCGAGTATATTGGCTAGCCAATGATGAACGTTTAAGGGAAGCATCAACTGCTGCGCTCGTAATTATACTTATGGGGGCGATTCCCGTGTTGTTCTTGAATCTTTTCTTTGAAAGAAACGATAATCAAAATGCTTAAAATATGAACTTATAAGGTTCAGTTTTCCGAACTTTTCTTGTTCAATAAGCTAGTGAAAAAAACTTAATTTTATTCGAGTTCCGTCTATGAAAAACAGTTATCTTCTAGAAAGGCTACGAATTAGGAATATTGTATTATTCGTCGTATGTTACGGTCAAATATTTATTGTATCTTTCCTCCCTGAACTTTTCGATCAATCACACACATCAAATGAGACGGACTCTGAAGGTGTCACTATATATATGATTATTTTAAATCTATGTATTTTTATAACTCTGGCCTTATATCTTATCCTTAATCCCTACCGAAGGTCAAAAGAGATACCTCCAATTGGAGAGAGTTACGTCAAAGTTTTGGCTATAATTTCGTTATTAGGAATGTTTATTTTAAGGCCCTGACGCTCTCTTTATTTATACTTTTTCTTGATCAGTATATTTTGTCAACGCCGTATAATATTAGGAAAACTTAAGCCAGAGGGCTCGACATTTTGTTCTCCATTACTTTCAATGAACTGGGCAATGGTAAAACCATGACAGTCCCACTATGGATTTAGAGCTGTGACTAAAGGGCTTGGGCGGACAACGCTCCACAAGTTGCGTAGTATCATTTGCTCTGATCGTAAGGTTAAGCGCACAGAATAGCGCGTCGGCGGCATTATTCATGATGACGGCTCTTTGCGGCTTTAATTAGCTTGCGACCTCTAAAAACCCCAGAGATGGCGTGTATGAGCTTATTATGTGCCTGATCAGAAGACCACAATTTATGATGATTGGCGGTGGGGTACTCTTTCAATATTCAAAAAGCGGGTGGTCGCATAAAATGTCCACGCTTGATTTGCCGTAAGACAGGTTGTGATGACTAACAATCACAATGAACTCCCAAACTCATGTGAAATGAAGATTAGTAAGCCTATGGCAATAAGCACGACGCCCCCCATGAGCTCAGCGCGCTTCCCAAAGCGCGTGCCCAGTGAGGGACCGATATAAAACCCCAATGCGCTGGCCGCAAAGGAGACAAAGCCAATTATGGGCGCGGCAATCCAAATTGAAACGCTGGTGAGAGCGAAGGCAACGCCAATGGCGGCCGAGTCTATGCTTGTCCCCAGAGCTGTAAGCCCCCAAAGCAGTCGCGAGGTCGGTTTGGGCGAATGACCTAAGCTGATATCATCGTCTTCGTCATGAAGAACATCAAATATCATTTTTGCTCCGACGCCGCCTAAAAGGATTAATGCAATCCAATGGTCAAACGATCTTATGACCTCAGCAAAAAGGGACGCGAGGCTCCACCCCAAAGCACACATGCCGCCTTCAAAAATGCCAAACACGGCTCCAATTCTAATCGCCTCCGGCACGGATCGCGTGCGGGCGCGCGTTCCCTTGGCAACGGCCACGGCAAAAGCATCTGTGGACAAAGCAAGGGATATTGGAAGAATGATCTTGAGTGACATTTTAGAACCTTATCGTGGGTGATTAGCCAAAAATTGGTTATCGCTCAACATGAGCCGTGATAGTTCCATGGCAATAGATTGTCGAGTTCTGTCATCTTAGTGTTTTGAATGATTTTGATTGCCTAGGCCATTTAGCACAATACGGATATTCTCCTCGGTAGAATGCTGCACAGTAAACGCTCGGCACACCTCGCCAAATGCTAAAATATCGCTTCATATGCGGAAGAGTTATTCTTCCAGTTCAACCTCAACAGTCACATGCGACAGACCGTGAATATGACTTAATTTTTCTTTGTAAAAGGATGGTGGTCGGGGTGTCTTTGTTTTTAAGGATAATATAAGCCCCTGGTGACCGGGCCCTAATTCCCAGAGGTGTAAATCCGTAATCTGATTATCAGCCTCGTCGATAGCCTTCCGAACCTTAGTTTCAAAATGGTCGGCCTCATCCCGATAGTTAAGAAGCGTGGCGGCAGTGTCGCGTATCAATCCCCACGACCAGCGTGCAATCACAAGAGCGCCGACAATACCCATTAAAGGATCCAGCCATATCCAGCCATAAACACTCCCGGCGGTTAAGGCGACGATGGCCAATACAGAAGTGAGGGCGTCGGCGAGCACATGAAGATAGGCGGCGCGTAGGTTTTGGTCTTGACCGTGATGGGCGTGGTCATGATGAACGTGTTCGTGATCATGTTCCCTTTTTTTGTGATGACTGTGCCCATGTCCATGATGATGGGAGTGATCCTCTTTCAAGAGCCAAGCGCTCACCAGGTTTATAATGAGTCCAATGACGGCCACGAAAATCGCTTGGGGAAAGCTTATTTGAACCGGGTTGACGATGCGGATAAGGCTCTCCCACCCGATCAAAAGAGCAATCAAGGCCAATACGACGGCGCTGGCGAAACCCGCAAGGTCTCCAAGTTTTCCGGTGCCAAAACGGAAACGAGGGTTTTTTGCGTGACGTTTTGCCAGATAATACGCCATTGCCGTAATCATCAATGCGGCGGCATGCGTGCACATATGCCACCCATCTGCGACAAGCGCCATAGACCCGAATATTGTGCCTGCTACGATTTCGACGACCATCATTGAAGCCGTTAATGCAATGACAAACCAAGTGCGTTTGGCATTCCTGTCATGATTATCGCCGAGGTAAACGTGATCATGGGTTCCATCACCGCGGACCCCATCAGAATGAGAGGAGGGGATCTGGACGGTCATTTAAGATAGGTCCTGATGACTCGAATTAAGTCTTCTGCGCCTTGAGCGCGATCTGCATTCTCATCCGTTTCAGGATCAGCGACGTGAGTCCGAATATGATCTTCGATCATTTCAACGGTCAGACCGTTTACCGCGCCGCGAACGGAGGCCACTAAATTTAAGATATCGGCGCAGGGGCTTTCTGAAACTATTCCGCGTTCGACGGCTTCAATTTGACCTTTGATACGCCGCACACGTGCGAGCAAGACTGATTGGTTTTTGGATGTATGTGACATAATATAGGGGGCTACCCTATAAAGGCAGGGTTTTCAATAGATATTTAGGGGCGAATAACATTGCACCCGGTTTACGGGCATTCTATTCTTATGAGGCACGCCTGCCAAATCAGCGTGTGGAGTTCACCAGCTCCCTGTGAAGTGAGACGGCCCTGCTTGGGCACGTCCTGTATTTGCGTGTCTCCGGTTTCGGCCGGAGGGCGTAGGAATGTCCAAGGCTTGCCCAAACACTACGCACGGGTAGGCTCGCTTCCCCGTTCTGGTGATCTCCGGCTTTATGCGGAGATTTGATATGGTGGATCTAGATGATAACAGCTCGACTGAAATCGATTTAGAAATGGCTCAATGTGCTCGCCTGTTGGAGCTGTTTAGCGTTGTTGAAACTTATGATGATCGTGCCTCTGTCATTAAGTTTTGCGAGAACATTGTCCGGGCGCAACGCGAAAGCTGAATGGTCGGCTATACCAAAGCTGCGATCAAATAGGCGCTGACAATGCGCTCCACCCGTCAGGTTGAATTAGATGAGGTGATGGGGCGAACTATCAATGCTCATACTGTCTAGGTGTTTGCGGTTTTGCTTTATGGGGTTTGGGGTTGAATGACTTGGGCGTCTCCCTTCGCTAACGCTTCGCGCCGGGCTGGCGTGAACCAAGCCCGCCTTGCGGTCTCGGCCGTTCGGCCTTCATCCCTGACGCATCCCGCTGCCGCGGGATCATTTCAGGCGTCCGCCAGTCAGCAGACAATTCCACATCCCGACAACGCTTACCCCCGTCATTTTCGCGAAGGCGAAAGTGACGGGCGCCGATCACGGGTAGCTCATCCCGACTATTCGCCGGGGCTGACTCTGCCCGCGCTCTAAGCGGCGACGGGCTGCGGGCCTGCGCAATCACTGACCTCCGGCCAGGGGCCGCTTGGCGCCTGATACGCTCGCGCTTCCCACGCGCTGACGCTTCAGGGGTCGCTCGCTAGTGTCTAAAATTCCGCCATGGCATATTTTTGAACCTAATCACAAAACTATGTGTCGAAAATTTCATGAAAAGAACACTTACATATAATATGCATACATATTATATGTAAGTGACATGATTATGAAACAAGATGACCTTTTAGGAACACTCATCCACGATGTTGCGCATCTTTTGCGCCTCGACATTGATCGGCGATTGGTTGAACACAATCTGACCCGCGTGAAGTGGTTGGCGCTTGGAATATTGCAAAAGCGCGGAGCGCTGACACAGTCTGAACTTTCAGAAAGAATGGAATTAGGTGCGCCCTCCGTTGGACGTCTCGTGGATCGTCTCGAAGAAAGGGGCTTCGTGATGCGCGAGCAGGACCCTGACGATCGGCGATCTTATCGGCTTGTCCTAACGGATACAGCAATGGCTTTGTTAAAGGAGCTGGAGGGTACGTCCACGTCATTACGCGAAGATACACTTCACTCCTTAAACGACACAGAGGTATCTTCTCTGAACTCGGGCCTTCTCAAATTGAAAAAAAATCTTCGATCCCGCGTCACGGTGATTATCGCCGTAACAAGCCTCACAGCCTTCAAAACAACAAACTATTCCGAGGCATTTTCCACGATGGCAAGTGCCATCTAATGACAGGAGAACATCATGTCACTCAAATCTATTATTGCCACAGATAAGAAACCTCTCATCCATTGCATGCCGTCTGATTTCATTGACGAAGCGATTTCAATGATGATTGACGCGGGGCGCAACGCCGTTGCCGTGATGGAACGGGGAAATCAACTGCGCGGTATTTTGACAGATCACGATATTATCCGAGCCGTGCATGACGCACAAAGCAAAAAACAGGATATTGCGAAATTGCAGATCCAAGACTGGATGACATCCAAAGTCATTACGTGCTCTGTAGATACGAAATTAACTGAATCCTTAAGCCTGATGGGCAAGCATAAAATTCGTCATCTGGTTGTGACTGAAGCAGACCGCGCCATTGCGATTGTGAGCATTCGTGATGTGTTGTCCCAAATCCATCATAATGATGAACTCGAAGTGAACGTCTTGCGCGACATGGCTCTTGCCTCGCGTGGGATCATAGCGGCTTAGGCCTTATCCCTGCTTGGAGATAAAGATGACCTTCCAGCCCTTAATACCGGATAGAGCCACCAGCCTACCCATTTGCGCGCCGGGCGATTTTTTAGATGAAGCTTTGGAAATTCTGATTCAAGGTAAGAATAGTGCGGTTTTAGTGATTGAAAACAGCAATGAAATTGTTGGGATCCTCACAGACGAGGACATTATTCGCGCGGTTCAATCAAGATGTGAAGTTGGCGACTCAATCAACCGTGAACATGTGTTTGAATGGATGTCCACCAATCCCCTAACTACGGATATTGGAACCAATCTTGAACAGGCTTTGTCATTGATGACACGTCATCAAATCCACCATTTGGTGATCACCAAAGACGGCAAACCTCTCTCGATCATCGGGGTAAGTGATGTTTTGACAGCACTTCACGCTAAAGAAGAAAGATATGCTCAACACTTGCGCGGAATAATCGTGTCTTCTGTTAAAGACCTATCGGTCTCTCTCTCCTTATAGGGATAAGTGAAATGAAAATCTATTTTGGCGCCATTTTTGGTGCGCTCTTCCTCATGTTATTTGCGGGCATATTGACGGAAAGCTTAGTTTGGTTAGTTTTTGACTTTTTCCATGCTTCAAAGAAGGTGATAATGGGCGCTGAATTGGTCATGCTTTTACCACTCCTCGTCGCTTTTGGGTTTATGTTTCGGCATACTTTAGAAGTTGAACGAGAGCTGGCTGAGCTAGGTTATTAGGACAATTTTTTGTCTTTAATCTATAGTTAGCATCCCAATCATATCCGAGTCGGGACAAAGCCAAACAGCCTTAATTCAAACTGTCGGCCCTTAACGGGCCGGCTCTTTTACTATGTTCCCTCCTCGGGGGACGGCGGGAAGCGGTCGGCCAGACTGCCGCCGGGCAGTCCCGCCGCAAGGCCTTAGGCCAAAGTTATCTGGGTCTCTTTACATTGTCATACCAAAAACCTTGCGGCGCGCCTTTTTACCCGTCGCTGGACTGGCCTCTTGCCGCTTCCCCCCGCCCCCCTGCGGGGGAACGTGCCGCGTCTCATTCTTTCGTCAATGGGGGCGCGGGGCGCGCCCGTTTTGGGGGCGGCATTGGAGAGCAGACCGATGACCCCGCACCTTGCCGAGATACAGGCCGCATTTGACCATGAGCCGCCGCGCTCACCGCCGCCAGGCCCAAATGATTCTGCGGCCCCACAGCCTAACCCTATCCGAATCTATGTGGCTTGCCTTGCCGCTTACAATAACGGCCATTTGCACGGCGAATGGATAAACGTCACAGACGAGGCACACATTTGGGAAACCGTGCAAGCCATGTTGTTTGCCTCTCCGATAGACGAGGCCGAGGAATGGGCAATCCAAGATTATGAGGGGTTTGAAGGCGCAGAGGTTGGCGAGTATTATAGCTTTGAAAATGTCGTAGAGCTTGCCGACTATATCAGAGAGCGCGGCGAATTAGGGGCGCAAGTCCTCAATTATTACGGTGGCAATATAGAGAACGCCAAAGCTCGTTTTAAAGAATATACGGGAGAATATGACAGCTTGGAGGCTTACACCGAGGAACTGACCGAGCAGACAGGGCTAGAGATACCCGACCGCCTTGCGCCCTATATCGATTTTAAAGCGATGGCCCATGACTATGAGCAGTCAGGCGACTTTCTGACCTTTGAGGTTGGCGGCTTTGTTCACATTTTTTGGGCTCATTGAGATGGCTCGTTATCAAGTCAAACCCTGTGAGGACGGGCGCGGCCCGTATCGTTGGAGCCATGTTGTTAAATGGCACAACGCTTTGCGCCAAGGCACGATTTACACGCAAACGGGCGAAGAGTTGGACGCCCGAGACACCGCGAATTTGCGGAGTCTATGCGACAAAGCGAGCTTTGAGATGCGGCGGGTGGCATGACCTTTTTGCAGAGATTTGACGACTTTGTCTGTGAGGGCGACAGCATCACATGCGAGGTGGATGGCTACACTATCACGGCCCATATTGCCCATGACGAGACGCAAGACCCGCCCGACGAGCTCCAAGACGGATTCTGGCCGAGCCTATACCCGAATGATGCAGGGTTCATAGGCGCGGGGAATGGATGGCGAGATCGCTTTGACAAAGCCCAAGCCCGCGCCGAGTCGGTCATGGCCGCATGGAAAAAGGACGAGTGGTTTTATTGCGGCGTCATTCTATCCGTTGCGATTGATGGGCTTGTCTTAGACGACCACGCGGCAAGCCTATGGGGCATAGAAGCGAATTATCCCGATAGTGATAACGCCTATCTGTCAGACGTTGCCAATGAACTTTTGCCCGAAGCACTTGAGGCGGCCAAAGCCGAGCGCAAACGGCAATGTGCCATTCTCTGCATCTCCGAGACAGCCGCGTGACCACGCCGCGCACATATGAGTCCACGGACGTTGGAGAGCAGAGCCTGATTGACGGGGTTCGCCCCGTCACCCTTGGCGAAAAACTAACCGCCCGAACATCTCACCCCATGACGCCAAAGCGCAACCCAAATGCAGTGCAGAAGCCTTGCGACCACGGCTTTTTCGACGAGGTCGGCCGTGCGCAAATTGACTTGTTAGACCTCATTTCAAACTAAACCTAACCCAAAATGGAGGCTCCCATGAGCAAACCCTTCGACTTAAAATTCATCCCGTTTAGCGCATTGCATATCTCAAAACTGAATATGCGCCACTCTGATACGACGCCTGAAATAGACGATATTCTACCGAGCGTAAAAACTCGCGGCATCCGTCAGCCCTTGATTGTGCGGGGAGAGGGCGGCACAGCCAAAAAACCAAAATACGGCATCGTCGCAGGACGCCGCCGCTATTTCTGCCTGAAAGCGGTAGTCGAAAATGGGGCCGAGATAGCAGATGTGCCCTGTTGCGTCATGGACGCAAAGGATGACGCCCTAGCGATTGAGACAAGCCTTATTGAGAATGTCGCACGTCTCGCCCCGACTGAAATGGAACAATATGAAGCGTTCAAAGTCTTAGCCGATAAAGGCCAGAGCGTGGACGATATTGCCGCCGTGTTTGGCATTACGTCCAATTCCGTCAAACGCCGATTAGCCCTTGGGTCGCTTATCCCCGATGTTCGCGAGGCTTACACTAATCAGCAGATTGACGCGGCCTCTATCCGCGTTTTGACAATGGCCACAGAGAAACAACAGGCCGAGTGGTTAGACCTGTTTAATTCAGATGATTATTGCCCCACAGGTCAACAGCTAAAAGCGTGGCTGACAGGGGGAGGGGTCATTACCACAGACAAAGCTTTATTTGAGCTAAGCGAATATGACGGAACCATCCTGACAGATCTATTCGGAGACCACGGTCAATTTGCCGATGTAGAGCATTTTTGGGACGCCCAAAACGCCGCCATTGCCGAAGCCGTTGAAAGCTACAAAGCGGTCGGGTGGAAGGAAGTCATCCTCGGAGAACGCGGCCATTACTTTCCCCGCTATGACTATGTCTCCCATCCTAAAGACCAAGGCGGACGGGTTTACGGCGAAATCCGCGAGAGCGGAGAGGTCACCTTCTATGAAGGCTATATCACCGACGCGGAGGCGCAGAAAATACGCCGCGCCTTATCGAACGGCGAGGCCGAGACAGGCAAGGTGGCGACCACAAGCAAGCCTGAAATGTCGGGCCCAATGGCCGAATATATGAACTTGCACCGCCACAGTATTGCGAGAGCCGAACTGATGAAGCGCCCCGACCTTGCCCTACGCTTGGCCGTGGCGCATATGATTTGCGGGGCGCGGCATTGGAAAGTGGAGCGGGACGAACAGCGCACTCGCAAGGAAGAGACACAGGCCAGTTTGGAGGCCAGTAAAGCCGAAGCGCTTCTAGCGGAAGAACGCAAAGCCGTTTTTGAGCTATTGGGTTTGAGGGGTGAACACCCGCAACTCTATCACCGTTATCAAAGCCCCCATGATCTCTGCGAGATATTTGCACGGCTTCTCACCTTGGAAGATGCAGACGTGTTACGCATTCAGACCTTCTGTCTGTGCGAGACACTCGCGGTGGACAGTTCGGAAGTCGAGGCGATAGGCTTGCTGACACAGCCCGGCTTCGGGGCTTACTGGTCACCCGACGAGGCCTTCTTTAGCCTGTTGCGGGATAAGCCCACTATCAACAAAATGGTAGAAGATATTGCCGGAAAATCCTGCGCCAAGGCGTCTCTGTCAGACACAGCAAAACAGCAAAAGCAGATTATCCGAAACCGTATGGCAGGGCATGGCGTCACCGAGGCTTCGCCGGACTGGCTTCCAAAATGGGCGGCGTTTCCCGCCAAGCCCTATAAGGCGGTGGAAGGATGCGCCCCTGCAGAGCGGGCAAAACGGATTATCAAGCTATTTAAACCCGCCTGAACGCATCAGCTATTAAAGAGATAAGCCCCCGCTATTCGCGGGGGTTTTGGGTTCAGGCGCAAACCTTCGGCCCTAAAAAAACCGCATCAGCGTGAGCCAAGACGGGGCAAGGCGCGATTGGGATTAAGGCGTCTTGTAGGTTCCAGAGGGCCAAATTCGTAAAGCCTCTGTTTCAGAAGTCTGCCCCAGATTGGAGACAGGCTTTTCAAAGTCCAAGGAAAGAATGCGCGAAAGTGAGCAAGAGAATGCTAACTGCTGTCTTGCGGTCTTAAGGCAGCCCGAAGCCAAAACCCTATACGAGACGACCAAACACCTCACGAGAACGAGGCCGATTTTCGCTCTCTCAATTTTCAGTGTCACACAGATTAGGGCAGGGCAGTGACGTTGAAATTCAGGGACGCTCCTAGTCACCGCTCTCCATTTTGACTGCGGCATATCCAAGCGCTTGCGCATTATTCTAGGCGTCTCAAAACTATATCAACAAAATATAAAAGCGACCCATTCCCGGCTGCAACATGAGAACCTGCCTCAAAACCTGCTTCGCCGAATAGGCGTCGGGCCACTCTTTTCCTCTGGCTGACGCCATTCATCGCGACCCAAAAGAGCGCCCTTTGGCCTATCTCCACTGCGTTTCGGGCGCTGCGCGCCTCTGCAAACCAGAACTTGGGGCGGGCGGTTTTTGTCAGCAGGGAGATTGGCTCCCAAGATTTCGCTGACATAATTTGGAGACTGAAACCATGGCACAAGCACTTGGATATGTAACGAAAAACGGAATCGGTAACTTCGCCGGCACCCTGACCCTCGGCGGTACCTCCCGCATCAACATTGTCGCCAATGACAATAAAGAGAGCGAAAAACAGCCCGACTTCCGGATTGTGGACAGTCGCGGACAGGAAATCGGCGGCGGTTGGCTCAAGACCGGCGAAGTCAGTGGGAAAGAATATCTCTCGCTCACCTTCGCCCATCCGACCCTCGGCCCGCGTAAAGTCTACGCCAATCTCGGACAGGCTTACGGCAAAAACGCGGATGACTTTGCGATCCTCTGGAATCCGCAAGAGGACTAAATCCTAATACGCCCCGACCCGCACCGGCTCAAACTGATGCGGGTTTTTTATGTCTGAAATACTACATTTGTAGGGTTGCTGAATTTTTTCTACTGATGATGAATATTTTTCATGGCTTGGTTAACCGACTTTACCGGTCCTGCATCTGAGACATATGCGGGATATGCGTGGGAATATTTGCGGCGTAATGAAGACTATTGCAAAGCTTTTGATGGCTTTGATGTGAGTGAAGTCGCAGAGCCGACCCACCTTCCGGGAGCGACCTATCGTCATGAGCAAGCGCGCGATCGGGTGGCACATAAATGGCATCTGGAATGCTTCGAAGCGCCGATGAACGCAGGTCTCGACGCGTCAATTATCTGGCGGCAGGAGGCGTTCCCAGGCAGTTTATTTGCGATATTCCACGCCAAAGGCGAAGAACCTGCCGGAAGTGGGACGTATAATTTTCATGATCTTGCATGCGAGAAGCAACATTTTATCAAGACAGATGGCACCCGTATTAGCGTCCTAAAATCATCTAAATACTGGCTCCAAATCTCAGGCAAACCGTGTGACCCTGAGAGTGAAGAGGAAGCGTTTTCGATCATGATTAGCGGGACGAAAGGTGCAAGACGGCGTATTGATGCCTTGCGGCAACTCACATCGCTTGCAAGATCTGGCAATGAAGGTTTCACACTAAATGGACGCCGAAAAGCATTTTTAAAAATGCGAAATGGGCTTAAGGCTTACGATATAAAGCAAGCGGGCGGCTCTTATAAAGACGTTGCGGTCGCTCTATTTGGCACTAGTTATGTGGCTATGAACTGGGGCCCAGATGGCGGATTTTTAAAGCAAAGAGCCGTTCGCGCTTGCCGCTTTGGCGAACGTATGGTGGCCCAAGACTACCGTGACCTGCTTCCAAAGAAGACGATTTAGCCGCAGTATCGTTTATTGAACGTCTGAAAAACGTGACTCCTCAACTCCTATAAGTTGTGTCTTGATTCGTTTCGTGACCCTGCGGGGTTAAGCGCAGGCTCGGTGAACGAAGTGAGGTGGACATGGGCGGGAGTTTAAAAAGACAAAATATTCCGAGACGAAAAATACTGTTGGATGACGTGCCAAGCCCGTTCTTATTACCGGACGAAGCCGCCATTTTCTTAAGGTTGGATGAGCGCACACTCGCAAATTATCGGTCCAATAAAACCGGTCCGATATATCGTAAGCACGGGGGCTCTATATGTTACCACCGCGACGATTTACGTGAGTGGTCGAGTGTTACAGCGGCTAAAATGTGACCGGGCTAACGGTCATTCAATGTCATTTTGTAAGAGGCGTCTTGAACCACCGATTAAGGTTCGGGCAGCCTGATAAGACGGTTACACTCGATAAATATCGTAAACTGGCTTGTTTTAAGCCCAATCAAACGCTTGGTTATATCCGGTGGCGAGCGAATGAATATGGTACGCAGGACTGGCGTTTCTTTATATTGAAAACGCAAATGACAGGTTTATTGACGCGGGTTCCGGGTGTTTCGCCAGCGGTCAAGGTGCTTGCCGCTTTCAACGGATCGCAAGCTGTGAAGCGGGCTTTAAACGCATTTGACGATGTCGAAGAGACTCTATCTGCGTCCGGTGAGACATTGCCCGACGCTTATTGGATATCCTTTCAGAACGACCTCTCAACGCGGCAATCTTTAAGCGGGCTACTGCCTCATTCCTCTTACTTGGAGGCGCGCGATGTTGTTTAAAGCCATCGTTGCGGGTGTAGTTACATTCGCTATTATTGGAACGGCAGGGCAGATTATCTTCCCGCCCAAGCCTGTTTTATTTTATAATCCTAGCTATAGCGCGCTGGTCGGATGGTATCGCTTGCGGCCAGAGGAACCCGTTACTTTGGGGGCGCAGGTGGCTGCTTACGCCCCCGAATGGGCGCGCCAATTAGCCGATGAGCGGGGTTATCTGCCTTATGATTACCCTCTGATAAAGACGGTCTGGGCCGTTCGTTGGGACGAGGTCTGTTACAATACTCAATCGGTGAGTGTCCCAAAACGTCCTAATATTCCCGTGCTGGGGCAGGATGTTTTGGGACGCGATATGCCTCAAAAGTTGGGCTGTATTGTCCTGAGATCGGGTGAATATTTGCTGATATCCCCCGATGTGCAGACGGGATTTGATAGTCGATATTTTGGGCCTGTTCGTTCTGAAAACATCCTAGGCGTCGTTCAATATTTGGAAGAGTCTAAGAATCTTAAATCGTCGGAAAAGCCTGATTCAGCGGGGTCTGAGGGGTGAATTTAAGAGTGCTATGGTAAACCCGCCGTCGGTTCTATTTTGTGGACTCTGGCGCTGGGTC
>OJEO01000051.1_pt1 | contig 73598 bp, 64 predicted proteins | sample 1593621 | NCBI WGS metagenome assembly OJEO01 (sample SAMN05416875, study PRJEB24817) | seawater metagenome | isolation source: Sea water | place: Canada:Atlantic | collected 2013-11
GATGTAGAGAGGTCTCGTGGGCTCGGAGATGTGTATAAGAGACAGATGTAACCTTGTCGGGCCGTAATCAGCAGCGTGGTGGTTTGCACCCTGTTACGCGTACGCTTGAACGTATAGAAGCATTCTTTACTAACGTCGGTTATAACGTTGCCGAAGGCCCAGAAGTTGAAGATGATTTTCACAACTTTGAAGCGCTAAACATTCCTTCGCATCACCCAGCGCGTGCGATGCATGATACGTTCTATTTCAATGCCAATACCTTGTTGCGTACGCACACATCTCCTGTGCAAGTTCGTACCATGGAAACCCAAGAGCCACCGATTCGCGTAATCTGCCCAGGGCGAGTTTATCGTTGTGACAGCGATATTACTCACACGCCAATGTTCCATCAGGTTGAAGGTTTGCTGGTTGATAAAGACGTAAGCTTTGCCGACCTTAAAGGCACGGTTCAGCAGTTCTTAAAAGTATTTTTCGAAAAAGATTTAGCCGTGCGTTTTCGTCCGTCTTACTTCCCATTCACTGAGCCGTCGGCAGAAGTGGATATGGAATGTGTGATGTGTTCAGGTAAAGGCTGTCGCGTTTGTAGCCACACCGGTTGGTTAGAAGTGATGGGCTGCGGCATGGTTCACCCTAAAGTATTTAAAGAATCTGGCGTCGATGCTGAGAAGTATTCTGGTTTCGCTTTTGGTATGGGTGTAGAGCGTTTAGCAATGTTGCGCTACGGCGTTAACGATTTGCGTTTGTTCTTTGAAAATGATCTGCGTTTTTTGCAGCAATTTAGATAGTTTGAGGCCCCTGCGCTGAATCAGAGATTCAGTTTTCTTGAGGCGGCACGCTGTAAATACGGCGCTTCGCTCTCCCTGTAAGCTCCACTATAGCATCCCTGCTATAGAGGGCCTTGCAAGAATAACTGAATATCTCCTACGCAGAGGCGCGTTAATTTATTCCCAGTATTTAAAGAATACTGGTAGAGCAAAAGATCGAGAGCAGTTTTGGTGATTGCCTCTGACGGCCATCTACCGCAGGGATACGGTGGCTGAGCTTACAGGGACGTATTTACAGCGTGCCAAAGAGGTAACACCAAAAGTGCGAAAGCGATCTGAGCAAGAAACATATTCGGAAGGCAGGTAAATAACATGCAGTTCAGTGAATTATGGTTACGAGAGTGGGCAAACCCAGCTCTTGAAACACAAGAATTAGTCGACCAAATCACCATGGCCGGTTTGGAAGTAGACGCAATTGAAGCCGCAGCAGGCGAGTTTAGAGGCATCGTTGTGGCGCAAATTTTAAGCTTTGAAAAGCACCCAGAAGCCGACAAATTAAATGTTTGTACGGTAACGGACGGCACAGAAGAATTTCAAATCGTCTGTGGCGCACCAAACGTTCGCGCAGGTATGGTTATTCCTTTCGCCAAAATCGGTGCGGTATTGCCATCAGAAGATGGTAAAGGCTTTAAAATCAAAAAAGCCAAACTACGCGGCGTGGAATCGTTTGGCATGTTGTGCGCCGAAGAAGAAATGGGCATTTCAGACAAGTCTGATGGCTTGTGGGATCTTCCAGCAGACGCACCATTAGGTGTTTGCATGCGCGAATATCTTGGCCTTACTCGTGATGGCCGTGATGACAAAATCATCGACGTAGACCTTACCCCAAACCGTGGTGACTGCTTAAGCATTGCCGGTATGGCACGTGAAGTTGGCGTATTAAATAAAGTAGACGTAACAGCTCCTACGATTGAAGCGGTTGCTGCAACCATTGATGATGCTATCGACGTTCAGTTACAAGCGCCAGATGCTTGCCCTCGTTATGTCGGTCGTATTATCAAAGGCATTAACGTTAAAGCACCTAGCCCAATTTGGATGCAAGAAAAATTGCGTCGCAGTGGTATTCGTTCTATCGACCCTGTGGTGGATGTAACCAACTATGTTCTATTAGAACTTGGTCAGCCAATGCACGCATTCGATCTAGCCAAGCTAGACGGCGGCATTGTGGTGCGTAAAGCGACACAAGATGAAGCTTTAGTCTTGTTGGATGAACAAGAAATCAAATTAAACAGCGATACCCTAGTGATTGCTGATAATGGCAAAGCATTGGCCATGGCCGGTGTCATGGGTGGCGCTGAATCTGGTGTTTCTTCAGACGGTGAAGGCGTTGATTGTACTCAAGACATCTTGTTGGAATCGGCTTACTTCAACCCCATCGCCATTGCTGGTAAAGCACGTAACTACGGCTTGCACACAGATTCTTCACACCGCTTTGAGCGTGGTGTTGATTTTGATTTGCAGCGCACAGCGATCGAGCGCGCAACGGCTCTATTATTAGAGATTGTTGGTGGCGAAGCAGGCCCTGTGGTTGAGAAAATCGCTGCAGCTGAATTGCCAACTTGTGCTGAGATTACTTTAGTAGAAGCCCATATTGAAAAAATGTTGGGTCTAACGATTGAAGCCAGCGAAGTTGAAGAAATCTTAACGCGTTTAGGGATGAAAGTTATTCCCTACAACGACGCTAAAGAGAACGACGCTAAAGATGGTCGTGGTTGGAAGGTAACAGCACCTAGCTACCGTTTCGACATGGCAATTGAAGCCGACCTTATCGAAGAGCTTGCCCGTATCTACGGCTACAACCGTTTACCTGTGCGCACGCCAATGGCCGCAACGCCATTGCAGCCAGCACCAGAAAACGTATTGGCCATGAAAGACGTTCGTCGTCAGCTGGTTGGCCGTGGTTATCAAGAAGCGGTAACGTACAGCTTTGTTGATCCAGCAACGCAAAAATTGTTAGACCCTGAAGTAGCTCCGTTAGCACTTGCTAACCCAATTTCTGCTGATTTGTCTGTAATGCGCACCAACTTATGGGCAGGTCTGGTTCAAACAGCGGTTCATAACATTAAGCGCCAGCAGCCTCGTGTACGCTTGTTTGAGACCGGCTTAAGCTTTGTGCCTGTCTCGAATGAAGGGTCGGGCAAAGAGCCATTTGATCTAGACTCTAGCCTAGTGCAAGATCCTAAGCTAGCGATGCTATTAACGGGTACACGTACTGAACAAAGCTGGTCTGAAGGCGATGAAAATGTTGATTTCTTCGATCTTAAAGGGGACTTCGAAAGCTTAATCGCGCGCACCGGCAGCCAAGCACGCTACTCGTTTGTTCCTGCTGAACACCCTTCGTTGCAGCCAGGTCAAACCGCTCGCATTGAACTTGATGGCGTAGCCGTCGGTTGGATGGGTACATTGCACCCTAACTTGTCAAAACCATTAGGTTTGAAGCAAGCGGTTTATTTATTAGAAATCAGCTTGAAAGCAGTTCGTCAGGTAGAAGTTCCTGCATTTGCGCCACTGTCTAAGTTCCCTGAAATGCGCCGTGACCTAGCATTGGTTGTTGCTAACGAAACACCAGTAGCCGATGTAATGGCACTAATTCGTGAAAAAGCAGGGGACTACCTCACAAAGTTAAACCTTTTTGACGTTTATCAGGGCAAAGGCATTGATCCAGATCGAAAAAGCTTAGCTTTGGGCTTGACGTGGCAGCATCCTTCGCGCACTCTGAATGAAGAAGAAGTGAACGAAGCCGTTGATAATGTACTCGCTCACTTGGCTGATAGGATTGATGCACAATTGAGAGGCTAATATGCGAGCTCTTACCAAGGCAGAAATGGCAGAACGCCTGTTTGAAGACCTAGGTTTGAATAAACGTGAAGCGAAAGAAATGGTGGATCTCTTTTTTGATGAGATTCGCCACTCTTTAACGCATAACGAACAAGTGAAGTTGTCAGGTTTTGGCAACTTCGACCTGCGTGATAAAAGTCAGCGCCCAGGACGTAACCCAAAAACGGGGGAAGAGATTCCAATTTCCGCACGTCGCGTTGTTACCTTCAAGCCCGGACAAAAATTAAAAATCCGAGTAGAAGCTTATGCTGGAAGCGAGTCACTCTAACGAGCTGCCACCCATTCCATCCAAACGTTACTTCAGTATTGGCGAAGTTAGCGAGTTGTGTGATGTTAAACCGCATGTTCTGCGTTATTGGGAACAGGAATTCGCCCAGTTAGAACCTATCAAGCGCCGTGGCAACCGCCGTTATTACCAGCGTGAAGACGTTATTCTTGTCCGTGAAATACGTAATTTACTGTATCTAAAAGGCTATACCATTATTGGTGCTCGCCAAAAGTTAGACGATCAAAATGCTGACGAAACTGCCGCTCACCTTGATCAAGTGCTAATCAAACAAATGCTGGCCGAACTAGCCGAATTAAAAAGTATTCTAGAAAATTAACAGTATTTAGTTGTACCTATTCTTTTTTGCCAAATTAAGCGATTTAACCAACGGCAAGCAAGTAAGAAGCTTCCATTTATCAAGTACTTAGGTATAATCTTGGTTATCGGGATGTAGCGCAGCTTGGTAGCGCACTTGTCTGGGGGATAAGTGGTCGCAGGTTCAAATCCTGTCATCCCGACCAATTTTTCTATTACCTCTGCTTTAATTATTTTTCTGTGTTATTTCTCATACGTTTTTCTTATTTTCTTACCTGTTTTATTGAAACCGCTGTTAATGGTCTACGCTTAAATGTGTTATTTGCTTTAAGTTTACGGCTTGTGCAACAGGGATAGAGATAGAGATAAGGATAGGGAGATTGATAAATGGAATGGATAAAAACATTTATAAAAGCACTTATAAAAACACTCAGGCTTACGCTTTTCACCAGTTTATGGTTGCTGTTTGTTAATAATTCGACGGCTGAGATTTACAAAAATATTGATGCTGATGGGCGTGTCTATTTCTCTGATCGGCCTACTCCGTTAAATAAAAATTACACCTCACACGGATACAGCTCGCAAGCGAATACAAGTAATCAAGTTGATAACCGTAATTTAGAAAAAATAGCTGAGGGTTTAAAAAATGATAGCTTAAAGCGACAAACGCAACGAAAAAAAGAAGCTAAGCAGGCTTTGAAAAAACAGAAACAACAGCAAAAGAAACGCGTCGCAGCTAAGAAGAAAAAGAAAGCCTGTGCATTAGCGCGTAAAAAAGAAGACAAGGCTTTTCGCAAGCGCAGCCAAACCAAAAATTTAAAACAGGCTGAAAGCGCATTAGCACGTTATGAAAAACAACGAGATTTGCGTGCAACTAAATGTCGTTAATTCAATCTTTTAGTTAGATGTCACACTTTTAGTTAGATGTCACCGTAATCGTCAGCACTAAACCACCACCATCATTTAAGCTCAGTTTAATGTGACCTTTTAACAAATCCGTTACAATATTTTGCATCTGATACATACCTAAGCCCATTTTCTTTTGTGTGCCGCGAGCGTTAGTATAAAAGGGCAAAAATAATTGCAATAAATCTTCTTCTTTCAACCCCGTTTTTAATAAATGATCACCATTGTCAGATATTATTATGCGCAAAGTATTATCAATCTGCTCTAGTGTCACCGACACTTTTGGTTTATCAGTGGTCGCTGAATTCACTACTTTATTCGCTACATGATTCACTACATGGTCTACCACGTTATCAAACGACTGGTTTAAAACCAAAATAAAGGCACTGGGGTGCGACATGATAAGACACTGCTTGGGTAATAACGCAGTAAATTCAATCTTATCTTGATAAGTTAATATTCGGTCTTGAATTAAATGAACAAGATCAAACTCAGTAGCCGGGTGATCGGTTTTATTAACCGAAATATTACTGAATACATGGGTTAATTCTCCCAGCGTTTTTTTCGAAATTTTGATGGTATTAATCGCTTCATTTTGTTGATCAATATAATCCAACAACGATTGTCGCAATGGCTGATTAAGTTGATTAAATTCTGCTGAATGATGCAGTTTTTCTTTTAACTCTTCGTTTAACTCAAACAAAAAAGAATTCGATAATGCAATATTGCCAATCGGCGTATTCATTTCGTGTGAAATACCCACAATTAATTGTTTAAGAGCGGCCATTCGGTCGTGTTTCTCTTGAATTAATGCTTGCTTAGACAGCATGTGTTCTTGCTGTAAGCGCTGAATACGTTCACCTAAAGCAAGTGACAAAAGCACAATTTCTAAAAAAGATCCTATCTGATACCCATAGCGAGTAAAAAAATTACTAGGAAAAACACCAAGGGTTTTTAAATTGGCAGTCATCATGCCTATTGTAAGAACAGCCCAAGCAATGGTAAAAAAACGTGCCGAAGATTGTCCTTCGCGCCAATACTTAAGCCCCAAATAAAAGGCAGAACCCGAAATAGTCAGGCTGAGTAAGTTTAATAAAGGAATAAATGATTTATAAGGAATAATAGGAACTAACAACAACGATATAAACGACAAAGCCAGTAAAACATTTAAATAATTATAAATAGGCCGACTGGTTTTTTTAATATTTAAAAATGCAGTGATAAATAAAATCGTAAAAATTTGATTGACCGAAAAAGCAATGGGTAGGGCGTAAATATTCCACTGCGGCATATCGGGCCACAAATACTGAAAGCCAGACCCTTCATAGGTCATGTGAAAAATTAAAAAAGACAACACAAATGCACTGTACAAAAAATACGTTGATGAGCGGGTCATTAAAAATATAAATAAATTATATAAAATCATCACCAGCATCAGTGATAGATAAGCCCCGCGAAAGAAGTCATTAATCGCCAAATAGTCATCCAAAGATTGCTTATCAACAATTGAAATAGGCAGCTGATAAGAACTGGATGTTTCTACTTTAATAAATAGATAATTGTTACCAGAATTTAAATCCACCGGAATGATATGGTTAGGGTTTGAACGCATGCGCTCATCAAATGCAATTCTATCGCCTGCTTGATAAAAATCACATTCACTTTCTACATGAGTAACCGTTTCAAATTGGCACAAATAAACAGAAATATAATCTAAGGGCGGGTAAATAATACGAATAAACCAATCAAGATCGGTGCGGTGGGCATTGATTGTGGTTTTAAACCAATAGGGCTTGCCTCTAAAGCCAAAGTTTAGGTTTCCCGTTGCAGAACGTTGCCATTCAGTGGCGCGGCTAACATCACCAATGCTGGGATTTATTAATGCCTCGTCTTCTTGTCGATACTCAATAAACGAGTTTAATTCATAATCACCGGCTTGCTTTATATCAATAGCCAACGTTGAAGAACTCAGCATAAGCAAAAGCCAAAAAACGCTTATTTGAGCTCTGAAACGATTCAGCATAAGCTCGTACTTCCTTACATATACATTATTATAATTTTTATTTTTACAGTGTAGCAGCATATAACAATGCGCTCTACGAGAAATACTAGCCTTGAGCGCTCGCTTTCATTAATCTAGATGGTTCGAATTTAACGGCATTATAATTAGAATGAATTACCTGTATGTTTTTTGATCAAGAACGCGGTCAGTTTTTCCGACCGTTAACAAGTAAATACCGAGCACAAGTTTTAGAGTGCTTAAAAGAACTGTACAAACGTTTGTATAGCAGCAGTAGCGCAGACTACGGGCAAGCCTTGCATAGAGATGTGGTAATAGAGATATTTCAAGAAGCCCTAGTGCGCGCTCCAGTATTGGCCGATGGCGATGACGACGACGTAACTCCATCGAGCAAAGACAGCCGCTTTCGTAATACTCGTGAGCAAGCCGGTTGGGTATTGAATCAGCTGTTAGAATTTGGCTGGATGGAAAAACAAGTCGACGAAGCGACTTTGCAAAGCACCTTTGCTTTTAGTCGTTACGGCCGTCAGTTTGTTGACCCGTTTATATCAGAAACCCGTGCCTCTGCTCGCACGCGCCATCGTAATACGCGAAATACCCGAAACTCGTTAGAAGCCTTTCTTGAGCGTGGAGAAGTCTACGACCTGCTGGATGCCTATGAGTATTCAGAGCGTATCATTAGTGATTTCACCGACGTTATTTCCGAACTAGAAGAGCGTAAGCGTGACCTAGTGCGCGAGATGGAAGACCAAATGATGGTACAGCGTGCCAGTGAAGAGTTTTTCGACTTCATGGAAAAGCGCTTCCAGCCAGACCTAGCCGTTCGACTTTCTGCCGATAACGTTGAAAAACACCGTGATCGTATTAGCGAATTGTTAGATCAAGTACGCAATAAGAACAAAGCTTATAAAGCCAAAGCCGAAGGTCGTTTGCGCGAATTATTACCGGAATTAATTCAGCCCGGCGCTTCGGTTTTATGGACAATTTTAGACGGTATCGAATTGCGCATCCGTAATGCTAGTGAAATCATGCTGCCTGCATTACGCAAAGCGTTGCAAGGTTTTACCAAGCGTGCGGATATCATCATTCGCCAAATGAGCTATTTAGCCTCACAGCAGCATAATGATGTGTTAAGTGTGTGCAAACGCTTAGCGGCGCTGAATCCAGAAGAACAAAATCAACAGTTATTAGCAGCGGCACAATTAATGAGCGTGCCAGAAGTTGAGCTGGTCGACCCTGCCCAGGTCAGAATCGCAGCTCCGCGTAAACGCAGAACCATAGAAGCAGATTTGGATGAAGGCACGGAAGATTTTGATATGGATGCACGTAAAGACATCTACATTCAGCAAATTCTTGATCAAGCCTTTTTTATCAACAATAACTCCTTGCGTGAATACATGAAAAAGCACTTAGCTGCCGGCAAAATTGTATCGACCAAGGATTTACCGATTGATAATGCAAAAGACTTTTTAGCGGTTTCCAATGCCATTGGCTTAGCGTCGACCAGTAGCTTATCTTCAGATTTTGATATCGTTATGTCTTATCAAAATACCGAAGTAAGCGGCGCAGATGATCAAAGCGCAGACCAATATTTTAGCCAAAAAGATCATTTTACTGTCGAAATAATACACAACAGCCGCCCACCAGAGACGGGCGCAAAGCCTAGTGCTTCTAGAGCTTAATAGAGAGAACATGAATGCTGAATTTTATTGAGCAAAAATTAGAAAAAGAAGGCTTAGACAGCCGTGAATTATCCGAACTACTCATTCGATTATTAGATTATGGCGTGATCTGCCGTGACGAAAGCCAAGTAGAACAGCAACTGTACGATCGCTATTTGCGCGTTGAAGAAATCGTTGCCGACTATTTACAGTTAATTGGTGTGCGCATACAGCACGACAAGCGCTTTCAGTTTATCCGTTTATATCCACCGGGTGCTCAAATCCCTGGGGTGCAAGACGAACAGAACATGATTCAAAGTTCGGGTCTGCGCATGCGACTTAACCAAAATGAAGTGGCGTTGATCCTAGTCTTACGCGCCCAATACGATAAAGCGCTGCGCGAAGGGCAGGTCGACGAGCAAGGTTGCGTAATGGTGTCGTTAGAAGCACTGAGTATTGCGATTAAAAATTTATTGAACCGCACACTGCCGGAAAACATGACCGAACGTAAGCAGCTATTTCGTCGCTTAAAACAGTTACGTTTGATCCAAATGACCAATGAAGATCACCTTGATAATGCTGATATGTGGATGCGCATTCGTCCCATGATCATGAGCTATGTGAGTGAGCAAGTGCTAGCCGACCTTGTAGAAAATCAAGATGAAGGTAATAGCGAAGAAGAGAAAGAAGCCGACCAAGTAGATCCTGAAAATAACATCACCAGCTTGTTTTCGGAATAAGGAATAGACCGTGTTTTTAAAGAAATTTGTATACGTAAACTGGGGCAACATCCCAGCACTAGAATTCGACTTTGGTCCGATCAACTTATTATCGGGTGGCAACGGCTCGGGTAAAACCACCGCAGCCGATGCTATTCAAACAGTAATGACTGCAGCGCACGATACCTTATTTCACTACAACCCAGGTCAAGACGAAGCGACCCAGCGTGGCCGTGGCAAAAACGTCCGTACATTGGCTTCTTATGTATTAGGTTGTGATGACGGCAGTTACGCTCGCCCTAATGGCGCAGTGGGTTATTTAGCCGCTATTTTTCATCCAACCGAAGGTGAGTCTGGTGAACCCTTTACTGCGGTATTGGGCATCAGCGCCTCGATTGAACGTTCAGGCAGCCAAGTGACCGCCCGTCAAAATGATATGCAGTTTTACATCATGGCCGGTGAGCAACTAACTTTGTCAGACTTTTTACAAGAAGACGAAGCCGGTAAGCGACAAGTGATTGGTTTAGATAAAATCAATAACCACTTTAAAAGCCGTATGGAAACCAACAACGTTGAAAAATACGATACAAAAAAGCAATATTTACGTCGCTTATACGGTGCTTTAAGAGGCCGTCACGATGCGGTATCCGAGCGTGAAGCGATGAATGCGGCGCGTACCTTCTCACGCTTTATGGCTTACAAACCAGTGAAAAGCATTAACGGTTTTGTGGCAAACGAAATCTTAGAGAAAAAAGATTTAGGCGATGCCATTCGTTCGGTATCCGATCTAATGAAAACCATCTATTCGATGGAATCCGATGCTAAGCGTTTGCAAGAAACCATCAACATTTTAAGTTCGACCAAACAAACGGCGAAGACTTATATTGATCAGTGGATCGATTACAACGTTTTAGAATACACCGCGGCCAAGAGTCGTTTTTTAAACGATCAGAAAGTGTATTTAACTGCCAAAGAAAAACAGCAACACCTGCGAGATGATTTATCACAGGCCGAGCAAGAGCGTGAACAATCGCAAGATCGCCGTCGCCAATTACGCGAACAGCTGATTGCTATGGAAGCTCAGCGTTTAGGCATTGATGCGCTGCAAGATAAAGATAAATGCGAGCAAAAAGTTGAGTCGGGTAAACAGCAGCTGCAACAGCAAGCCATGTTGTTATTAGAACAAGACAAAGCCTCGCAGTTCTCTTTGCAAGCGACTCAAAACTTATACAAGGCACTGCAAAAATCGACCATCTCTGTTGAATTACCGTCGCTAGGGCAGCGTAAGTTAATTGAAATGGCGAAAAATGTAGCTGCCATTGCCGAAGACGGCGCGGTCGATTTTCCAACCTTGTTAGGCAAAGACTGGGTCGATTTAAGCCCACTGGAAGCGCATTTAGAAACCGCTCAGCAAAACCAACAACTGATGAACCAATGGCGCGAGCGCTGGTTCAGTGGTGAACTTGAAAGCTCTGGCATTCCTCTGCGTGATCAACTGGCCAAGCTGGTCGATCGCCGTGAGCAAAAACTGCAAAACGTGCAGCGTCAAATTGCACAAAAACAAAGCGATATCGATAGCTTAGAAGCGCGTGAATTAAATTATCCCAATTTTGTTCGCATTGCTTTAGAAACCATTCGTCGTGAATGCCCACAAGCCGAACCTTGTGTATTAGCCGATTACGTTGAAATTACCGACCCTCAGTGGCAAAGCGCGATTGAAGGTTACATAGGTGGTGCGCGTTTTAGCATCATTGTAGAAACTGACTATGAGGCCGAAGCCGCACGCATTGTGCGTTCTATTCCTGGTGGCAGCCGTGCTCGTGTTGTGCAAGGCAGCAAAGCCAAGCGTGATTGCGAACGCATGAAGTTATCCGATAACTCCATCATGAATTTGATGTCGTTTGACCACGCCACTGCGCGTCATTATTTGCAGGCCAGTTATGGTTCGGTAGAGCAAGTGCGCGATGTCACCGCTTTGCGTCAAACGCGTCGCGGGGTAACCAAAGAAGGGCTAGGCAGCGGTGCGTATTCGATCTATCGTTGTGACTTAAACGACGCTGAACTAGTGTTTGGCCAAGGCGCGCGCGAACGTGCTTTAGCGGCTAAGCAGTCAGAATTAGGCAGCTTAATCGATCAAGCCAACGACGCTCAAATCAGCACCAAACAAGTACAAGATATTTTGCAGTCGGTAAATAACTTACGTCACGTGGTATTTGCCAACTCGATTAAAGACATGCTGGAAACTCACTACCAGATTCAGCAAGCAGAAGCGGCGTTGGTCAAAGTTGATTTGTCTGACTTCTCTGCCTTGGAAGAAGAGTTCGCAATACTGAAGAAAAAAGGCGACCAGCTAGACCAGCAAATTCAATTACTCGATGGCACCACAGGTCGCATAGAACAGCAGTTAAAAGACAGCGAGCGCTTGTGTAAAAAATTGAGTGACCAGCAAGAAGAAACTTCATACATTGCCGATGGCAAAGAAGACAACTTACGAAAAATTGTCAGTGTTTGGCCAGAGTTTAATTACGAGGCACGTTTAAAAGAAGCAGACGAAGAAGCGGCTAACAGCCCTGCGGATTCGATTGAAAATCATCGTAAGTCGGTATACGCCGAAATGAACGCCAAGGTTCATGAAATAGAGCGTAACATTGCCGAGCACAACCAAACCTGCCAAACCATCGACTCGATTGTTTATGACCCTAATTATCGCGAAGAGCACGGCGTGCCTTTCTTCAAAGATGTGTGCGGATTACAGCGTGAAGTTGATCGTGTACATAACCGTTTGCGCAATAACATATTGATCGAAAAACAAGACAAGTTAACCGGCTTAAAAGAAAGCTTTAATAGCGCCTTTGTTACCAATTTATGTCACTCGATTTACCAGTCAATTAACGACGGTAAGCGCGTATTAGAAGAATTAAATAAAGAGCTGGCGCATCATAAATTTGGTGCCGACAAAGAAGGTTATTGGTTCGATTGGGAATGGGTGCCGGAGTACAAAGAATACTGGCAGTTTTTTGAAGAAATCATTAAATCCCCGACTTTGGGTGACGGCGCAACCTTATTTGACGCGGGCTTAACCAAAAATTCACAGCGTGTGCGTGACCAGCTAATGGCCATGCTACTTGACGAAGACGAAGTGAAAGCGATGCGCGAATTAGAGCGAATTTCTGATTACCGTAATTACCGCGCCTATGAAATTTATAAACAGCCGCTGAACAAAGAACCGATTGCGCTAAGTCAATACGGCACAGGCTCGGGTGGTCAGCTAGAAACACCAGCCTATATTATTCGCAGTGCGGCCATTACTTCGGCCTTCCGCTTTAACGAAGGTGATACCCACTTGCGCACCGTGCTGGTGGACGAAGCCTTCTCTAAAATGGACGAAACCCGCTCGAAAGAAGTGATCAACTACTTAACCGAAGCGCTAGGCCTACAGTTGTCGTTTATTATGCCAACCAGTAAAGCTGGGCCGTTTATGGATTTAATTTCAAACCAGTTTGTGTTTAGTAAAGTGCCCCTTGCAAATGGCATTAAAAAGGGTGAATTGCAAACCAAAGTGCTGGTCGATCGGCAAAAATGTAATCAGCATAGAATCAAAGAATTGTGGGCCAATCACCGCCAATCTATTCGCCATCAGGCGGGCTTGGATTTTATGGAAGAATTTTCTTAATAAAGTAAATATCCACGGTTATGGGTCTGGAACTCTTTAAAAGAGTGGGTATGATTAAGATGTTGGTTGGAAATATTTTTCAATCAGCGCAGGATATTGATTCAGCTTTGGTTGAGTTAATAATAATAGAATATCCCCTTAGCGGGGCGCAAATGAAAAACGAGAGACTTATGTCTGAGCAATTAAAAAACGGTACAGTAAAGTGGTTTAACGACGAGAAAGGCTACGGCTTTATTTCTCAAGAAGACGGTGGTTCCGATGTGTTTGTACACTTTCGTGCAATTAACGGTTCTGGTCGTCTTTCTTTAACAGAAGGCCAAGCGGTTACTTTTGAAGTCGTAGACGGCCAAAAAGGCCCACAAGCAGAAAACGTAACCCCTGTTTAAGTAACGGCTATCAATATTAACAAGCTGTTATCAGCGGTTAATTGAAGTATGTAACCCAGCCTTGCTGGGTTTTTTATTTTTATCAGTAAGATTTTCCCTTGTACCGTCAACTGTGTAAAATGCCCACTCTTTTATTAACTGAAGATTGTGCATGACAACGATAACCCCCGATATATCAGCGCCAGCAATCACACTCCAAGTTCATCCTTGGCGTTCTTCATTATACGAAGAATTGCATAACAGACCTTCACCGATCATCGAAGGTGCTTGCCAAATTACCCATTTTACCGTGATGTTTGGCGATTCCAAAGAAGCCGTGTATGAACACGTAGCCGATTTGTGTAAACGCTTTAGTTTGCCAGCGCCAGCAGAAGACTCTTCTTGTTTATATATGGACTTTGGTGGCTTTGAACTGCGCTGGGAAATGCACTTAGAATTTGCTAACTTCACTTTTATTTGTCCCAAGGTAGAGCCCTTTTCTGCCGATGCCTTATCGTTTATTCCCAAAGATTGGTTAGCCACTCTTCCTGGTAATGTTGTCGTTGCTTTGCATTTAGCTTTAATTGAGCACGAACCGAGTACAGAAGAATTGCATCAATGGTTTGAAGGCCAACGCTGGAACGGTTCACGGGTGGCTTTTGAACGTGGCGCCGCTTGGACCGCTTTTAAATTACACAGTGATGGTTTTGGCCGCATGGTCAGCCATGGAAACGGGCTCAATTCGTATCAAAAAGGTCGCCTTGTGCAGCGCCTTATCGAAATTGAAACCTATCGTTTAATGTCGCTACTTGGCCTGCCTGCTGCACGAGAACTAAACCCAGCCATTACCTTAATTGAAAATGACTTAGCGGTTTTGAACCAACGCATTGCAGATATTCAAAACGAAGACGACGAACGTTCGTTACTTACCGAGTTGTCATTATTGGCGGCAAAAATAGAACAGCATCGGTCTGACACTAACTTTCGATTTTCGGCCACCAAAGCCTATTATGATTTGGTAAGTGATCGCTTACACCAGTTGCACGAATCGCACATGGACGGCGTGCAGTCGTTACAAGAATTTTTAGAGCGCCGTTTAAGTCCTGGTATTAAAACCTGCCAAGCAGTGCGCGATCGCTTAGAAGATTTGTCGCGCCGTATACATCGCACAACCAGCTTATTGCGCACTCGTGTTGAATTATCGATTGAAGCGCAAAATCAAACCTTATTAACCTCAATGAATCGTCGCAGCCATTTGCAGTTACGCTTACAACAAACAGTAGAAGGCTTGTCGGTAGTTGCTATTAGTTACTACACATTGGCGCTGTTAGGTTTTGCTTTTGATGCGTCTACGGCATTAGGTGTTCCGATAAATAAAGACATTGCTTCTGGAATTGCCATGCCACTTATTATTGGCGCTATCTATTTTGGTATGCACAGAATTCGTAAGCACCTCACCAAACAAAGTAAAAAAGCAGGGGATCCGTTGAAAGACATTATGCACGAACGTTTCGATAAAGCGGATTTAGATGACTAGCGGCAACTTACTGACACTTATACCGTTATCTACGAAAAAGAGGCAAGAGGTAGGAGAATAGAGGCTAGATATTTCCGCTGTAGGTCTTGCGTAGGTCTTATAGAACCCTCTATTTATCCTAAGGTTCAACCTAATTCAGCGAAAAGCTGGTTGTTTTGTTTCTTGGTGTAATTCTTGCTGTGTAGCATTAACAGCACACAGTTAGGATCAATTCATGGATATTAATAATCAAGCTCAGTCTTATCAAGGCTTGTTGAACATGTTAAATGGCAAGCCAGCAAGTAATGGTAGCGAAAATGCACAGCAGCGTATTGTTGACACCTTGCCGTATTCTTCCGACAGTGTTTCTTTATCTTATAAAGGTGCCAAACTCAGCATGATCTCGTCGGAGTTTTTTTCTGGCACAATTAAATCTACCGATATACCTGCGCTAACAGAGCGTCTTTTTCAAGATGGCTTTATTAACGAGTCTGAGTTGCGTGCACTTGGTGGAGTCAAACCCGATGAATCAACCTCGCAAATTAAACAATCCATTAACTTTTTAAATACCGTCATCATGAACGAAGGCATGAATAAAGGCATGAATAAAGGCATGAGCGGTAATAGCGAAGACGCTAAAAACCTTATGTTAGCGGTTGATTCCCTACAAAGAATGGATGAAGCCAGCACAGCAGAATCCCGTCGTAATGAAAGAGAAGCTTATGAATTTGTTGCCAGTTACCACGAGCGACTGCAAGAAAAGCAAGCGCCAACACAGTTAATAGAAAACTTTGAACAAGTACTACAAGTATTCGAAGCGTTAGACACGGTGCGTAAGAATGAATCGAAAACCGGCGCACTGGCAAGCTATGCCAGTGTGCAAGAAACGTATGATGGATTTCAGAATGAATCGCAAAAAAATACAACACAAAATCGTTAACAGCTTGCTAAGTTTGTTTGCCGTAACGGTTGCATCATCGGCTGTGGCCGCTATGCCAGAACGCAGCGCCAGTCTTCACATAATGAGCGAAAGCCCAAGTGCTATCGAATCTGGGGCCAGTGGTCAGTTTGGTGTTATGCACACTGCAATACAGTTACCGTTAGAAGAAAAAACTCGCCGTGCAGAATCGTTTCAATCGAATCTAAGCATCGAACTCACAGAGTTTGATTGGCGCGACAGCAGTGCGGCAGATAATGAATACATTTGGTTGTCTATGCCGGTTTTCTATCAGCAACAGCGCAGCCGCAATAGCGTATTTATAATTCAAGCAGAACCCGGTTTAATGACCGATGGCAACACCGTTGACCTAAACAGCGTGGGCATTAATGGTTCTTTAATAGGCCGTATTTTATTAAGCAATGGCCGTTATTGGCAATACGGCGTTACTGTTGATCGTGCTTTTGGTGATTACAATGTGCGGCCATTAATCGGCGTCGGATTTTATGCCGACCGAGCAACTAAGATAGAGTTGGGTTTTCCTAATATTAATATTAGCCATCAAATGTCAGCCAGCGTGTCGAATTACTTTACAGTTAAACCTGCAGGTGGCGTTTGGAAAGAAACGATCGACATACAAGCAGCGGCTGCTGACGCTGGAGCAGATGCTGGAGCAGATGCTGGAGCAGATGCCGGAGCAGATGCCGGAGCCGATGCCGGAGCCGATGCCGGAGCGGATGCCGGAGCAGATGCAGTTGCCACAGGTCCTAGCCTAGAAACGTTAAGCTATCGCAGTTGGCAAATAGGGGTAGGGACAGATTTTCATTGGCGTGAATCATTATGGTTAAACGCCGAGTTGGGTCAGCTGCGTAATCGTCGCATTGTTGCCAACGACACCACCGGTGCAAAAATCTCGGCAACCCCTGGTAATAATATGTATTGGCAGGTCGGTTTAAAGCTTAAGTTTTAAGGTGTTTAGGGGTTTAATTCTGGCTTAGTCTGCCCTAAGCCATTACACTTCTATTTTTATAATCGTCAGTAGAAGCCGTTTTAATGTTAAACCTAGATGCCCTGTCTCAACTCAAGTCCTTAAAGAAAGATATTCACGCTAGCATTCCTCGCCATGAAGGAAAGGTACGTGCTACCGGTGGGCGTTACGGCTTTGTGAATACCGATGATAACCAGCAATTTTTTCTTAGCCCAGACGAAATGGACAAAGTATTATCTGGCGACAGAATTGCTTTTAAAGTCGAAGAAACCAAAGAAGGCAAAAGCCAAGCCATTATCGAAAAGCTAATCAGTTCTAGCCAAGATGAATTTGTTGGCCAATACATTGTGAAAGGCAAAGGTCACTTTGTTTCTCCTGACCATCCAACGTTTAACCGCTGGGTTTTTGTACCGCCTGCTCAGCGCACAGGTGCCAAAGACGGCGATTTAGTGGCCTGTAAAATCTCTCAGCATCCTTATCCTCACGGTAAAGTTCAAGCCAAAGTGCTGGAAATTATCGGCCAAGTTAGCGACCGTCAAATAGAAAGTAATATCATGATTCGCAAATGGGATTTAGCCGGTGAATTTTCTGAGCACTGTTTAAACGAAGCGCAAGCGCTGTTGTCGGTCATGGGCGAAGCCATGGCTGCGGAACCCCGCGAAGATCTTAGCAGCCTAAATTGGCTAACCATAGATTCGGCCATGAGCCGAGACTTAGACGACGCCTTATGTTGTGAAAAAACCGATACTGGCTGGAACCTTCACGTTGCCATTGCCGACCCGAGTTGTGCGATTAAACCGGCTTCTGAATTAGATCAAGAAGCTCTGCGCCGAGGCACTTCAAGTTATTTTGCTGATAACATGATTCCTATGTTACCGAGTTCGTTATCGGAAGGTGCTTTTTCTTTACTGCCACAACAAGTAAGACCAGCGGTTGTATGCCATTTAAGCATTTCAGCACAGGGTGAAATAAGCGATTATCGTTTAGAAAATGCCTTGATCGAATCAAAAGCAAAACTCAGCTACAGCCAAGTGGCAACGTTTTTAAATGAGCACGATACCAGTGATACCGACGAGCAATTAGACGATGCCATTAAGCCGGTACTGACCCAGCTTAATGCCTGTGCATTGGCATTAAACGGTTACCGTCGTGCGCATAATTTAGTGTTAGACGACCGCATTGAATTTCGCGGTTTGTTAGGCGAAAACGGCAAAATTGAACAAATTATTTCAATGGAACGCAACGCTGCCCATAAATTGGTTGAAGAGTGCATGGTGGCGGTGAACCGTTCGGTAGCAGAATTTTTAAGCCAGCAAGCACACGGTTTGTTTATTCAGCATGCGGGTATTCGTTCTGAACGACAGGGTGAAGCGAGAGCCTTGGTTAAAGAACAGCTAGCCATTAGCAACCCAGAAAAAATAGCAACATTAGAAGGCTTTATAGAAATTCAGCAGCTAATTGCGGCGGGTGATGCTAGCTGCGAAAATGGCAAGTTCGAATTACCTTTGCAAGCCATTTTAGCGCGCCAACTAGAGCGCAGTAAGTTTGGTATCGAAGCAAAACCACACGTCGGCATGGGCTTAAAAGCCTACACTACGTTTACTTCACCCTTACGTAAATACAATGATTTATTAGTTCACCGCTTGGTAAAAGCTTACCTTGCAGAAGCGCCAATTGATCCAATTCAAGCCGATGTACTAGAGCAAGTGGGTAAAGCGCAAAACAATACGCGCATGGCGGCGTGGCAAGCCGAGCAATGGCTAAAAGCCGAGTGGTTGTTGCGTCAGTTTAACGAAGAAAAGAACTCTTCAAATAACTCTGCAAACAATCAAGAAGGGTTTAAACGGGCTGGGCACATTGTGCAAATTAACAGCGGTGGTTTTACGGTGCGCTTAGACGACAACGGTATTGAAGGCCAGTTTGAAGTGCGTCGTAATAAAGAATGGAAGTTTGATACCAAAACCATGACCCACACCAAGGGCGATAAAACCTACCGTTTAGAACAGCCGGTCATGGTAACCATTGCCAATGTGGTTCCGGTATTGCGAGATATTAAGTTTAATTTATGCGAGTAGTTTTTAAATAAAATAAGGATCCTATTGGATCCTTATTTTTTGTTCTAACCACAAATCAACCTGTTGTTCTAAAATATCCAGCGGCAATGCTCCTTTGCCTAAAATCACATGGTGAAACTCTGCCAGTGAAAACTTACGCCCCAATGTTTTTTCACTCTTCTGGCGTAAACGCTCTATTTCAAGTGCGCCAATTTTATAGCTGGTGGCTTGGCCTGGAATAACCATATACCGTTCGATAGCATGAATAGAATCTTGCTCAGAAAACGGGGTATTGGCTAAACGGTATGCCAAAGCTTGCTGTTGACTCCAACCTTTAGCGTGCAGCCCCGTATCTAATACCAAACGCACAGAACGCCATAGCTCCATTATTAATTGACCATAACGTTCTTCGTTAGAAGTATAACCGCCCATTTCGCCTGCGAGTTTTTCCGCATACAAGGCCCAACCTTCGCTATAAGCGGTAAAGCCTAATAACCGGCGGAACTGTGCAATGTTCTCATTTTCACGCGCCAAGGCAATTTGCATATGATGGCCCGGTAATGCTTCATGATAGGCCAGCGCCGCTAAGCGATATTTAGGCAAATCGTGTTGGCGTGCTGGGTTTACGTAGTAAAAGCCTGGGCGTGAACCATCCAATGCTGGCTGCTCATAAAAGGCAATCGGCGCGCTAGGCTGGCGATATTTTGCCACAGCTTTTACCACAATTGGTGTTTTGGGCAGCACAGAGAAAGTCTGATGCAAGCGCATCGACATGGCCGAGACTTTGTCACGCTGGTAAGCAATAAAATCTTTTTCACCTTGCGGGTTTTGTTCAAACCGCTCGGCGCGATCTTCCATCCAAGTGAAAAAAGCGTTGAGATCGATTTGTTCAAGATCAGCTTTGCTGCCATCGGGGTTTACAATCTGAGCTTTTGGATAGTTAAGAGCTGGCATTAGTTGCCGAATGGTGTCTTGAATGCGGGCAACTTCACTTAAACCAATCTGATGAATCTGCTCGGCGGTTAATTCGGTGGTGGTATGGCTTTGTAATAGCAGCTGATAGTAATCATTACCTTGCGGTAAGTCGCTGGCTGCTTGCCACAGAGGTGCGCGTTTTTCTTGTTGTTGTAAAAACGTTATTAATTCTTGGTAAGCAGGTAGCAGTGACCTTCTCATTGCGTAGTCTGCTTTTTTTAGTAAAACATGATCACTTTTTTCGAATAAATCCAAGCGTTCAATTTTCTTTTTAAAATCGGCCCAAATAGGGCTATCGTCTTCACTTTTGGCAAAAGGGGCACCGCTAATCACATTTTGCGCAGCACTAATCACATAAGGGTAAACAAATTTAGGTGCCATAACACCGGCGGCTTCTGCTTTTTCTAAACGATTAATAAGATCGGTAAATAAATGACGCACACCTTTAATGCGTTCAATATAATCATGTGCGCCTTGAATAGTGTCGATGTTTTGGTAGTTAATTAAAATGTTGGGTACGCGAGTATGCCAGCCACCCATTTGGCTAAGCGCATAGCCGTGGTGTTCAAACGGAGTAAATAACAACATTTGTTCAATGTGTTGCAGCAAAAGTTCATACGATAAACGCAAGTCTGCGCCCAGTGCATCTTGTTCAAGCGTGATCAATTGCTGGCGAAACGATTGTATTTTTTCAATATATTGTTGTTCGGCTAAGGGTGAAATATCATCCCATTCAAATTGCCCCGACATTGCTAATGTACTGCGTAAAACGGGGCTAGAATCTATTTGAAATTGATAAAACTGTTTAAATATTTGTTCAGCTTGCGCTTCAATTTCTATAATTTGTTCCGCTTCAAACACTGGCACAACAACCACGGGTTCTGGCTCGGGCTGTTTGGCTGGAATTAATTGACACGCACTTAACAAGCTCAGCATGCATAAACTGGCCATAAGTTTGGTGGTTTTGAAATGTTTAAAGGGCATCATAAAGCTCATAAAATACGTTGTTGTTTATTATTTATTAATAAAAAGATACAAAATCTACAAAATACAGACCAATGCCATCATAGCAGGGGCAAGAGTGAGCAACCAGCCACAGGCAAATAATTACCTTTTTAAGTGCAGTAAAGCGTTTTGAAACAACTCAAAGTTAGCATCAAGAGCCTCAGCACAGCGAGCACCCGCGTCGCTGTTTTTAGCGATAGCTGCAGAAATTGCTTCCAGTGTTGATAAGCCCTGTTGATTGCGGCGCAATACAAATGCACTTTGTGAATCAGCAACGGCTGCAATTTTTACCTGAGGTAAATTTTGCAACCAAGGACTTTGGCGCAACATTTTTTGCGCCTCTTGCCAAGTACCGTCGATTACCCATAAACGTTCAATGGACGTTTGCAGTTGCTGAATGTCTTGTGCCTCTGCAGAAGGAAATAAAAGATAGTCAGTTTTGTTAAAATTGTTTTTTTCAGAATCTGTTTTGTCAAAAACAGCAAGAGGATTATTTGCACGACCCCAGTCAATTAACTCTGTTTTGCGATGCCATTGAATGCGTTTAATAGCCGGGCTGGATAAAAAAGCCCAGTGACCAGTATTGTGTATTTTGTGCCATTCGTTGCGGTGGCTGCAGATCATAATAGAAAACGGGGCATCGCATTGTTTAATCTGTGCACACACACAATGTGATGTGGGCAAGCGGCATTGCAGGCAGTGAGCACAATAAAAGGGTGAGTTTGAGCTAAGCGTAGACACTTTTTTACCTTTCTTTAAAATAGCAAATTAAACTAAGTCAGCTTGTCTATTTAATGCTGGGCATAACAAAAGGCGAAGCCGTAGATGTGGTAAAAACATGCTTGGTTAAGGTTTGGTGAACGTAACCACATTCATTACAATACACCACAATAAACCAAGGCGAACCGTTTTTTGCACGCTCTAGGCTGTCTTTGGATTTGAAATGCTCAATCCCTGCGATGTTGCAATTAGGGCATTTTGGTTCAGCCATGGTAACCTCGGATTAATGATTCACAATTTTATTTTTAAGAGTTTATAAGATGCAATTATCGATGATGAGTTCCTATAAGCAAGTGCTGAAATCATTTAAAATCAGTGCCCTCGCGCTGTGTGCCCTAGCAACCCTTTCTACCGCTCAAGTTTATGCCAGCAACCCATCGACAACAGAAGGGTTTCCGCGGGCAGAACTATTAGAAAGCACACAATTTAAAAATACTGAATATCGTTTGGTTATTTCCGGTTTGAAACGAAAACGTGCAGCGACCTCGGGTGAGGTTGAGCGTTTAATTACCGGTGATGTTAAGCGTCAGTTCTGGCAAATATCTACCAATCATGAAGTCGAACAAATCGTTGAATACTTTTTAAACCAATGGCAAGACGCCAAAATTTTATATCGTTGCAAAGGCTTAGATTGTGGCAGCAGTAACTTTTGGGCCAATCAAATTTTTAACAATGCCAAGTTATACGGCCGTGATAAAAACCAAGCTTATATTGTTGCCATGGTGCCAGGTTCGCCCAATCGCCTGTATGTGTTGTATGCAGTTCAGCGCAGCAAGCAAAAGTTATTTTTTAACCTAGATCAAGTCACGACCAACGACCAGCTAATAGACGATGACGTTCAGCGTGAAAATTTGCTCAGCGCATTGCAAAATGAATCTGGTTGGTTAGAAGGCTTTGTTACGAGGGATGGGCAAATCGATCAAGAAAGATCAGATGTTTTGATCTCCACCCTAAAGTCATTAGACAGCACTATTAAACGTCGCTTGTTTTTGGTAGTTCATTGTTACCAAGCAAATAACATGGCCGAAAATATCGCGTGCTCGTCTCGTTTAGCGCAACAATTGCGAGCAGCTACTTATCAAGGGTCAGAACTTCCGGTTTTTGGCCAAGGCGCGTTAACCTTACCGCAATTGAATAATTTACAACCTCAGTTACGGTTTATACTTTGGCCAAAACAGCGTTAAATAAAAAATGACACAACAAGAAAAACAAGCAGTTTTAAGTATGAAAAGAATACACGTGAGTAAAATACATGACTAAAACAGTAGCGCTCGTATTAGGCAGCGGTGGTGCGCGCGGCATGGCCCATATTGGTGTCATTGAAGAAATAGAAGCACGTGGCTATAAAGTCGTCTCGGTATCAGGCTGTTCTATTGGTGCGATTGTAGGAGCGTTTTACAGCGCTAATAAACTCGATGCATTCACTAAATGGGCGCGTTCGCTTAATTACTTAAACGTACTGCGATTGGTGGACTTCAGTTTTATCAGTAATGGTGCTATTCGTGGCGACAAGTTGTTTTCGGTGTTATCAGAAATGCTGGGGGATATTCAAATTGAAGATCTTGAAATTCCCTATACTGCAGTTGCTACCGATTTAATCAGCTCAAAAGAAGTGTGGTTTCAGCGTGGCTCGTTAGAGCAAGCCATGCGCGCATCTGCCGCCATTCCTGGGTTAATTCAACCGGTAGAGTATGACAACAGATTATACGTAGACGGTGGTGTGCTGAATCCATTGCCCATTGCTGCGTCAGTCTCGACACATGCAGATTATATTATTGCGGTGGATTTGAGTGCCGATGTACCGATTCCAATTATTAAAGATGCTAAACAAGAATCAGAGAGGCTAGCAGCCGAGCAAAAATCAGAGAAAGAAACAGAGAAAGAAACAGAGAAAGAAACAGAGAAGCAAGAAGTCGAGCAAGAAGCCGCAAGCTCACCAGCTGAACAAGCAAGCGGCTCTGATCAACAAGCAACAGATGATTCTAAAGATCAGGATAAAAAGCCAGTCACCGAAATTGCCGGAAAATTAACCAGCACACTAAAACAGATTACCCCAAATACCGTAGCTCCTAATCTTTGGCTTAACAGTATGGTGAACAAAGCCAGTGACTGGTTTACCCATGACGACGTTGAAGAAGGTAAAGCAGCTAAAGCAGAAATCAGTGGTTCTAAACTCGGTAAAATCGGTATCTTGTATCAAATGTTTGAAGTAATGCAAACCTCTCTTAGCCAATACAAAATTGCCGGTTATCCCCCCGACTTATTGGTAAAAATTCCTAAAAACTGTGTCGAAATGCATGAGTTTTATCGTGCAAATGAATTAATTGAAATAGGCCGCCATATTGCTAAAGAAGCATTAGACGCATTCGAGCAAGGGCACAGTAGCGTGTATGGGCAACGATTGGGCTAGCCTAATATTCGAATGAGCTTTGATTGAGCTTTGATTGAGCTTTGATTGATCTTTGAGTGAACTTCTAAACTTGGTTGCTCGCCGGCTCAATGCTAGAATATGCGCTAATTTTACTATCCAATTTGCGTCGGTGCCTTTGTGAGCGATTTTGTAAGCCATTTTTCAGATTCAGTTACCCCTTCAGAATCATCCGCTTTTGTACTTTCTAGTGAAGCGTGCGAAGAAGCATTAGTTGAATTATCAACCCTGCAAGATCTGCTGCGCTGGGGCATTAGCCGCATGCATGAAGCGGGTTTGTATTTTGGTCATGGCACAGACAACGCCCGCGACGATGCCGTTATGCTGGCAACTCATGCATTGCACCTCCCTTGGGACATAGATCACCAATGGCAGTCGGCGCGCTTAACTCAATCTGAACGCCAAACAGTGATCGAATTGTTTGCTCGTCGTATTAACGAACGTATGCCAACCCCTTATCTAACCGGCGAAGCCTGGTTTTACGGTTTGCCGTTTAAAGTGGATGAGCGCGTCCTTATTCCACGCTCACCGATTGCCGAAATGATTGCCGCACACTTTCAGCCTTGGCTTGGTGGAAGGTCGGGGAATAAATCAGTTCATCGCATCTTGGATCTATGCACAGGCAGTGGCTGTATTGGTATCGCCTGTGCTATGGAGTTTCCTCAGTCTCATGTTGAACTGTTGGATATTTCGTTTGAAGCTTTGGCCTTGGCCGACGACAATATCGCCCGTCATCAGTTGGGCGATCGGGTAATGGCGTTGCAGTCAGATTTATTCGGCGCTGCTGATGGCAAGTACGATATTATTGTGTCGAATCCACCGTATGTAGATGCCGATGACATGAGCTGCTTGCCCGAAGAGTTTCATAATGAACCTGAGCTGGCGTTAGCAGCTGGCGAAGACGGCTTGGATTTAGTGCGCATTATGTTATCTCAAGCGCGCCAGTATTTAGCCGATGACGGCATCTTTATTGTTGAGGTAGGTAATAGCTGGCCAGCTTTGGAAGAAGCGTATCCAACGGTGCCTTTCATGTGGCAAGAATTTGAAATGGGCGGTCACGGTGTGTTTGTATTAACCGCCGACCAGCTCGATGAATGTGCCGAAGCGCTAAAGTTATAGTACTCATCGATAAAGCTTGAATAAGCACTTGCAAAAGCAGCTTTATAATACGATCCAATATTGGGTATTTATTCCGCAAAACGGCGTAAATACGTATAACTCACATCCATGTTTTAGATGTTTGCTCCATCAATACCCAAGACTGGATCTTAAAGTGTTTGTATATTCTGTATCTGAGTGGTTTACCAAGCTAAATCGTTCAAACTAATAAAATTTAAAACGGACAAAAATATGTCAGGTAATACATTTGGTAAAAGTTTCACTGTTACCACCTTTGGTGAAAGTCACGGTATCGCGTTAGGCTGTATTGTGGACGGCTGTCCTCCAGGCATCGAATTGTGCGAAGCCGATTTACAGTACGATTTAGACTTACGCAAACCAGGCACCTCTAAATTTACTACTCAGCGTCGCGAACCTGACCAAGTGAAAATTTTATCCGGCGTGTTTGAAGGTAAAACCACCGGAACGCCAATTGGTATGATCATCGAAAATACCGATCAGCGTTCAAAAGACTATTCCAACATTGCCGACACTTTCCGTCCGGCGCATGCCGATTACGCCTACACCCATAAATACGGTTTCCGAGATTATCGTGGTGGTGGTCGTTCTTCTGCGCGTGAAACGGCCATGCGTGTTGCTGCTGGCGCGGTTGCCAAAAAGTTCTTATTGTCTAAAGGCATCGAAGTTAAAGGCTATTTGTCGCAGCTTGGACCGATCAAGATAGATGAAGCTAATTTCGACTGGAACGAAGTACGCAACAATCCATTCTTCTGCCCAGATGCGTCTAAAGTGCCAGAAATGGAAACCTACATGGAAGCCCTGCGCAGAGAATGTAACTCGGTAGGCGCAAAAATCAGTGTGGTGGCAACGGGTTTAAAACCGGGTTTGGGAGAACCGATTTTTGATCGCCTAGACGCTGAAATCGCTCACGCTCTAATGAGCATCAATGCGGTAAAAGGCGTAGAAATCGGTGATGGTTTTGCTTGTGTTGCACAAAAGGGCACAGAGCATCGTGATGAAATGACGCCTGGGGGCTTCTTAGCCAATCACTCCGGTGGCATCGTCGGTGGTATTAGTACAGGCCAAGACATTATTGCGCACATGGCGCTAAAACCTACCTCCAGCATGGCGATTTCTGGTCGTTCAATTAACAGCGCTGGCGAGTCGATTGAAGTCATTACCAAAGGTCGTCACGATCCTTGTGTTGGCATTCGCGCCACGCCGATTGCCGAAGCTATGTTAGCCATTGTATTAATGGATCACTTTTTGCGTAACCGTGGTCAAAACGCCGATGTTGTGTGTGATACGCCGATTATTAATGCTCAGGCTAAATAAAACATGCTGGGCATTTTTAATTATATAAAAATAACTTATGATGCCTGTCCGCATTAATTATTACATATTTTAGGTGGTTCGCAGACTGTGTCATCTTTTGATCAAGAATCGATAGTGTATGGTGTGATTCGCGACATTCCCAATGGTGGCGAATTAGAAGCGTATCGTCGTCGCCGAACAAACTGGACCGCCATTCAAGAATTACCTTCTAGCTTAGACGACGACTGGCCTTTTTTATCCCGCGAAATGTTCGCCATGCCGGGCCCTGATGTTTATTCTGGTACTTATCAAACCCAACTCATTCATTTTGCCGCTTCTTATAACTCGATCGAATACGAATGGGAGCGCTGGATCAGTCGTTTTGAAGCCATGCTGCGTTCTATGTACTGGTCGAGTGCGACCGTGCACTTAGAAACCGAACTTTCAGGCAAGCATACTTTTTCTTGGGAAAGCACGGGCGCAGGGCATAACCCAAATGACAGTGAATTAAAAATGGTGTGCGAGTGGGAACGTGAGTCTGCGTTCATTCAACGCCGCTAGTTTGTCAGCTTCTGTTTCTTATCGTTCAATGTGAGTAATCAATTTTATGTCTGACGCTTTTGACAATCCACCGGATTACGCATTCGACGACGCCGAAGATGGCGTGATCGAAATCCCATATCAAAGTTTATCGGCGGTTGCTTTAGAAGGCATAGTTGAAGAATTTGCCAGTCGCGACGGCACCGATTATGGCGAATATGAATACAGCCTCAGCGACAAAGTAAAACAAGTAGAAGCACAATTAAAAGCAGGGCATTTAACGTTACTGTTCGATCCTGTTAGCCAATCTTGCCAACTTATCAATCGTCGCGACTGGAAAGGCTAAACCCTCGTTTTACACGTTTTAACTGCCCGTTAACGTTTATTACGCACCATTTCACGAATATAAAAACGACCGGGCAGTAAAGCTTCTGCGTGATCTTTAGCGATAGGAAAATTCTCATTGCAAATATAACTCGCGACCAATTCAGCACACAAAGGTGCTGATGTTAAACCGCGCGAGCCATGACCAATGTTTAAATACACATTATTCAAAAAAGCAGCGGGTTGGCGAGGATAGCGAGCAAGGTTTTTACGAATGGCGCTAAATTCAATATCAAACCGCGCTTCGTCTAACAAAGGCCCAGCCATGGGTAAGTAATCGGGCGTGGTGCAACGAAAACCAGTACGGCCCGGATAAGATGTCGCATCTTGCTGCTTGAGTGTGGTATGCAGCTGCTGAAATTCTTTACCAAAATCATCCAGATAAACAAAATTCTTTTGATGATCGACTAAACGCATGTCGGTCTCGTCGTCTTTAATATTATAACTTGCACCTAAGCAGAGCCGACCTTTGTGAGCAGGTGCAATATAGCCTTTACCGCATAATACCGTATTAAGTTTACGGGTAGGGCTTTGTACCCCAGAATCCAAATACGTCAGTTGCCCACGAATCGATTTTGTCGGTAAATAGCTGTTAGGCAACAACTGCTGGCTTTTATTAGCGCAAGCAATTATCACGTGGCTAGCGTTTTTAATCGCTTCGCCTGTGTTTTGTGAGGCCGTTAACTGCCAACCATCTGTTGTTTGCGTTAGTTGTTCAATATTCTTTTGTTCAAACCGAATCAACGGATGTTTAAGCAGTTCTTGGCATAAACGCTGAGGACTGACCCAGCCAGCATTAGGAAAAAATAACCCGCCACAATCTAGCGACACCCCACTTATTGCTGACGCTTGCTGCTGAGTTAATGCGTGCAATAACTGGTGTGGATAATCGGTATTTACAATAAATTTTTGCTGGCGCTTAGCCTCTTTGTCGGTGCAAGCCAATTGGATTAAACCGCAATCATCCCAACCATCACCACGATCAAGTTGTTGATGTAACCAGCGCAACGATTGCAAATAACCCTGCACATAAATCGTACTGTGAGTTGCTTCACCAGCGGCCAGTTTAGCGTACATAGCACCCTGCGGATTACCCGAGGCTTCGGTAGCAATGCCTTTACTGTCAAAAACCGTCACCGCAAAACCACGGCGAGCCATTGCATAAGCGGTGCAACAACCGGCAATGCCTGCACCGATAATGGCAATATTAAACTGTGTTGTAGCAATCGAGCTTGGTGGTGGCTTTAACCAAGGCTTTAACTGCTCAAATTTATTGGCTAACGGTCCTTGGTTTTGCACAAAAGAGCCGTGCATCATTTCTCTCTTCATGCCAAAACCCGGCACTTTATTGAGCTTAAAACCAGCGCCCAATAATCCGCGACGTACATCACCTGCGGCGGTAAAAGTGGCCAATGAAGTACCTTTGCGGCTTAACTGAGCCATCGATGTGTACAAGGTATCTGTCCACATATCTGGATTCTTTGCGGGCGCAAAGCCGTCTAAATACCAAGCGTCTACCGGGCCATTTAATTGTGGCAAAGCTTGGCTGACATCATCAAAAATCAAGGTTAACGTAAGATTGTGATCTTTAAATTGCAGACTATGAAAGCCTTTAATTAATAACGGGTACTCAACAATTAACTGCTCAGTAAGGGGCTGCAACGACGGAAACAGTGCCAGTGCTTGTACAATTTGTTGCTGATCAAGAGGAAATTTTTCAATACTAATGTAATGCAGGTGCTGAGGATTAACCTGAACAGATGAAGCATCAGCCTGATCGGCTCTAAATAGCTGCCACTCTAACCAAGTTAAAATAAAATTAAGGCCCGTGCCAAAACCCGTTTCAACTAAAGTAAAACAGCCGCTGTGTTTTTGCCAGCGCTGCTGCAAATTACTGGGCTGAACGAACACAAAACGACTCTCATCAATACCGCTGTCGGTATTAAAATAAAAGTCGTCAAACTCGTGGGATTTAGGTTGCCCTTGATCATCCCAGCGAATATCCGCTGGGTTAATGTTGGCACCGGTCAGCAGTTCACTCGTTTTTGTGCTCAAAGAAACATTACTCGGCTATTTTTAATCGCACACTTTTGATCATTACAGGGTTAATTGGTACATCACCCGACTTAGTGCGAACACGAGCAATCGCATCAACAACGTCCATCCCTTTTGTTACCTTACCAAATACCGCGTAACCATAGTCACGGCCACCGTGGTTTAAAAAGTCGTTATCTTTATGGTTGATAAAAAATTGGCTACTGGCACTGTCGACAACGCTGGTGCGCGCCATTGCCAGTGTACCTCGATCGTTTCTTAAACCATTTTTTGCTTCGTTTTTAATTTCAGCGCGAGTCGACTTTTTACGCATAAACTTATCGAATCCACCTCCTTGAACCATAAAATTATTAATCACTCGATGAAAAACAGTATCGTCGTAAAAACCACTCTCTACATACTGCAAAAAGTTATCAACCGAAATAGGGGCTTTTTCAGCGTTCAATTCAACTTCAATTTTGCCCATACTGGTGACTATAACGACATCAACGGTTTTGGCATCAGCAGTTTTAGCTGCGCTTGTTTCAGCTGCGGTGTTAATCGGTGTTGCGGAAACCTCTGCTTTCAGCGAAAAAGGCAACATCATCAGCACAAGCAAGCTGATTGATAATAAAAAACGAGACGGCTGTAAAGATAGTGTATGCATAATTTAAAACTCTTAACTCTTAACTCTTAATGTTTAACTTAAAAAAAATATAAAAAACTAATTAAGACCAGCCGCTCGATTTACGGCCACCGCGCATGGCAGGAATCGCTAAGCCCAACACAATACCAAGTACGATTAAACCACCGCCAATGATCATAAAGCTGCGTTCTTTATCGTCTTGTAAGCGAGTATTGTCGGCGGTTAGAGTTTCTAATTGAATCTCCAGCTCTTGGTTGCGTTTGGTGAGCTTGGTATTTTTACTGTCTAACTCAATCGCATTCGCCGAAATATTTTTAATTTCTTTTAACTCTTTTTCTAACTTTTTATTTTCACGATTTAAACTCGAACGATCGCCGGTTAACGAAGACTTCTCATCGGCAAGTTCATTCGCTTGAGCTTTTAAAGTATCAAGCTCGGCCTTAACGCTGTTTAATTTTCTTTCTGCTAAAATTAATTTTTCTTTAGCGATTGGCTCATCCAATAAAAAGCGGGTTAACACCCAGCCTTCAGTGCCACGCACGTTGACCTTGGTATAGTTTTTATCTTCAGATTCTTCTAAATAAACCAGATGCTCACCACTGGGCAGTGATCTTAAAATTCTATACTCATTACTCGGGCCACTGCGCATTTGAATACGTAACTGGTCACTCACGTAACGTTTTTCAACGGCTGCGTAACTGGTTGTTGTTACTGTTGAGGTGAGTAACCCAAAAATAATAATAGAAAATAACTGTCTCACTAGTTGCACCTTTTTTTAAAATAATTTGTCAGTAGAGCAATGCTGAATTGCTGTATTAACTGTTAAATGAATAGCTGTGAAATATTTAAAAATGTTAAGGAAAAACCTTCTTAAAAGGTTTCACTAGCACATTCTCATACACCCCCGCATCCATATAAGGATCGGCAACGGCCCATGTTTGCGCATCTTCTAAAGAAGCAAACTCAGCAACGACTAAGCTGCCGCTAAAACCATCGCTCCCCGGATCTTCGCTATCAATAGCAGGATGAGGGCCAGCAATTAACAAGCGGCCTTCATTTTGTAACGTCTGTAAGCGCTCTAAATGCGCTGGGCGAACCGACAAACGTTTTTCTAAACTGTTGGCCACATCTTGGCTAATAATGGCATACCACATTTTACTGTTCCTCGGTTTTTACTGTTGCTTTATCGCCGTCTTCTGGCGACATATATCGGTACAAATAAAAGGACTGAGCAACAATAAACAATACCGTTAAGCCCAATAATCCAAATAATTTAAAGTTAACCCAAATATCTTCAGAGAAATTATAAGCAACGTACAAATTAGCGACACCACTAAATATAAAAAATGCGACCCAAGCATAATTTAAATTATTCCATGCGTGGGGTGGCAAGGTTAAGTTGGCCCCCATCATTCTTTCTAAAATAGTTTTGTTGCCAATAAAACGGCTGCCAAAGAAAGCCGCTGCAAATAACCAATTAACCACACTTGGCTTCCACTGAATAAAGGTTTTATCTTGTAAAATAACCGTAGCGCCACCCATTAATACAACTAATGCCAGCGTTACCACATGCATGGTTTCAACTTTGCCAGTGGTGAGTTTCGAATACAAGATTTGCAACATCGTTGCCGGAATCAACACCGCTGTCGCCAGCACAATTGCAGGCATATCGCTTAATAATTGAGTTTGCTCGGCATTTAATAAAAGGCTTAACAGTTCAACGGTTTCAGGCGCAAACTTATAAACGATGAAAAAAATAACAATGGGTAAAAAATCAATAAGTAACTTCATTTGTGGAACAATATCCTAGGGCATACAATGGGCCGCTATTATTGAGGAATTTTTATGGCTTCGCAAATAGACCTTCACTGTCACACCACCGCATCCGATGGTGCATTAGCGCCAAAAGCGTTAATTGATCGTGCATTGGGTCGGAATATAGAAACCTTGGCAATTACCGACCACGATACCATGGTCGGTTACCGCGAGGTTAGAGAATACGCAAAAGAACAGGGCTTAAATTTAATTCCTGGCATAGAGCTGTCTTCGCAATGGCGTGGAATAGGTATTCACGTAGTAGGTTTGGGTATGGATCCAACGCATCCCGTGATTATAGAAGCCGAGCGTTCACAAACCGAAGTGCGCCGTGCCCGTGCGAAAACCATTGCCATGCGTTTATCAAAGAAATTACAAAAAGACATCGACTTTGCCGCCGTTGAAGCATTAGCCGGTGGTGAAATAGGGCGTCCACACTTTGCCCAATACATGGTTGATCAAAGAATGGTGCCCGATCGTCAAACTGCATTTAAAAAATACTTAGGCGCTGGCAAAGTAGGGGATGTAAAATCTGGCTGGCCAGAGATGGAAACAGTGGTTAAGTGGATTGTAGAAAGTGGCGGCCAAGCGGTGTTAGCGCATCCGCATCATTACAATTTAACTCGCACAAAACTGCTCGATTGCATTGCTGCATTTCAATATGCCGGTGGTAAAGCCATGGAGATTTGCTGTGGTTTAATGGATAAAAATCAATCAGGTCAACTAAAAAAGATTGCTCAAGACGAAGGCTTATATGGTTCTTGTGGCAGTGATTTTCATGGTCCTAATAAGTTTGGTTTAGATTTGGGCGTTATGCCGGCTTTTCCTTCGGCCAGCGAAGTTCGACATGTTTTAGATGCCATTCGTGCATAATTGCAAAGATTGCCGTGTAAAATCCGACATAATATAGACATTGTTAGCAGTAATTGTTAAAACAGCCACTTTTTTTAACTAGGTGGTCAGTTAATGAGCTCTTCAAAGAATGCTTCAAACAATGAAGCTAGCAACTCTGGTAAAAGTACCGAAAAATCCGGCATGATGGCTAAGCTGAATGCACTCGGTTTAGTACCGCAAATAGTATTAGCCATTATTGCTGGCTGTATTGTGGCATTAACCGCTCCAGAACTTGCACAATCGCTTTCTATTTTAGGATCATTTTTTGTTTCTGCATTAAAAGCCGTTGCCCCTATATTGGTTTTTATCTTGGTATTTTCTGCTATCGCTAACCAAAACGTGGGCAGTAATGGCAGCTTAAAACCGATAGTTGGGCTGTATTTTTTTGGCACACTAATGGCCGCTATGGTTGCTGTTGGTTTAAGTTTTTTATTCCCCAGCACCCTAACATTAGATTTAGCTGGCGCAACTGCTAACCCGCCACAAGGGTTATTAGAAGTTTTACACACCTTATTATTTAAAATTGTGGTTAACCCCATCGACGCGATTGCTAATGGCAACTTTATTGGTATTTTAGCGTGGGGTATTGCACTGGGTTTTGCGATGAAAAACAGCAGCGACAGCAGCAAGTTGTTTATCTTCGATACCGCACAAGCTATTTCAACCATCGTAAAATTAGTCATTAAATTGGCACCTTTAGGTATTCTTGGTTTAGTTGCCAACACCGTTGCCACCACCGGATTTTCGACCATCGGCGAATACGGTCATCTAGTCGGTGTATTGCTAGCCGCAATGTTTACCATTGCCTTAGTTATTAACCCAATTATTGTCTTTGCTTTAACGCGTAAAAACCCATACCCATTGGTGCTAACCTGTTTGCGCGAATCAGGTATTACCGCATTCTTTACTCGCAGCTCAGCGGCTAACATTCCAGTGAACATGGCCTTGTGTGAAAAACTGGGTTTGGACGAAAAAATCTATTCAATCTCAATTCCATTGGGCGCAACCGTAAACATGGCCGGCGCAGCGATCACCATTACCGTATTGTCGTTAGCCACAGCCAATACTCTAGGCATTCAAATTGATTTCGGTACTGCACTTTTATTAAGTGTTATTGCCTCTATTTCTGCTTGCGGTGCATCTGGTGTAGCCGGAGGTTCTTTGTTACTAGTACCATTAGCCTGTGGATTATTTGGTATCAGCGACGACATTGCGATGCAAGTAGTTGCCATTGGTTTTGTGATTGGCGTGATTCAAGATTCAGCAGAAACAGCGCTAAACAGCTCTACCGACGTGGTATTTTCGGCCGCTGCATCACAATATGTTGCAGATAAAGCCAATTAACTTATATTGTTATTAATCACTAACTAAAAGGATCAATCGTGAGTCAATTTTTTCAGATACACCCAGACAACCCGCAAGCACGTTTGGTCAAACAAGCCGCCGAAATCATTCAAAAAGGCGGCTTAGCGGTATTACCAACAGACTGTGCTTATGTATTGGTATGCCCAGTGGGTGATAAGTCGGCGATGGAGCGCATGCGTGCGCTGCGTCAGTTGGATGAAAAGCACAATTACACATTATTGTGTCGTGACCTATCAGAGCTGTCTAACTACGCCAAAGTCGATAACGCCACGTATCGCCAGTTAAAACAGCACACCCCAGGGGCATTTACCTTCATCTTAAATGCGACCAAAGAAGTGCCAAGACGTTTAATTCAGCCAAAGAAAAAAACCATTGGCATGCGCGTACCCAACAACGCCATCATGCTGGCTATTTTAGAAGAAGTAGACGGCCCATTAATGTCAACTTCACTGATAATGCCGGGCGACGAGCTGCCTTTGTCAGATCCTTACGACATTCGTCAAACACTTGAGCACTCGCTAGATTTAGTGATCGATGGCGGTTATTGCGGCCTTGAAGCCACCACCGTAATCGACTTAACCGACGACGAAGTTGTACTGCTGCGTCAAGGCGTAGGAGATGCCTCGGCATTTTTAGAATAAGTTGCGCGAATAAGTACATTTAAAAGATTAAGTTAGGTATCATGGCGGGTTTATTACCGCCGTGTATTAAGTGAGCATTTGATGAGCAAGCAACGAGTTTTAACCGGAATTACCACCACAGGTACTCCGCATTTAGGCAACTATGTGGGTGCCATTCGCCCCGCGATTGAAGCCAGCCAAGACAGCAATATTGATTCTTTCTTCTTTTTGGCCGATTACCACGCCTTAATCAAAAGCCAAGACCCAAAACTTGTTCATCAGTCCACCATGGAAATTGCCGCGACTTGGCTTGCACTTGGCCTTGATACCGACAATACCATGTTCTATCGCCAATCAGACATTCGCGAAATTCCAGAATTAACGTGGATGCTTAACTGCGTTTGCGGTAAGGGTTTAATGAACCGTGCCCATGCCTATAAAGGCGCTGTAGATGCGAACCTAGCAAATGGCGAGGATGCTGATAAAGCCATTACCATGGGCTTATTTAGCTATCCGATTCTTATGGCCGCCGACATTGTTATGTTCGGTGCCAACAAAGTACCGGTCGGTAAAGACCAAATACAACACGTAGAAATGGCCCGCGATATTGCTCAGCGTTTTAACCACATTTACGCCAGCAAAAAGCAGCCAATCTTCACCTTGCCAGAATACGTAGTCGGTGACGATGCGGCTATTCTACAAGGCTTAGATGGCCGTAAAATGAGTAAGAGCTATGGCAATACCATTCCATTGTTTTTAACCGAAAAACAGCTGCAAAAGCACATCAACAAGATTCAAACTAACCTGCTTGAGCCGGGTGAAGCCAAAGACCCAGACGACTCAACTGTGTTCCAAATCTGGAAAGCCTTTGCTAGCGAAGAGCAAACAGCAGAAATGCGTCAGGCATTTGCCGATGGCATTGGTTGGGGTGATGCTAAAAAACGTCTTTTCTCCTTGATTAACGACGAAATCGGTGATGCGCGTGAGCGTTATAACGAGTTATTAACACGTCCACAAGATATCGAAGAAGAACTGCAAAAAGGCGCAGCTAAAGCACGCATAGAAAGCCAGCGTATGATCGAAACCGTACGTCATGCAGTGGGCATTCGTGGTTTAAAATAAACAATGAGCAAAGCCGCAGATTCAATAAACATTGAAAGTAACTCTGATGCCGGCCAACAGTCGGTAGCAGTGCCTGCGGCTCGTCAACACGAAATGCCTTTTGCCCTAATTCAAGGGCAACCCATGACCCAACTACCGATGGACTTGTACATTCCACCGGACGCCTTAGAAATTATTCTAGAGCAGTTTGAAGGCCCGCTAGATCTACTGCTGTATCTAATACGTAAACAAAACCTCGATATTCTAGAAGTTAACGTTGCCGACATCACCACGCAATACATGGGTTACATTGAATTAATGCAAACCATGCAGCTCGAAATGGTGGGTGAATATTTAGTCATGGCAGCCATGCTGGCAGAAATAAAAAGCCGCATGCTATTGCCGCGCAGCAAAACAGAAGAAGACGAAGAAGAAGGCGACCCGCGGGCAGAACTAATTAGGCGCTTACAAGAATACGAGCGCTTTAAAAAAGCCGCCGAAGACCTGGAAGAATTGCCGCGCATGGGGCGCGATCACTTTATTGCACGGGTAGATGCACCCGAAAAAATTAAGCAACTAGTGCATCCCGATGTCGACATAAAAGAACTGATGCTCGCCATGGGCGCGATTATGCGACGCGCGCAAATGTTTGAAAAACACGAAGTAGCCAAAGAAGTGCTATCAACCCGAGAACGTATGACCAATGTGTTAGCGGCGTTAAAAGGCGGTCATTTTGTAAATTTCAGTGATTTATTTACCCCAGAAGAAGGGCGTTTGGGCGTTGTTGTAACGTTTTTAGCAATACTAGAGTTGATCAAAGAATCACTGGTCGACATCGTACAGCACGATGTGCTTGGGCCGATTCATGTAAAAGCTCGAATCGATGGTCCTGGGCATATTGAATCGAGTCTGCTAGAAGACAAAAGCTCTTAAAAGGTCATTAAAGCAATGGAATTAGCCAAACTAAAACAGATTATCGAAGGCGCGCTCATGGCCAGTGGCGAGGTGCTGGCGATAGAACGTATTCAGCTGTTATTTGACGATTACGACCAGCCCAAGAGCCCGCACATAAAACAAGCCATCGACAGCTTGATTGAAGATTATCAAGGCCGCGGTATTGAGCTGATCGAAGTAGCCTCGGGTTACCGTTTTCAAGTGCGCAAAGACGTTGCACCTTGGGTGACCCGTTTGTGGGACGAAAAGCCCCAGCGTTATTCACGAGCCTTGCTTGAAACCTTATCGCTCATTGCCTATCGTCAGCCAATTACCCGTGGCGATATTGAAGACGTTCGCGGTGTTGCGGTAAGCAGCAACATCATTCGTACCTTGCTAGACCGTGAATGGGTAAGAGTCGTGGGCCATCGCGACGTGCCTGGCCGACCTGCGATGTACGCAACGACTAAGCAGTTTTTGAATTATTTCAGCTTAAAAAGCCTGGATGAATTACCCAGTCTAGATGAAATACGCGAAATAGACGATGCCAACCAAGGCCTTGATTTGATTAATGCCGAGAAGCAAGCTTCTGTTAATCGAGAATACGAGTTTGTTGGAGAAGACGAAGTAGCCGCCCGCGGTGAAGAAGTATTGGCAGAAACCGAATTGGAATTAGCAGAAGCCGAAAAACTGATGCGCCAAGTTGAAGACAATGTATTCAACCAACCCAGTGAGGAAGAATTAGAGCAAGAAAAGCAGCTAGAACAAGAAAAGCAGTTAGAGCAAGCAGAGCCAGCAGAAAATAAATTTGCCGCCATGGCTGACAAAATCGCCGACAAAATCGCCGACCATCAAACGCGTTTATCTACAGTGGTTAAAACAGAAGAAAAAGAGCTAACCTTGTTAGAACAACAAGAGCAGTTGATGAAAAAGCTACTGCAAGAACAAGCAGAACTGAACGAAAAATCAGAAAAAAATTCCTTGTTTGACGACTGATGTGAATTATTCGTCAAATATAACTGTAAAAAAGAAAGGTTGTATAAGCCCATGAATGAGCGCTTACAAAAATTACTGGCAGTCGCCGGATTAGGATCACGTCGTGAAATTGAACGCTGGATCGCCGATGGTCGTATCAAGGTTAACGGCGAAATTGCCGAACTTGGCCAGCGTGCTAGCCACCTCGACAAAATTCACGTTGATGGCAAAGAAGTTAAGCTAGAAGGCGTGGGTAAAACTCGTCGAATTCTTGCTTACAACAAGCCAGAAGGCGAAGTGTGTACTCAACACGATCCAGAAGGTCGCCCAACAGTATTCGACAAATTGCCAAAACTAAAAGGCGAGCGTTGGGTTAACGTCGGTCGCTTGGATATCAACACCAGTGGTTTGTTATTGTTTACCACAGACGGTGAGTTAGCCAACAAACTGATGCACCCATCGTCTGGCATCGACCGCGAATACGCCGTGCGCGTGCGCGGTGAAGTTACCGAAGAAATGATCAAAAATTTAAAAGCAGGGGTCATGCTAGAAGACGGCATGGCTAAGTTTACCGACGTACAATACTTTGATGGTGACGGTTCAAACCAGTGGTATCACGTGGTACTAATGGAAGGTAAAAAACGTGAAGTGCGCCGCTTGTGGGACTCTCAAGGAGTGACAGTAAGCCGCTTAAAACGAGTGCGTTATGGCTGTATCTTTATGCCAAAACAAGTGCCCGTTGGCACCTGGATCGAACTAAAGCAAAAAGAAGCGGATGATCTATCGGCCTTAGCCGGTGTTGAAACCAAACCGGTTAAACACCTAGACGGCCAAGAAAAAGAGAAATACGAACGCCAAGCGCGCAAACAAAAAGTGCGTCAAAAAACCACGTTTAAGAAACGTTCTTAATATCGATCACCCAAAAATGTAGGTTACCCTTTAGGGTAACAATTTGTCGGGCTAAATCCCGATCTACATTTAAATGCATAATTAAAATACACAATGTAGGTTACCCTTTAGGGTAACAATTTGTCGGGCTAAACCCCGATCTACATTTAATTAGTTGCTAGCATTACTTCTTCACGATCGGTAACTACCTGATTGCGACCATTGTTTTTTGCTTTATACAAAGCGACATCCGCTCGTTCAGTTAATGTGTGCATGCTATCAGAAGGATACAAGGTGGCGCTGCCAATACTTGCAGTAATGTTAAAACTGCCTTTTTTCTTATGTTCAAAGCGGACTTTGTTAATTGCTACGCGAATGCGTTCAGCAATTCGATGAGCGTCAGTGCTGTCGGCACTGGCTAGCATCACTAAAAACTCTTCGCCGCCATAGCGAAAACACATATCTGTTTGGCGAATGCACGAGGCAATAGAATCAACCACTTGTTTTAAAACCGTATCGCCCATGGCGTGGCCATAATAATCGTTAACGTTTTTAAAATCATCAAGGTCTAACATTAATACCGACAAGGGCAAACTATGGCGTTTTGCCAATTCCACTTCACGGTCTAAGGTTTTATCCAGAGCAATGCGATTGCCCGCGCCAGTCAATGGATCACGAAAAGCAGCGGCTAACGCTTCACCGTAACGAACAGCGTTACGCATAGGGTAAACCAGTGTGCTGATCATGCCCTCAATATTAGCCAATTCGTGCTCGCGAAAGCGAGTATTGCGGCTAAAGGTCAGTTCGCCAACATAATCTTTATTGGTCGTTAGGCGGTACGAGCAGCTGTGTACACCTTCTTTACCAATGCTGTGTAAAAGATTTTGGTTGCTGTTGCTGTAACAAATGCCATCAACTAAAACAGCATTTTTCAACTCAGAGAAGAAAATCTCTAAAATCTGTTCAAGCTCTAATGTCGTTTGTAAACGACTGGCCAGTTTTATAAGCAACTCAGGTTTAAGATCGGGCTTAGGCATTAAATCTGAAAACGCCGTTATGTGCTTATCTTCAGTTAATGCTGCTCGACTGCTGCTCTGCAAGCGCGTAACCATATGCAACCTCTTCCATAGAAAATCTTTAGTTATTTGCAAAGTTAAATGCTAAAACTATGCCAATTTTAAAATAAATAATTTATCTATATAAATCAGTGGTTTACATATTCAAGAAGAGGCTGTAGAAGAAAAGATAGAAGTTTGACGAATGTGAAAATCAGTAAGCGTCGTTTTTATGACTGCTTACTGATACTAACTGTTGGTTTATTTGAGTTTACTGCGCGTTTAAAGCTTGGCCATTAACATGCTTCGATTCATCGCTCATCAAATACACATGAATATCCATAATATCGGCAGCGGTTTTTAAATGCTCAGGATTCTCAGCAGGGTAGGCGTCAGCGCGCATACTGGTGCGTGTTGCGCCGGGGTTCAGAGTATTTACTCGAATATTGCGACTGTCGTACAGCTCTTGTGCCAAAATTTGCATCATGCCTTCAATAGCAAACTTAGACACCGAATAAGCACCCCAAAACGCACGTCCTTCGCGGCCAACGCTAGAAGACGTTAATACCAAGGATGCACCATGCGGCGAGCGTTCCAGTAACGGCGTAATCGATTTAGCCAACAAAAATTGGCCGTTAACGTTAATGTCCATCACTTGCTTCCAAGCGGCCCAGTTATAACCATCAATCGGCGCTTTTTGACCCAATACACCGGCATTTAACAAAGCGCCGTCTAAGCGACCAAATTCAGCGGCAATCAAATCGGCCAATTCAATAAATTTTTCTTCGTCGTTACAGCCCAAATCAAACGGCAATACTGCCGCTTGCGGTAAGCCTTCTGATTCAATGCGATCGTAAACCGCTTCTAGCATATCTTGAGTGCGGCCTAATAAAATAACCGTAGCGCCTTCGCGGGCATAGGCTAGCGCGGCGTGCGCACCAATGCCGTAACTGGCGCCTGTCACTAAAATGACGCGATCTTTTAACTTTAAAGTTTTTTCAGCGGCTGCTTGGCTCATCTTCTTCTCGATATTGTGCGGTAATAATTAAAGTGATTGCCGCCAGCGGCAAATACATTCCGCTGGCGGTGATCTTTTACGGGGTTTTAGGCTAACTTATACAACTAGTCGATCAAATTAGCTGACAAGGATTCTAATAACTGGGTCACTTGCTGCGCGCTCTCAACCAATAAATCCGCTTGCCAATCGCCTGGATTATCGCTGGCTTCTATGTAGCCATAAAGGGTCGCAATGGTGAACATATTAGCGGCGTTACCGGCTTCAATGTCGCGCAAGTGATCACCTAAATACCAGCAATCTTGAGGTGCAACAGCAATGGTGTCGGCGGCTAAAAATAGCGGATCAGGAAACGGTTTAGTTCTTGCCACATCGTCTGGGCAAACAAGCACCGAACAATGCTGCAAAATAGGCAGCTTGCCGGCTAGGCGTTCTAGCAGAATTTCGGTGTATAAACGGGGTTTGTTTGTCACAATGCCCCAGGGCAGTGCTAATTCATTGCACGCCTGCAATAGCTCGGTTGTACCCGAAAATAAGTCACTTTTTTCACCTAAATGAATAGTATATAAATCCAGCAAACGCTGTCTTTGTGCTATTAAAAGTTCTTTATTGTCATCGTCGTCGCTAGGAGCCAAGCTCACGACTGCTTTTTGGGCAGCGCTGGCTGTGCTTGCGTTTGAGGCCGTTGCTGGCAGAGGTAAATCCAGTGCTAAGCGGGTTAGCGCCCAGCCACCATTAGAAACTTGCAAGCGAATAACGCTTTCTGCCAAAGCCGGTAAACCGTGTTCTTGGCGCAAGGTATTCACAGCTGGAAAGAAATCCGGCGCGGTATCCATTAACGTACCGTCTAAGTCAAACAGTAGGGCCTTTGGTTTTATAACAGGTTTTATAGCAGGTTTTATAAGAGAAGAGGTTGAAGAAGGCATTAGACCTTCTCGCTTTCAGTTGCTGTCGCAGCTTTCACACATGCAACCAGATAATTAACATCAACGTCGTTATCAACCAGCTTATAGCTTTTAGAAATAGGGTTGTAGGTCATGCCTGTCATGTGAATCTGCTTCAAACCCACGGGGCGACACCAGCGTGCTAGTTCAGCAGGCTTAATAAATTTATCATAATCGTGTGTACCTGTAGGCACCAACTTCAAAATATATTCAGCACCAATTACCGCCATTAAATAGCTTTTTGGGTTGCGATTAATGGTCGAGAAAAAGACCTTACCACCGGGCTTAACCAACTTAGCGCAAGCGCGCACAATCGATTCAGGGTTAGGAACGTGCTCAAGCATTTCTAGGCAGGTCACTATGTCAAAAGACTCAGGGTGAGCGTCGGCAAAGTCTTCAACTGGCACACACTGATAATCTACCTCAACACCCGATTCAAGGGCATGCAATTGGGCAGTATCCAAGTTTGCTTGGCCCAAATCTAAACCAGTAACCACAGCGCCACGCAATGCCATTCCCTCACTTAAAATACCACCGCCGCAGCCAACGTCTAAAACTTTTTTACCAGCAAGAGGCGCGTGCTCTTCAATAAAATTAGTGCGCAACGGATTAATTTCATGAAGCGGCTTAAACTCGCTTTCCATGTCCCACCAACGAGTCGCAATGGCTTCAAACTTAGCAATTTCTGCGCTATCAACATTCACACTTTTTAAATCTGACATGGTTAACCCCAGGTGCGTAACGAGTGTCTGTATCGGTAATAAATACCGCTATTCTAACTGTAATAAAAATTACTTAACAGTCACAGTATTAATCTTCTGTGCCCAAACTTTTGCTTGATCAATCAATTGGCTTTCGTTCAAACTTGTTAACGCACCGTCTTTTAATAAACAACGACCATTGACCCAAACATGGCTTACCTGAGTCGATTTGGCGCAATAAACTAAATGCGAAATCGGATCAAATACCGGCTGGCTCGACAACGCGTGTAAATTCACCGCCTGAATGTCTGCTGCTTTCCCCACTTTTAACGAACCCGTTACATCGTCTAAACCCAAAGCCTTAGCGCCACCAAGAGTTGCCATAGTTAATGCTTCAATGGCCGGAATAGAACTGGCATCTTGGCTCACGCCTTTAGCCAGCAACGCCGCTGTTTTGGTTTCGCTAAACATGTCTAAATCGTTATTGCTGGCTGCACCGTCAGTACCAATGGCTACCACAACATTTGCCGCCGACAATTTAGCGATCGGGCAAAAACCACTGGCCAGTTTTAAATTCGACTCAGGGCAATGCACAACCGACGCGCCGGTTTTTTGTAGAATCTCAATATCGTGCTCATTGATTTGCGTCATATGCACACAACTTACGCGCTCATTTAAAAAGCTAATATCCATTAAGCGTTGAGTCGGGCGCTTGTCAAACTTCTCTAAACTCTCACTCACCTCAAAGGCGGTTTCGTGTAAATGAATCTGCACGGGCATATCTAGCTGATCAGCCAGCATAGTAATTTCTTTTAGCGGTTCATCCGACACGGTATAAGGCGCGTGTGGGCCAAAACCGATGGTGACAAGAGAGTTGCCATTCACTGCATGTTGGTTCAATGGATGAGACTTAAAGCGATCGTTGCACTCAACCGCTTTACGAATGTACTCGCTGGCGTTTTGAGCATAATTGGTAGGGAAATCTAATACCGGAGTAAAACACACCGCGCGAATACCTGCTGTTAAAGCTGCCTCGCCACTTTGCTGCGGATAAAAATACATATCAGCAAAAGTAGTCGTACCCGATTGAATCATCTCAGCAATCGCCAACTCAGTGCCTTGCGCCACAAACGACTCGTCAACATGCTGACCCTCGGCAGGCCAAATATACTCTTGCAACCACGTCATTAAAGGAAGATCGTCTGCCAAACCCCTAAACAACGACATCGCCGCATGGCCGTGGGCATTTACCCAGCCTGGCATTAAAACCTGCTCACCTAACTCCACAACCTCAGCAGCAGAAAAAGAGCAGGACGCCTGCGGCTCAATCGCCAAAATTAAACCGTCTTTAACTAAAATGCAGTGATCAACCAACACCGCAGTGTTTGAAACAGACTCAATCGGAACAATCCATTTTGCGTTTAAGCGTAAATCAGCTCGAATAGACGACATTGCACGTACCTTTAAAAAATTTGGCCTGATTATACACAATCACATGCAGAATATAGGTTACCCTTTAGGGTAACAAATCGAAAAATGTAGGTTACCCTTCAGGGTAACAAACGTGCTGCATATATCTTTGTCGGGCTAAACCCCGACCCACATTCTATCGATCACCGAAAAATGTAGGTTACCCTTTAGGGTAACAAATCGAAAAATGTAGGTTACCCTTTAGGGTAACAAACGTGCTGCATATATCTTTGTCGGGCTAAACCCCGACCCACATAAAATATAATCATAACATTTAACTTTTGTCGCTCTACGTGACGACCTAAGCAAGAACTCTCATTGTCATACTGAAAGACCAGCGAAAGACTAGGTATCTTGTTGATTTGTGGTATGATTTGGCCCAAATTATAAACGTTAATAACAAGGATCGAATGCGGTTTTCAACAGAAGCCACATTCGACATGACAGGCCAACAGTCTATGGGTAAGAACTATGGGTGAGTTAACCAAAGAAGTATTGCCAATTAGTATTGAAGACGAACTAAAATCGTCTTACCTCGATTACGCCATGAGTGTAATTGTTGGGCGAGCCTTGCCGGATGTTCGAGATGGTTTAAAACCCGTTCACAGACGCGTTCTTCATGCAATGAACGTTCTCGGCAACGATTGGAACAAAGCGTATAAAAAATCGGCCCGTGTGGTCGGTGACGTTATCGGTAAGTATCACCCGCACGGTGACTCAGCGGTATACGATACTATCGTTCGTATGGCGCAAGATTTCTCCATGCGCTACACGCTAGTAGACGGCCAAGGTAACTTTGGTTCTGTTGATGGCGACTCAGCGGCTGCTATGCGTTATACCGAAATTCGCATGGATAAGCTTAGCCACGAATTATTGGCCGATATCGACAAAGAAACGGTCAACTTCGTGCCTAACTACGATGGCACAGAAAAAATTCCAGAAGTTATGCCAACCCGCGTACCGAACCTATTAATTAACGGTTCATCGGGCATTGCTGTTGGTATGGCGACTAACATACCACCGCATAATTTAACCGAAGTTGTGTCGGCTTGTTTAGCCTTAATCGACAATCCAAATATGGATGTTGAAGCGCTAATGGAACACATTCCGGGTCCAGATTTCCCTACCGGTGCCTTTATTAACGGTCGCGATGGTATTATCGAAGCCTATCGCACAGGCCGTGGCCGCATTCATATGCGCGCCCGTCATCATTTTGAAGAAAATGAAAAGAGCGGCAAAGTTTCCATCGTTTTCACCGAAATTCCTTACCAGCTTAACAAAGCGCGTTTGATCGAAAAGATTGCCGACTTGGTTAAAGAAAAGAAAATCGACGGCATTACCGAGTTGCGTGACGAGTCTGATAAAGACGGTATGCGCATCGTGGTTGATTTACGTCGTGGCGAAATGCCAGAAGTAACCCTCAACAACTTGTTCGCACAAACCGCGCTACAGTCGGTATTTGGCATCAACGTTGTTGCCTTAATGGACGGTAAGCCACAAACGTTAAACTTGAAGCAAATGCTCGAAGCCTTTGTTCGTCACCGTCGCGAAGTAGTTACGCGCCGCACAATTTATGAATTGCGCAAAGCACGTGAACGTGGCCATATTTTAGAAGGCCTAGCGATTGCATTAAGTAACATCGATCCAATCATTGCCTTAATTAAAAAATCACCAACGGGCGCAGAAGCGAAAGAAGCGTTAATTGCCACCCCTTGGTCGCCAGGTTCAGTCACCGGTTTCTTAGAACGCGCTGGCGAAAATGCTTGTCGCCCAGATGGCTTAGGTGAAGAGTTTGGCATGCACAACGGCATGTACCACCTTTCGCCTAACCAAGCGCAAGCGATTCTAGACTTACGCCTACAAAAACTAACTGGCTTAGAGCACGAAAAGTTAATCGAAGAATACCAAGTTAAGCTAACAGAAATTAAAGAATATCTAGACATCTTAGATTCTCCAGAACTGTTACTACAGGTTATTCGCGACGAGCTAGCCGTTATTAAAGAAGAATACGGTGACGAACGTCGAACAGAAATCATTGCTAACAAGCGTGATTTAACCATGGCCGACTTAATCCCAGAAGAAGACCTAGTATTAACCATCTCTCACGGCGGCTACGCCAAAACGCAACAACTAGATGTTTACCAAGCTCAGCGTCGTGGTGGTAAGGGTAAATCTGCAGCGTCGGTTAAAGACGACGATTACGTTGAACACCTAATGATCGCCAACAGTCACGATACCGTATTGTGCTTCACCGATGCCGGTAAAGTATTTTGGTTGAAAGTATACGACATTCCACAGGCAAGCCGTAACTCCAAAGGCCGCCCAATGGTCAACGTCGTAAACCTAGGTGAAGACGAACGCATCACTGCAATCTTGCCATTGCCAGAGTTTACCGGTGAAGAGTTCATCTTCATGGCAACCTCTATGGGTACCGTGAAGAAAACCAGCCTAGAGCATTTCCAGCGTCCACGTTCAAGCGGCTTAATCGCCTGCGAATTAGACGAAGGCGATCACCTAATTGGCGTTGCTATTACCGACGGCACCAAAGATATTTTACTATTAACCGATGCCGGTAAAGCCAACCGCTTTAACGAATCGGCAGTGCGCGCAATGGGCCGAACCGCTCGCGGCGTTCGCGGTATTCGCATACAAGAAGGCCAAAAAGTCATCTCTTTGGTGATTCCAGAAGAAGGCGGCAGCTTATTAACCGCCAGTGATCGTGGTTATGGCAAACGTACCGACATTACCGAATTCCCAACCAAAGGCCGCGGCACTCAGGGCGTTAAAGCCATGGTAGTGAACGAACGTAACGGTATTGTTGTGGGTGCAGTGCAAGTCTTCGAAAATGACGAAGTGATGCTGATCAGTGATAAAGGTACTTTGGTTCGTACTTCAGCAGATTCCGTCTCTAGCTTGGGTCGAAATACACAAGGTGTGCGTTTAATTAAGGTAGACGACAAAGAGCGTTTAATCGGTGTTGAGCGAGTATGCGAACCAGAAGAAGTTGATCTGGGTATCGAATTCGTACCAGCAGACGGCACTCAAGTAGACGTACCTGATGATTCAGCAGAAAATGATGACGCTAACGACGAATAAATCGTTAGCGCTCACCCTGCGAATGGTTAGAGCAAGTTAGTAAGTAAAAACAAAAGTGCTGATTAATATGGAAGGTTTTCATTATTAGTCAGCGCTTTTTTCTGCTTTAAAAGCAGATGAAATCATTAATGGCCAATAGCCAGTTTATCAATCAAAAAACTGGCCTATTAAAGCGTTTGGAATTTGGAATAATGACCCGTTTATATAATTTTTGTGCTGGTCCAGCGGCATTGCCGACTGATGTATTAACTCAAGCTAAAAACGAACTGCTAAATTGGCAGGAGAAAGGCTTGTCCATTATGGAAATGAGTCATCGTTCTCCAGAATTCGTTAGTGTTGCTCAAAAAGCAGAGCAAGACTTACGCGATCTAATGGCCATTCCAGACAACTACAAAGTATTATTCATGCAAGGCGGCGCAAGCAGCCAGTTCAGCATGATTCCAATGAACTTATTGCGTGGCAAAACAACCGCCGATTACATCAATACCGGCCAGTGGTCTAAAAAAGCCATCGCTGAAGCCAAGCGTTATTGCGATGTTAACGTCGTTGCTTCTACCGAAGACAATAACTTTGCCTCGGCACCAAGCCAAGCTGAGCTAAAACTTAACCCAGAAGCCGCATACGTACACTACACACCCAACGAAACCATCGGTGGTGTGCAGTTCGACTACATTCCAGAAACCAATGGCGTGCCATTAGTAGCAGATTACTCTTCTGCAATCTTGTCGGAAGAAATCGACGTATCCAAATTCGGCATGATCTACGCTGGCGCACAGAAAAACATCGGCCCAGCGGGTTTATGCATCGTCATCATTCGTGAAGATCTACTAGGTCAAACGATCGACGGCACGCCGACTATGTTCGACTACAAAGTCGCAGCCGATAACGATTCCATGTACAACACACCACCAAGCTACGGCTGGTATTTAGCAGGCTTGGTGTTCGCCTGGTTAAAAGCACAGGGTGGGGTAAAAGCCATTGCCGAAATAAACCGTCGTAAAGCAGAAAAACTGTACGCGTTTATCGACAACAACCCGTTCTACGCCAACCCTGTGGCGATTAATAACCGCTCGATCATGAATGTACCCTTCACCTTGGCCAGCGCCGATCACGACAAAGCCTTTTTAGCCGCTGCCGATAAAGCCGGTTTATTGAATCTTGCAGGGCACCGCAGCGTAGGCGGCATGCGTGCCAGTATTTACAACGCGGTAGGCGAAGACGCCGTTGATGCGCTGATCGCGTTTATGGACGAGTTTGCCAATGACAAATAAAAGTTTTACCACAGAAGCTGAAGAGCTGGGCAAGCTGCGCGACGAAATAGACAGCATTGACCAACAAATACAGCACCTAATTAATCAGCGTGCAGGTTGTGCACAAAAAGTCGCCGAAGTGAAAGAGCACTTTTCCAGCCCCGGTGAATCGGTTGTTTTTTATCGCCCAGAACGCGAAGCGCAAGTATTGCGCCGAGTGATGGAGCGTAACGAAGGTCCGCTGCCAGCAGAAGGTGTGGCGCGTTTATTTCGTGAAATTATGTCGCAGTGTTTGGCGTTAGAAAAACCGATGAACATTGCTTACCTAGGGCCAGAAGGCACCTTTACTCAGCAAGCGGCGCTAAAACACTTTGGTCATGCTGTTCAGTGTCAGAGTCAGGGTTCTATAGAAGATGTGTTTCGTGAAGTAGAAGCAGACGGTGCAAACTATGGCGTAGTGCCGGTAGAAAACTCCACCGAAGGCGTGATTACCCACACCTTAGACAGCTTCGTTGGCTCAAATCTTCATATTTGTGGTGAAGTGGCACTACGCATTCATCATCATTTTCTTCTTAAAAAAGAAGAGTCAGCAGAAAAACCAACCAAAGTTTATTCTCACGCGCAATCTTTGGCGCAATGTCGCCAGTGGTTAGATGCCAATTGGCCGGACATAGAACGCATAGCGGTTAGCTCAAACGCTGAAGCCGCGCGCCGCGCTCAAGAAGAAGAGGGCGCAGCGGCCATTGCCAGCGAAGCCGCCGCCGAGTTGTATAACTTGCGTATTGCCACCGCCAACATCGAAGATATGCCAGACAACACCACGCGTTTCTTGATCATTGGCAAGCAAACCACCGACATCAGCGGCGATGATAAAACCTCGTTATTAATCGCCAGCAAAAACAAACCGGGTGCCTTGTATCATCTACTGGCACCGTTTCATGAAGAAGGCGTAAGCTTAACTCGTATTGAAACGCGCCCATCAAAATCCGGCACCTGGAACTATATGTTCTTCATTGATCTTGAAGGCCACCAAAACGAAGAAAAAGTCGCAAAAGCCATGGCGCTGGTGCAACAACAATGCACCGACTTTAAATGCTTGGGCTCATACCCAAAGGCCGTGCTTTAAGTAAGTTAACAAAAATCCCTGTGGATCATTATTAGCAATTGCTTCCACAAAACGGCGTAAATACACCCATGTAGCCTTAGCTAAAACATCCATGTTTTAGCTATTTGTCACAGCAACAGCTAATCATGATTTAAACAACGCTTGAGTAGATTAAATAATTATGAAAAATCAAACAGCAAACGGTTTAAGTGAAAAAGCACGCGCAGAAATTCAAGGCTTACGCCCTTATTTGCCGGGCAAGCCGATTGATGAATTAGCGCGTGAAATTGGCCTAAATCCAGCCGATATTGTAAAATTGGCCAGTAACGAAAACCCCATTGGCCCTAGCAAAAAAGCCATCGCCGCCATGGAAGCAGAAGCGCGCGAACTCACCCGCTACCCAGACGGTAACGGCTTTGAACTTAAGCAAGCATTGTGTCAAAAACTCAGCACTGCCACAGCAGCAGTAAAGCCCGAACACATCACACTGGGTAATGGCTCAAGTGACATATTAGACTTTATCGTGACTTGCTTTGTATCAAAAAACGATCAAGTCATCTTTTCTCAGCACGCCTTTGCCATTTATGGCTTAGTCACCACAGTGCAGGGCGGTGAATCGGTTATCGTGCCAGCCAAAAACTATGGCCACAACCTAAACGCCATGGCGGCAGCGATTAATGACAAGACCCGTTTAATCTTTGTCACCAACCCAAACAACCCAACCGGAACTTGGTTAACCCGCAGCGAAATTAAACACTTCATGGGCAAAGTGCCCTCCGACGTTGTTGTCGTCCTCGACGAAGCCTATTTCGAATACGTTCACGAAGATGATTTCTGTGACGGTTTAACACTATTAGCCGAATTCCCTAACCTAATCGTAACGCGTACTTTTTCTAAAGCCTACGGTTTGGCCGCTTTACGCGTTGGTTACGGTATTTCATCGGCAGAAATCGCCAACTTAATGAACCGTGTTCGCCCGCCGTTCAACGTTAACTCGTTTGCATTGGCCGCAGCTGTTGCCACACTCAACGACGAAGACTACGTTAACGAAAGCAAAGCCATTAACGATCAAGGCATGAAATACTTAACGCAAAACTTCGACGAACTGGATCTGCCTTACATCCCTTCTGTGGGCAATTTTGTTAGTTTTGAAATTCCCAAACAAGCCAATGGCCTGCCCACTAACATCACAGCGGCGCAGGTTAACGACCAACTATTGGCCGCGGGGGTGATTATTCGCTTGGTGGCCAACTATGAAATGCCCAATCATTTGCGCGTATCAATCGGAACACCCAAAGAAAATGAAATCTTTATAATCAAACTGAAAAAGATTTTAGCGGATGCGCGCAGTTGAGTTCACCTAAGCAGCCACGTTTAAGCATACCCAAGGTCGCCGTTTTAGGACTAGGCCTTATCGGTTGCTCTTGGGTAAAAGCGCTAAAAGCAGCCAACTGCGTAGGGCATGTTTCGGGGTATGACCGCAATGTCGACTCTATGGAATACGCACTGCAAGCGCAGCTTATCGACGATTATTCACTGAACATCAGCGACGTTGTTAAAGACGCCGACCTTATTATTATCTCGGTGCCGATATTGGCCGTGGTTGATGTACTTCAGCAGATAAAAAATACCATTAGTAGCAGTGCAGTGCTGACCGATGTTGGCAGTGTAAAAGGCAACATCGCCAAAGCCGTTACCGACGTGCTTGGCGCAGATTTTGATCGGTTTGTCTTGGGCCACCCCATTGCCGGATCAGAACGCAGTGGCGTCTCTGCCGCCGATGCCAACCTATTTAAAAACCACAAGATAATTTTAACGCCAGAAAAACGTACCAGTGCTAAAGCGTTAGATTTAGTCAGCGACGCATGGGAAATTACCGGTGGCAAGGTCGAACTCATGACCGTGCAACACCACGACGAAGTGCTGGCCGCAACCAGTCACCTTCCACACTTGCTCGCCTATTCGTTGGTTGATACCTTAGCCAACGACGAAGAAAACAACGACATCTTCAACTATGCCGCGGGTGGCTTTCGTGACTTTACCCGCATTGCCTCCAGCAGCCCCATTATGTGGCGCGACATATTTGTAGGTAATAAAGACGAAGTATTAAAAGCGTTGGATTTATTCACCGCCGATTTGCAAAAACTGCGCGAAGTGGTTGCAAACGAAGACAAAACACAAATGATGGGCACCTTTACCCGAGCGAAAGCCGCCCGAGACCATTTTACTAAAATACTTGCTCGCAGAGCGTATGTGGATTCCATGACAAGTCAAATTGTAAACTATGTAGCAAAACCCGGTGCTAAAATTACGGGCGAATTTCGAGTACCTGGCGACAAATCGATCTCGCATCGTTCCATTATGCTGGGATCACTAGCCGAAGGCACCACCGAAGTCAGCGGCTTTTTAGAAGGCGAAGACAGCCTAGCCACTTTACAGACTTTCCGCGACATGGGCGTCGTTATCGAAGGGCCACATAGAGGCCGCGTAACCGTTCATGGTGTTGGCTTACATGGCTTAAAAATGCCACCCAATAGCTTATATTTAGGCAATTCGGGCACCTCTATGCGATTGTTGTCTGGCTTAATGGCGGCGCAAAGCTTCGACGTAGAAATGACCGGTGATGACTCACTCACCAAGCGCCCCATGAATCGCGTTGCCGACCCACTGCGTGAAATGGGTGCGGTAATCAACTCAGCCGAAAATGGCCGTCCACCGCTTAAAATTACTGGTGGACAGCCATTAAAAGGCATTCGTTATGAATTGCCTATGGCCAGCGCCCAGGTAAAAAGTTGTTTAATTTTAGCGGGTTTATACGCCGCTGGTGAAACTACGGTCATAGAGCCTGCGCCAACTCGCGACCATACCGAACGCATGCTAAAAGGCTTTGGTTACCCAATAGAAGTAGACGGCCCCAAAGTCACCGTTCGCCCCGGTGGCAAATTAACCGCCACCGAAATTGACGTACCCGCAGACATTTCATCTGCTGCGTTCTTCATGGTAGCCGCCAGCATAGCCAAAGATTCCGACATCACCTTACAGCACGTGGGTATTAACCCAACGCGCGTGGGCATTATCAATATTTTGCGCGAAATGGGTGCAAACATTGAACTCAGCAACGAAAAAGAAGTCGGTGGCGAACCCGTAGCCGACATTCGCATTCGCAGCGCTCAGTTAAAAGGCATTCAAATTCCAGAAGACCAAGTGCCACTGGCAATTGACGAATTCCCAGCGATATTCATCGCCGCCGCCTGCGCTGAAGGCACCACGGTGCTAACCGGTGCAGAAGAACTGCGAGTAAAAGAATCAGACCGCATTCAAGCCATGGTCGATGGTTTGCAAATACTCGGCGTAGACGCAGTCGGCACCGAAGACGGTGCAATCATCAAAGGCTTTGGCGCAGAAGGCTCGTTCAACGGCGGCGAAGTAGAAAGTGTTGACGATCACCGCATCGCCATGAGTTTTACCATCGCATCGTTGCGCGCAAATGCACCGATTTTAGTGAAAGACTGCGCCAACGTTGCCACCTCATTCCCCGGCTTTGTAGAACTGGCCAGCGGCAGTGGCATCAAGGTATCGGCTGAGCGCAAGGAGTAAGAATGACAACATCAGAAACAACACGCACAGGCCCAATCATCACAGTCGATGGGCCATCAGGCGCAGGTAAGGGCACACTTTGCCAAATGCTCGCCGCCAAACTGGGCTGGGCATTGCTAGACAGCGGCGCGTTATATCGTGTGACAGCACTGGCAGCAAAACAACATGCAGTAGAGCTCGACGACGAAGCTGCACTAGAAACCATTGCCGCTCACCTAGATGTCGAATTTAAAGTAGCACCAGAATGTGATGGCGTAGAAGTCATTTTAGGCGGTGAAAACGTCACCTCAAGATTACGCACCGAAGAAACCGGCGCCATGGCTTCACAAGTAGCGGCTATAAACGACGTTCGTGCGGCCCTATTAGAGCGTCAGCGAGCCTTTCAGCAACAGCCTGGTTTAATCGCCGATGGCCGCGACATGGGCACCGTCGTTTTCCCGCAGGCAGAGCTAAAAATATACCTCACCGCCAGTGCAGAAGAACGCGGCCAACGCCGTTACAAGCAGTTGCTTGCTGCAGGCAAAAATGCTAACCTATCGCGCATTATTGAAGACATCAAAGCACGCGACGACCGCGACATGAACCGAACGGTAGCGCCTCTAAAGCCCGCCGCTAACGCCATCATAATAGATAGCACCAGCATGAGCATAAACGCCGTGTTCGAACTCGTTCAACATGCCGCCCATAAGGCCGGCCTGCTTACATGATTCAAAGCGTAAAAAATACGCAATAAAACTTCAAAAACTCCGCTCATCGTCAGGCGTACACAGTACGGGATGTGCGGAGTTTTTTATTATGACCCCAAGCATCTGGCTGCTTGGCGGGGTGATTAGTCTAACTTTTTACTACCTATAAATAGTTAAAAAGCTAGCCTACACCAACCTGATAGGATGTATTAATGGAAAATTTTGCTGAGTTATTTGAAGAGTCGTTACAAACTCTGGACATGAAACCAGGTTCAATCGTTACCGGTACAGTAGTAGATATCGATAGCGACTGGGTAACGGTAAACGCAGGTCTTAAATCTGAAGCCATTATTCCACGCAGCCAGTTCTTAAACGACAAAGGCGAATTGGAAGTAGCAGTTGGCGACGAGACCCTAGTTGCTCTTGACGCAGTAGAAGATGGTTTTGGTGAAACTAAGCTATCTCGTGAAAAAGCAAAACGTGCTGAAGCTTGGAAAGAGCTTGAGAAAGCATTCGAAGAAAACGCTGTTGTTAAAGGCGTTATCAACGGTAAAGTTAAAGGTGGTTTCACAGTTGAATTGTTCAACATCCGTGCTTTCCTACCGGGTTCTTTGGTTGACATCCGTCCAGTGCGCGACACATTGCACTTGGAAGGTAAAGAGTTAGATTTCAAACTAATCAAGTTAGATGCTAAGCGTAACAACGTAGTTGTTTCTCGTCGTGCTGTTCTTGAAGCTGCTAACAGCCAAGAGCGCGAAGAATTGCTTGCTAACTTGCAAGAAGGTCAGTCTGTTAAGGGTATCGTTAAGAACCTAACTGACTACGGTGCTTTCGTTGATCTAGGCGGTGTAGACGGTCTATTGCACATCACAGATATGGCTTGGAAGCGCATTAAGCACCCAAGCGAAATCGTTGCTGTTGGCGATGAAATCGACGTTAAAGTATTGAAATTCGATCGCGAGCGTAACCGTGTATCTCTAGGTCTTAAGCAATTGGGTGAAGATCCATGGGTTGAGATCAAAGCACGTTACCCAGAAAGCGCAATCGTTACGGCTAAAGTAACGAACCTAACTGACTACGGTTGTTTCGCCGAGTTAGAAGAAGGCGTTGAAGGCTTAGTACACGTTTCAGAAATGGATTGGACTAACAAGAACGTACACCCATCTAAAGTTGTTCAGGTTGGTGATGATGTTCAAGTTATGGTTCTTGACATTGACGAAGAACGTCGTCGTATCTCTCTAGGTATCAAACAGTGCACCATGAACCCATGGGAAGAGTTTGGAACTAAGTTCGAGAAAGGCGCTAAGATCTCTGGCAAAATCAAGTCAATCACTGACTTCGGTATCTTCATCGGTCTAGATGGCGGCATCGACGGTTTGGTTCACTTGTCTGACATTTCTTGGAACGACACTGGCGAAGAAGCCGTTCGTGCATACAAGAAAGGCGACGAGCTAGAAACAGTTATCCTATCTATCGATCCAGAGCGCGAGCGCATCTCTTTGGGCGTTAAGCAGCTAGACAGCGACCCATTCGCTGAATACGCTTCTGAAAACGACAAAGGCACTTTGGTTACTGGTAAAGTAACTTCTGTAGACGCTAAAGCAGCAACTGTAGAAATCGCTGAAGGCGTTGAAGCAACTTTGAAAGCGTCTGAAATCAGCCGCGAAAAAGTTGAAGATGCACGCAACGTATTGAAAGAAGGCGACGAAGTAGAAGCCGTTATTTCTAACGTAGATCGTAAGAACCGCGTAATCAACTTGTCTATCAAAGCAAAAGACGCAGTAGCCGACAAGCAAGCAATTGCTGAACAGCGCGCTAAATCTGAAGCTGATGTTAAGGGCCCAACTACCATTGGCGACCTTATCAAAGAACAGTTGAGCCAAAAAGGCGAATAAGTTTTAAACTTATAGTCTAAACCCTTGTTAGCAATAACAACGGGTAAAGAAAACCCCGTCTCCGTAAGGAGGTGGGGTTTTTTTATGCTTGCAAATAACCCTTGCAGGTTGTAAGTTATTGATCTAAAGACCTTTATCTGTTTCCTCCAAGGATGTCGTAATGACAAAATCAGAACTGATTGAGCGTATGTTAACAAAGCAACCCCAGCTATCAGCAAAAGACGTTGAACTGGCGGTTAAAACAATTTTAGATCACATGTCGCAATCCCTATCGACGGGCGAGCGTATCGAAATTCGTGGGTTTGGTAGCTTCTCGCTACACTACCGCTCACCGCGTATGGGTCGTAACCCAAAAACGGGTGACTCCGTCGAATTATCAGGTAAATTTGTACCACACTTCAAGCCTGGTAAAGAGCTGCGTGACCAAGTAAATGAAAGCCTAGGCGCCTAATGAAACTACTTAAAAACCTTTTAGTTCTGCTGATACTGATCGCTGTATTTATCTATGGCATTTTATTCGCAATCTACAATGAACAGCACGTTGCATTAGACTTCTTGTTCTTAGACTCACTCGCCGTACCCTTATCATTATGGTCAGGTGGGCTCGTAGGCCTTGGTATTATTATCGGACTGCTAGTCGCAGTAATGTCAAAAATGACCCAAAGCTTAGAAAACAAACGTCTGAAAAAAGAAATCAAACAGATCAAAGCAAAGTTTGAAAAGCTTAATCACTAATGACAATGCCCATCAGTACAGACCTAGTAATGTTCTTATTGCTAGTAATTGCCATTGCTTGCGGATGGCTGCTAGGCCGCTTTCAAGGTAAGCGCTCCGCAACACTCCGAATGGGGCGCGACGTTTTACCCAGTATCGACTTCCTATTAGCAGAAAATAACGACGGTGCACTCGACCGTCTTCTCGATGTAACAGAAATTAGTGATGAAGCCGTTGACCTCTACTTAAACCTAGGTCGCATCTTTCGTGACAAGGGCCAAACCGAAAAAGCCATTCAGCTTCACCAAAACCTCTTCGCACGAACCGACCTTTCAGAAACGGCACAGCTCGATGTTGAATTAGAGCTAGCAACCGATTTTTTAAAAGCCGGATTGCTTGATAGAGCAGAGCGCCTATTGCTTGACCTTATCCAAGAAGAGGGTCATACCCAAGGCCAAGCCTCAAGATTATTAGTTCAGCTGTACGAAGAAGAGCAGGAGTGGCTATCGATTCTTGAATTACATAAAAACTCAAAACTTCAAGACCTGCCCGATATTACAAGTCGTATCGCTCAGTCTGCATGTGAGTACGCCTTTGAACTTTTCTCAAAAGGCAGCTTTCTAGAAAGTCACAAATACTTAAAGTTAGCGCTAAAAGTAAATCCACTCTGCGCGCGCGCGAATATTATTTTTGCACAAATAGCCGCCAGTCAGAACGAGCCAACTGAAGCTATTCGTTGCTATTTGAAAGCGCTAAAGCAAGATAATAATGCCATGTTGGCAGTTTTACCTGACATGGTGAAGTGCTTTACCCAGCTAGAAGACTTTAAAGGGCTTGATAAGCAACTCGAAACCCACTGGGAAAACAATCATGCCATTGAGGTACTAGTTACCCGCGTAAAATTACTCGCCAAACAAGGTAAGCAACAGCGTGGCATAGAGATATTATTAACCGAGCTGTTTCAACACCCATCTAATCAGGGTTTTTTCGCCCTTGTTGAGATGGTTGTTAATGAAAAGGCGGTACTAAACTCTTCGCAGCTTATGTCGGTTTATGATATTCTTCGCCGTATAGTTGAAACAGAATATAAATACGTGTGTCGCAGCTGTGGCTTTAAAGCTATAGAGCACCATTGGCGATGTCCATCCTGTAAAGATTGGGCCAATCTCACTGCGACAATTTAACAGGCTAAATACAAGGAAGTTAGCTGCCTGAAAGACAAAAACAAGCATGATTAAACGACAAAAGTAATGATGAAAACCAGCGCTGATCAAAACATAATGCCACATGATATTTCCCCCATCGTTGTCGCGCTGGATTACCCAACACCAAAGCAAGCGCTTGAGATGGCACAGCAGCTGGACCCAGCTAAGTGTCGAGTAAAGGTTGGTAAAGAGCTGTTTACTGCTTCTGGCCCTGCAATCCTTGAACAATTACACAAGCTTAACTTTGATGTATTTCTAGATTTAAAATTCCATGATATTCCTAATACCTGTGCTGGTGCCGTAGCGGCAGCAGCAGAGCTGGGTGTCTGGATGGTAAATGTTCACGCTTCAGGTGGAGAGCGCATGATGAATGCAGCTGCTGAAGCAATCGCTAATAAAAATAATAAACCTCTGCTAATAGCAGTAACCGTATTAACGTCGATGGAGCAGTCTGACTTAGCCGGAATAGGCTTAGATATCAGCCCACAACAACAGGTAGAGCGTTTAGCAAGACTCTCTAAGCAATCTGGTATGGATGGGGTTGTAAGTTCAGCGCAAGAAATTGAGTTGATCAAAAATATCTGTGGAACAGACTTCTTAACCATAACACCTGGTATACGCCCAGCAGGCAGTGCCTCAAGTGACCAGCGCCGCATAATGACTCCAGAAGAAGCAGTCAATGTAGGTGGTGATTATCTGGTTATTGGTAGACCGATCACTCAATCAAGTAATCCAAAGAATACGTGCCTAGATATTATCAATAGTTTACAACCTTAATTTGTAGGCTCGATATAATGTCAAAGTGGTATGTCGTACTCACTAAGCCTAAGCAAGAAGACAGAGCTGAGGAGCATTTGCGTGCACAGGGTGGAGAAGTTTTTCTTCCCCGCATAGCGCTTGAAAAAATGCGTAAAGGTAAGCGAGTCAATGTGATTGAATCGCTATTCCCTGGCTACCTATTTGTTAATGTAGAAGGCTGTGAGCACTTAATTGGAAGTATTAGATCAACACGCGGCGTTAGGCAATTATTACGCTTTGGTATTGAGCCCATAGAAATAAGACAAGATTTAATTGATGATTTACGTTGCCGATGCAGTGATGTAAACATCAATGGTGAAAGCCTAAGTCGTAATGGCCTGAGTGGTAATAGCCAAACGGTATTTAAAGAAGGGCAGGTTGTAGAAATAACTTCTGGCCCATTTAAAGATTACCAAGCCATATTTAAACAATTTGATGGTGAGCAAAGAGCCATCATCTTATTGAATTTGTTAAGCCAGCAACAAGAATTGCTGGTTGAATTAGAACAGTTGCACTCTGCTTAAAGTATTAAAGAAAGTGCGAAGAGTATTGAAAAGATGCGACAACGGGGCAAGTTCGCGAGAACCCTTGGGCGGTAGCATGTCTGAAGCGCCTACAGGTTATTAGTGATTGACTAGTCTAAAGACGCAATAGTTGTACTTGATATGAATAGAAATTGGATGATGCTTAATAGAACTCGACGATTAACATAAAGAGTTCAGCATTTGTATTAAAGTGAATTTTATCCTTAGGTGACTTGTCAGGATAAATAAAATAATAGAGAGATTAATAATTTATGATTAGATTGGAAAATTCAAAAATTGCGATCATTGGCCTTGGTTATGTTGGCTTACCACTAGCGGTTGAATTTGGCAAAAAGCGTTCAGTATTAGGTTTTGACATTAACCAATCAAGAATTTCTGAATTGAATTCTAATATTGACTCTACTTTAGAATGTTCACCAGAAGAGCTTAAAGAAGCGAAACATTTAAGTTATAGCTGTTCTTTAGAAGATTTAAAAGAATGTTCTGTTTATATCGTTACAGTACCAACGCCAATTAATGAACATAAACAGCCAGACCTAACACCATTAGTAAAAGCCTCTGAAACCATTGGTAAAGCATTAAAGCAAGGCGATATCGTTATTTATGAATCAACGGTATACCCAGGCGCTACAGAAGAAGAGTGTGTACCGGTCTTAGAACGTGTTTCAGGTTTAACGTTCAACAAAGACTTTTTTGCAGGTTATTCACCAGAGCGTATTAACCCAGGCGATAAAGAGCACCGTGTAACGAATATTAAAAAAGTTACAGCGGGATCTACTCCAGAAGTCGCCGATGCGGTTGATGCACTGTATAACGAAATTATTACGGTAGGCACGCATAAGGCCAGTAGTATTAAAGTTGCAGAAGCTGCAAAAGTTATTGAAAACACACAGCGTGATGTGAATATCGCATTGATCAATGAACTAGCAATTATTTTTAACAAGCTAGGCATCGATACAGAATCAGTATTGGAAGCAGCAGGTACTAAGTGGAACTTCTTACCATTCCGTCCAGGCTTGGTTGGCGGTCACTGTATTGGTGTAGATCCGTATTACTTAACCCATAAAGCTCAAAGCATTGGGTACCAGCCAGAAATTATCCTTTCTGGTCGCCGCTTAAATGATGGCATGGGTGAGTACGTTGTTGGACAGCTTATTAAAGCAATGATTAATAAGCGAATACACGTTCAAGGTTCCCGCATATTAATAATGGGCTTAACTTTTAAAGAAAACTGCCCAGACTTACGTAATACACGGGTAGTGGATATTGTAAAAGAGCTTAAAGAATATGGTATTCAAGTAGACGTATACGACCCATGGGTTGATGCAAAAGAAGCTGAGCATGAATACGGCATAACACCAGTAGCGCAGCCTGAAAAAGGCGCTTACGACGCAATGGTACTTGCCGTAAGTCATAATGAATTCAAAAAAATGGGCGCATCCAGTATTCGTAAACTGGGTAAAGCAGATCATGTTTTATATGATTTGAAATACTTACTAACAGCGCAAGAATCAGATATTCGCCTTTAAATTAAAAATTTTAGGTCGGTCTTTAGGCCGACAACTTGACCATAATAAGTGAAACTATGAATACAAAAACCAAATACCAGCAGCTCCAAGAACAACTAAAGCAGCAACCAAAAGTATGGCTAATCACAGGTGTTGCAGGCTTTATTGGTTCTAATTTGTTAGAGACCTTATTAAAGCTAAACCAAAAAGTAGTTGGCCTCGATAATTTTGCTACAGGTCATCAACGTAATCTTGATGAAGTAAAAAGCCTTGTTAGTGAAGCCCAATGGAAAAACTTCACTTTCATTAACGGCGATATAAGAGAATATAAAGATTGCCAGAATGCAGTTAATGGCATCGACTACGTGTTACACCAAGCGGCATTAGGTTCCGTTCCTCGCTCAATCGCAGACCCAATAACAACCAATGCTGCCAATATCACCGGCTTTTTAAATATGCTACAAGCGGCAAAAGAAGCGGGCGTTAAAAGCTTTACCTATGCTGCCAGTAGTTCTACTTATGGTGATCACCCAGCATTACCAAAAATAGAAGAAAACATTGGTAATCCGTTATCGCCTTATGCAGTAACAAAATACGTTAATGAATTATACGCAGGTGTTTACGCCCGTACATACGGCTTTAAAACCATTGGCTTACGCTACTTTAATGTATTTGGTAAGCGCCAAGATCCAAATGGTGCTTATGCAGCAGTGATTCCGAAATGGACAGCTTCAATGATTCAAGGCGAAGACGTTTTCATTAACGGTGATGGCGAAACAAGTCGTGATTTCTGTTACATAGAAAACACAGTGCAAATGAATTTATTGGCTGCAACAGCACCCGATGAAGCAAAAGATGAAGTTTATAATGTCGCTGTTGGCGACCGTACAACGCTTAATGACTTATATGCGTCCGTTAAAACCGCGTTAGCCAGTAATGATATTACTGTGAATGCTGAACCTGTTTACCGTGAGTTCCGTGCGGGTGATGTTCGCCATTCTCAAGCTGACGTAACTAAAGCTAAAATTAATCTAGGTTATGAACCCACGTATAAAATACAAGAAGGCATTGGCCAGTCTATGCCGTGGTACGTTTGTTTCTTACGTTAATCGATACTGAACTAAATGAGTGATATTTAATGCTAAAGTGTTCTGATGCTTTAAAAGAAAGTATGCACATATAGGTTATATTCTATAAGGAAAATTTATGCTGTCTTTTGTAAAAAAAATAATCAGGGGAGCGATATTATCTTATCGCAATATAGAGCTAGGCCGTGTAGGAATAGAGTGTAAATACTTGTCGATTAGCTCTAAATTTTCCTATGCTGAAAGAATTACTCTAGGAGATCATGTACATTTAGGCCCGGGCGCTGACTTAGATGGACGGGGGGGAATTAATATTAAGGATGGTACTATATTCGGGCCCGAAGTTATTATTTATACCTCCAATCATTGTTATGATAGTAAGGATTTAGGTGCCTTACCTTATGATAATAGAATTTTGCTAAAATCAGTAGAAATCGGTGAGTATTGTTGGATTGGAAGGCGAGTAATTATTCTTCCTGGTGTAGTTATTGGTAAAGGGGCTGTTATAGCGGCAGGTTCTGTTGTATCGAAAGATGTCCCTGACTTTGCAGTCATGGCTGGAAATCCTGCTAAAATTGTGAAATACCGGAATCAAGATAGATATGAGTTGCTTGAAAAAGGAAGTGCCCCTTTTGTATATGTAAAGTACGGCCATTCAAAAGTAGAGTCTAATGATATTGGCTGAAATTATAACGCGATTGAAAGGCCAGATGGTAATAAACTTACTCATTACATTTTTTGGCTTGATAACAACAGTGCTGACTGTGCGTTTGTATGGACTGAGTGTTTTTGGTGAATTGGTTGTAATTAATGCTGTAATTGGAATACTTACAATAATAAATCTAATTATACCTCCAAATTACTCAGTCTATAAGTTGCAAGATGATCCTAAATTTATAAACGTATTACTATTTGTGAATTTTTTATTAGCAGTATTTGTTATCGTAATTTCTAGTATATATTTTTATCATACTTTAAATGGTTTATCGTTTATATATTCTGTTATATATTCACTATTTTTAAGTTTACAAAGCTTTGTTGATGTTTACTGCCAGTCTAAAAATAAATTAACACAATACTATTTTCTAATTTTGTCTATGGCTATTGTGAAGTTTTTAGGAATAGGTTTATTGAGTTTAAATATCCCTGATTTGACGGGCTTACTAGCAGCGTATGCCCTTGCACAGTTTGCTATGATTATAGTTTCAGCTATATATATTAAAAAGTGTGAACCCCAATTAAGGTGTAAATTAGATTATCTAATAGTTATATCGTTTTTTAGAGAGAATATGAATAGCCTAAAGGGCTATTATCTGTCGGCAATATTGAAAAGAGTAAATGATAATAGTTTACCTCTAATTTTTTCAGCGTACTTAACTAAGTCTGAAATTGGGTTATTTACATTGCTACAAAAATCTTTAGCAATGGGAGTGACATTTTTAAGGGTATTTGAAGCTGCCTTATTCCATAGACAAACTGCTAAAGTGATTGATGAAGACTTAAGGAAGTTTATTCCTTTATTATTACTGACTCATTTAACTGTACTTGTCTGTGGCGCGGCATACATTTATTTTAGTATCGAAATATTAATGTATGAACTGGTTCTAATTTCATTTTTACTTTATCCTTTGGCGTTAACTGTAACCTTTAGAGCCAAGCTTTTTGGTCAATATAATACCTTGGTAATTAATACGGCTGCACTATTATCATTAACAGCATTTATAATTTCAGTATGGGTAATGAAATTCATGGGACTTCCTGGATTGATGATTGCCATATTAAGCTATTCATTATTAGTGATTATAAATGCAGTAGTAATATATTTTGGTTGGAAAATAATAAATAATGAAAAATAAGTTGATATATATACTTAATAGTTATTCTTCAGGGTCTAGCGAACATTACTTTCATGTTATTAACTTATTGAAAGAAATAGCCACATTAAATGTGAAGATAATATTGATTATTGAACATTGTGAGGGTGAAAGGCCTGAAATTGAAGGTGTTGATGTTGTTGTACTAGGAGGGAAGAATATTGTAGCTAGATATATGTATTTAGCTATTGAGTTAATGAGATTAAGATCGTTAGGATTTGAAAAAGTATTTATTCGAATAGCTAGTAAAACTGCATTTTTGGCTTCATTAGTTTATGGGATAAAAGTATATTATTGGCAGTCAGGTCAAACCTTGCCCTTGGATTTAAAGAAGCCATTTGGCATTAAAAAAATCTATTGGTATATAAATACATATTTGCCTTTTCGTTTAATTTCAACTACATGCTATAGATTCGTTACCGGCCCTGAATCAATGCTTAAATATTACGAAGGTATTGGGGTCAAGAGGGATAAATTGTTATGCCTTTATAATGATGTCGACCTAAAGCGGTTTAAGCCGATGAAGAACGATAAGGTAAATAATGGAAATATAAATATCCTTTTTGTACATCGGATGTCACCAGTTAGAAAAAGCGATTTATACTTCCCTAATATTATAAAGGCTTTAAATAGTACTTCTTTATCTATTAAATTAATAATGGCTGGTGCAGGTCCTGAGCGACCAATATTAGAGAATATGGCAAAAGAATCTGAGGATAACGTTGAGGTGACTTTTCTAGGGGCTGTTGCAAATTCAGAAATTCAGAGTCTTTACAATGAAGCTGATATTTTTATTAATCCAACATATACCGAGGGCTTTCCACGTGTTTTATTAGAAGCTATGTCTTGTGGCTTACCGATAATAACTACTGATGCTGGAGGGATTAGAGATATACTTGGAAAAGAACAATTAAAGTTAATGTCATCAAGAGAGGACTCCTTAGCCTTCTCAGAAAATTTAGTAAGATTAATAAATGATCGCCAGCTTCAAAAAAAATTAAATATAGAAAATATTGATAATGTTAAGCGATTTAATACTCCTTTAATTGCGAAACAATATGTAGATGGGATTTTTAAATGAAGGTTTTACATGTTAGTGCAAGTATTTTCTCGCCTTTAGATGAAGAAATGCACCATAGTAAAAAGATATGGTTAGAGTTAGCTAAGGGTGCAGATGAATATCATGTCTTTGCTAGAAATAAAACTATGGCTTTCAGTAATACTACAGAAGGTAATCTTCATCTGCACTTATTACCCCGTTTTGGAAAAAAGGAATTTTACTTTTTACCATTAAGTTTTTTATTACCATTATATATATGGTTAATACGCCCGACTCACGTAGTAGCACAATGTCCAGTCCTAGGTGGTCTTGTTGCAGCTATTTTTAATAAGATTTTCAATTATGGTCTTTTTATTGAAATACATGGGGAACATTATTTTTTGCCAGTCAAACCTGGTTTTTTCGGAAAAATGCATCACACATTTTTTAAAAAATTTTCTAAGTTTTCTTTAAATAGAGCGAATAAAATAAGGAGCTTATCATCAAGTATGAGTGAAAAGTTAACCGATACTTTTGGTGTTTCAATTTCGTCTAAAATTAAAGTCATTCCTAATAGAGTTGATCTAGATATATTTAATACTGTTAAATCTGAATATGAGATTGGAACTGCTTTAAACGTTATTTCAGTTGGTAGGTTTTCTAAACTTAAAAATCATTCAAATTTAATAAAGGACCTATATGCCAGTGGAATTAAGTTTCACTTAACAATTGTAGGTAGCGGAGATTTAAAATCAGAATTCTATGAATTAGTTGAGTCACTAGGCAGTAGCAATGATTTAACTGTTTTAGAAAATATACCCCATTCAGAATTAAGTAAAATATTGCCATTAAATGATGTTTATATACATTATTCTACATCCGAAGGTGTGCCAAGAGCTATATTGGAAGCCATGGCATGTGGCTTACCTGTAATATCAACAAATGTTGGCTATATTGATGACTTGCTTCAGCATCAAGTTAATTCCATGGTTATAGATTTACCATATAAAGAGAGTTTGATTGATAGCTTGTCAATATTGATCGATTCCGCTGAACAGAGAAAAAAAATTGGTCGCAATGCTCGCCTCACAATTGAAAAGAACTATGAATGGAATCTGGTTTTTGACCTGTATCGTGAAGAAATAAAGAATTGTAAGGTAGGCGTTAATTGAAAATATTAAGGATATATCCATTTTTACCACCGATGGCAGGAGGGATGGAGAAACATATCTATAATCTTACAACCGCACAAAGATCGATTGGTTTCGATGTAACAATTGCCTTTTCAGAAGGAAAACGAACGCATGATGATGATATCATTTTGCCTACTAGATTTAAATTAAGAGCATTAAGACCGGCAGCTTGCCGGAGTTTTATTTTTTACTGTTATTTAGTATGCTACTTGCTCCTTAATCGCCCAAAATTTGATGCGGTCCATATACATGGGGACTGGAGTGATGCGATATTCTGTCCCCTGATAAAATGGCTTGTTGATGCTAATGTGACAGTTTTTTCCTTTCATGGCTTCCTTGGGGAGCGTTTTACTCAAAAGAGATTATTACCCAAACTTATTAAATATTTCAACGCGACATACTGTACAGGTTATGATAGCTATAAGTATTTACAAAACAAAGAACCTGAAAAAGTACATTTTATACATAGTGGGATAAATCAGAGTTTTCTCGACACTGCTTCTTTATTACCTCTACACGATAGACATTATGATGTGGTATCTGTAGCAAACTTTGTTAGCGTGAAAAATCATCAATTCATGCTTCAAATAGCAAAAAAAATGCCTCAATTTAATTTCTGCTTTGTAGGTGATGGAGTTCTTTTAGATAAGAGCAAAGAGTTTGTAAGCTTGGCAGGGATGAGTAATGTAACGTTCTTGGGTGGAGTCAATTCTGAAGAAGTGGTTTTAGCTTTAGATAATTCAAAAGTTTTTTTATTAGCATCAATAGAGGAAGGCACTCCAACATCTGTTATTGAAGCAATGTCCAGGGGCTTACCTGTAATCGCAGCAAAAGTCGGTGGGGTTGAGCATATAGTTAAAGATAGTGATAATGGAATTGTTTTGGATGGTTATGTGATTAATGATTTTGTAAAAGGATTGACAATGTTTCTAGAAAGTACGGAGCTTTATGCAAAGGTTAAGAAAATTAATCGGTCTTATGCTGAAGCTCATAGTTGGCATTGTGTTGCTAGTACTATTTCAAAGCTTTTTATAATTGATAATAAAGGTTGTAAATAAGTGCAGGAAGATCTTTTTAAATTACTTTCACCTATACCTATATTATTATTTTGGCTGTTTTATATTAGTAATAGAAAAAATTTAAGCGTAGCTGCGCCAGCATTGTTTTTTACAAGTATAGTTTGTTTCTCTCAAAACTTTGTTTTTTTTTATAGAGAGTTTCATCAAATAATACAGGTTGCTTTAATTGCGTTTTATATTCCCCAAATTATACGAGTAGGGCGGCTCTCTCGATTCAACCTAATACTTTTTCCTTTTTTGGCATTAATTCTAATATCTCAATTCTTTAATCCTTTTGACTCAGACTCTAAATCTCAATTGGTTAATTATATTATTGTAATATTAGTAGTTAATGCACTTTATTTTAGAGGAGAGCTTTTAAAGATAGAAAAAACATTAAAATTCATCGGGAATTTGGGTGTTGTTGTCGCTATGCTCGGTTGCTTTGAGTATATTCTTACAGGCTCTCCTCGTGTAGAGGTTACATTCTCTAATCCAAATTATTTTGCGTTTTTCCTTGGCATTGCTTGGGTTATTAATTTCGAATTTCTAAAAGGGAGGGCTCGGGTTTTAATTCTTTTTGTGATGACAATTACGATTATACTCTCAGGTTCAAGGTCAGCATTAGCTTTCCCACTATTTTGTGTTCTGTGGTTTATTTATAGGCAGGGGGTGTCTAAGCGCGGAGTGTTGGTTTTGCTAGTAGCTGGTTGTGTAGTCAGTTTTTTATATGTCTTTGATTTAACTAGGTTTAGTGATAAAGAGGCTGTATCTGGAAGTGATGGTGAGCGGAAGCTTTTTGCACAAATTGGGTTAAATATGGTGAATGATAATCCCTACTTTGGTGTTGGTTGGGGGCGGTATATTAGCGAGTTTTCAAATTATTCATCAACTGTCGATAAACTGCATATCGGAAATCACATTCTTGATGCGTCAAAGCAGGATCGGCGTGTTAGTCATAATGATTTTCTTAGAATAATGGCTGAGTTAGGTTGGTTAAGCTTGTTGTTATGTATCATTTATTGCGGTTATTGCATCCATATTTTGATGTTTCAGACGATGGCTTTAAGTGGTGTCGTCTTTCCAATTTGGTGTGGAATGATTTTATTCTCTCTGACTCATAATAACCTTAATACTGCATTTTCATGGTATTTCTTATTATTACCTATTTTCATTAAGAATTTAAACCTAAGGTCAAAATATCATGGCTATTAATAATCCCCCCATAAGTGTGCTCCATTTTTTGGCAGCACCAGCTGCAGGAGGAGCTGAGGTGTATGTTAAAGACTTAGCTAAAGCTTTTGTAAGGGAGGGGGGTATCGCTACAATTGGTTTTTTAGAAACATCTGAAGAAAGTGGTAGAAGCTTAGAGTTTGAAAAAAAATTCCTGGCAGACCTTGACGCAAGTGGTGTAAATTATTTTTTTGTAGGTTCAAAGGCTCGAACGCAGCCATGGCTCGGAATTTTAAAAGTATATAAATACACTAGAGATTATAAAATTGATATTTATCATTCTCATTTAACCTATGGTGTCATTTTTGGTTGCTTACTTTCTGTTCCTAGGTTATACACACACCACAATATTGCCCCAAGGGTTAATAAATACGTTTATAAGGCCTTATGTTTTTTTATTGATAAGCAAATTGGAATTTCTACATTGTGTGGTCAAATGCTAGAAAGCTTTTCAAACAGAAATGTAACCATTATTAATAATGGGGTGGATATAGATAAGTTTAATGCCCCAACAGTTAGGGGGTGGAAGGAAAACGGAATTATAGACTGTCTATGTGTAGGAGCTATAACCGAGCAGAAGAATTATTCTTATTTGATTAGAGTCATTCAATTATTACCCTTAGATATTCGAAAGCGTTTAAATATTGTCATCGCAGGAGAGGGAACGGAAGAAAATACACTTAAAATCAGAGCAGAGATTATTTCAGCAGATTTAGAACATAATATTAGATTGTTGGGTAATAGAACAGACATTGTAGATATAATGTCGTCAGTTCAGGTGTTTATAATGAGTTCTGCATGGGAAGGTTTACCTATAGCATTGATAGAGGCAACTATGTCTGGACTACCTTGTATTGTTACGGATGTTGGTGGTTGTAAAGAAGTGATTGAGTGTTGCAAAAATGGGATTGTCGTTGATCCTCTAGATCATGTTGAATTTAGGGATGCAATTTCATATATGGTTACCGATTCTAGTGCGATTAAAAAATTCTCTGAAAGTGCGTTATATAATAGGCATCGTTATTCAATAATTAGCTCCTGTAAAAAGCATTTAGATGTTTATAATAATATGTTATCAAATTATAGTGATGATTAATTTAATCTTGTTAGGGTCAATTCGAATTATCTTTGGCAAAGAATAGCTATCGAATTGCACGATTAGCTATTCTTACTGGGCAAAGAGAGCTTTTTGTTTGAATTAAATTGAATTGCTTATAGGTTAAGGAGGTAGTTAATAAACTCCAATTTTTTATTAATTGTTAGGGTGTTATCTTTAACTCAAAAAACAATTAGATATCAATAGTACTATTTTCTACGTGATGTCTTATTTTATAGGTTGGCTCTTAAAATTTATGGTGCTTCTTATATTTGTACACAAACGGTATTTCTAAATACACTGAGAGAAACTTTTGGATGTGTGAGTGGTAATTGTAAATGTGCTTGGTTTCGGTATAGATCTAATTCTATTCTGTTTAATATCTACTGCGGGATACATTGTATTCCTATCTGTTATGATTGCATGCTTAATTGTAGATTAAATATTGTGAAAATTTGTGAAAAGTTTAAATTGATAAAGCCTGGGAATTCTGAGGTGCATTTCATATCAGTTGGTTCTGCTGGGGAGGCCAAGATGATCTTTCTCCGCTTGTACAAGAATCTTTTGTTATCGTTTTATCGTTTTATCGTTTTATCGTGAAGGTATGCCAGATATTGTTACGAATGCCTAGACTGCTTCATTGTCGATGGAAAGGCTGGTTAGCTGTGTAATTAAAGGATGCAACGTATTGGCTAGGTAATATCTAAGGTTGAATTAGATGCTTTTGCAGGCTGTTATCTTTTAAAGTGTGAACCCTCTTAATTTATTGTTACTGTTGTATATGTTAATTCGTATTTGCTAACTGTAATGTTAAGAAGCTCTTTCCTATTATTTTTTTTATGTAACAACGTTTAAGAGAGTCTATATAAACTTGAAGTTATTATTTATTGTTAACGAACCCGCTTTCTTTATATCTCACAGACTTCCGATTGCTTTAGCTGCTCATCGCCAGGGTTATGCTGTTCACGTTGCCTCAAAATCTGGTGAGGATGTAAAAAAAATCACTGATAGCGGCTTAATTCACCATGAAATCCCCTTATCTCGTAGCGGGAGTAACCCTTTTGTCGAATTAATTAGTTTGTTTAAAATTTGGTGGTTATTGGTTTGTTTAAAACCTGAGATAGTTCATCTCGTTACAATAAAGCCAGTTCTATATGGTGGTATAGCTGCTCGCTTTACATCAGTTAAAAAAATTGTAGCTGCAGTTTCTGGTTTAGGTACATTGTTTTTAGCTCAGGGTTTTATAGCAAAGGTAAAATATTACATTGGTGCATTACTCTACAGACTAGCGCTTAGTGCAAGTAAAACAACTGTTATCTTGCAAAACCCTGATGATAAAGAGATGCTCCTTAAGTTGGGTGCAATGAAAACAGAACAAGCAATTTTAATTAGAGGGTCAGGAGTTGATCTTAGCAACTACCCATTCACGCCAGAAAATACTATTGAACAAGTTTCCATAACTTTTGCTGCCCGACTATTATTTGATAAAGGGCTGGCAGAGTATATTGACGCTATTAAGGTACTTAATAGTAGGGGGGTTGATGCAAATTATCAGTTGGTTGGTGATCTAGATGCTGGAAATCTTACTAGTGCAAGTTTAAATGATCTTGATGAGTGGGGAAAGATTCCTAATCTCAATGTGCTAGGCTATAAAAAAGACATTGCTGGTGTTTTTAAAGGCACCAATTTGGTTGTATTGCCATCTTACAGAGAAGGTCTACCTAAAGTATTGATAGAGGCCGCTGCTTGCGGCCGTGCAGTAGTGACAACAGACGTAGCAGGCTGCCGTGATGCAATAACTCCAGGCATCACAGGGTTATTAGTTCCAGTAAAAGATTCTATTGAGCTTGCTGACGCTATTCAAACACTTATAGAAAACCCTAAACAGCGGATTGCTATGGGAAAGGCTGGTAGAGCGTTGGCTGAGGAGGCTTTTACAATCGAAAGGGTAATAAGTCAGCACTTATCTATTTATAGTGAAGTTCTTAGTTAAAAATTATGTAGTTTAATATTGGAGAGACCTAATTAATATATTCATAACAGGAAGTACGGGATTTGTTGGCTCTTTTCTACTTGATACACTTGAGGATACCCAAGCTAAACTAACCTTAGCTACGAGATCTGAACAAGTGCATTTTATGACGAAGTTATTTTTTATTAGAGAAATAAATGAAAATACCGAATGGACTCAAGGTTTATTGAGTCAGGATGTAGTTATCCACTGTGCAGCTCGCGCCCATATAATGAATGAAGAAGTAGCTGATCCGTTAACAGCATATCGCCAAGTTAATGTTGATGGTACGCTAAATTTGGCTCGGCAAGCTGCTGATGCTGCTGTTAAGCGTTTTATTTATATTAGTTCTATTAAGGTTAATGGTGAGTCTACCTCTGGTAATGTTCCTTTTGTAGAAAAAGATATAGCTAAGCCGCTTGATCCTTACGGTGTTTCTAAGTATGAGGCAGAAGAAGGGCTTAAGAAAATAGCAGCGGATACAGGAATGGAAGTTGTGATAATCCGCCCACCACTCGTATATGGCTCGGGTGTTAAGGCTAATTTCTTAAATCTTTTGAAATTAGCAAATACAAGTTTACCGTTGCCGCTTGGTATGGTGAATAATAAACGTAGTATGGTTTATGTCGAAAATCTGATCGATTTTATTGTTAAGTGTATTGATCATCCTGCTGCTGCAAATCAAACGTTTTTTATTTCTGATAATCACGATTTATCGTTGACTGGCTTACTTAGATTAATTCGTAATAGTATGAATAAACCGGCAAGACTGATCCCTATGCCTGTATTTTTCTTTAAGTTGGCTGGTTTGATTTTTAGACAACAAGATGTAGTAGATAGACTTGTAGGTGATTTACAGGTTGATTCAAGCAAAGCTATGTCGCTATTAGACTGGAAGCCTCCGTATACGGTAGAGCAAGGCATTCAGGCTACAGTTGATTCATTTTTAAAAAATAAAAAATAGGATAAAAATTACATGCTACGTATTCTTGACTTTGTATTTTCATTGATGGGATTAGTATTTGGTTTCCCTGTGTTGTTGATTATTTATATTATTGGCTTATTCGATACAGGTTCTCCTGTTTTTAAACAAGAAAGAGTAGGGTGCAATAAAAAGCCTTTTATTCTTGTAAAATTTAGAACTATGTCGGTTGATACAGCTTCGGTGGCTAGTCACTTAGCAAGCACTGCTTCTATTACCAAAATAGGTAGTTTTTTACGTAAAACGAAGTTGGATGAGTTACCCCAGCTTTGGAATGTGCTAAAAGGTGAAATGAGCTTAGTTGGTCCGCGTCCAGGGTTGTTTAATCAGGCAGAGTTAACGGCTGCTCGTGAAAATTTAGGTGTTTATGATGTTCGCCCAGGTATTACAGGGTTAGCACAGGTAAATGATATTGATATGTCTACGCCAGAGCTACTTGCTAAAACTGATGCCGAAATGATCAAAAATATGACATTAAGGAATTATTTTAAATATATATTTCAAACTGTTTTGGGTGCTGGTGCTGGTGATAGGATTCGCTAACTTATAGAACTTTACCTTGATTGAAAATGGCGCTATAGAGCGCCATTTTTTTGTGTCTGATTTAGAACCCAGTCTGGAATATCACCTTGTTTGTTGAATGCTGCAGGTGCTTCTAATAGTAAGTCAATAACTTCTTCAACCTTAAACTCATGGCATGCTTGATCTAAGCGGTTGAGCAGGTTGTGGGTTTCTGGCCAGCTTAAATGTACTTCGTTTGCTGTCATGATTCTTGGGTGCTCTGTTCCTTCAACGTTATCGCCCACTAACAGCTCTTCATAAAGTTTTTCACCAGGGCGAAGTCCTGAATATTCAATTTCAATATCACCACCTGGATTTTGACTGTGCTTTTCACTTAAGCCAGATAAGTGAATCATTTTACGAGCAAGATCCGTGATCTTCACCGGTTCGCCCATGTCTAAAACGAAGACATCGCCACCTTTTCCCATTGATCCAGCCTGAATAACAAGCAGAGCGGCTTCTGGAATGGTCATAAAGTAGCGAATGATATCTGGGTGCGTTACGGTGATTGGGCCGCTATTTTGGATTTGTTTGTGAAATAGAGGAACGACTGAGCCAGAGCTGCCCAATACATTGCCAAAACGAACCATGGTAAAGCGTGTTTCTTGCTGGCGTTGTGCAAGCGCTTGTAATACCAGTTCGGCTACTCGCTTAGAGGTGCCCATTACATTGGTTGGGCGAACGGCTTTGTCGGTACTGATTAGCACAAAGTTTTTGACATGCGCTTTGATAGCCGCTTCTGCACAATACCAGGTGCCAAATACATTATTGCGCACACCTTCTACTACGTTGTGTTCAACCATCGGTACGTGTTTGTAAGCAGCGGCATGATAAACAGTGTCGACTTTAAATGTTTCAAAAACTGTTTGTAAGCGGTTTTCTTTTTGTACCGAGCCTAGAATGGATATTATTTCTATTTCTAAACTCAATTCGTTTTTTAGCGTGTTTAGTTCTTGTTCAATAGAGTAGAGGCTGAATTCGT